>Ga0116149_1000038_pt1 | contig 163550 bp, 165 predicted proteins | sample AD_UKC057_MetaG_FD_89787 | JGI IMG/M metagenome (GOLD analysis project Ga0116149, IMG submission 89787) | Active sludge microbial communities of municipal wastewater-treating anaerobic digesters from USA - AD_UKC057_MetaG | ecosystem: Engineered > Bioreactor > Anaerobic > Digestate | place...
ATGGCGTTATTCCAGGGGTCTGGTATGCGCCCTTTATTTCTTTTGATTTAGATCAGGATGGAGTGGATGAAATTTGGTTTGTAAACAATCTCAATCCTGACATTCCCTTCAGTTTAAATGCCAGAGTGCTGGAGCGCATCGATCCTTTGACCGGAAAAACAAGCGGACAGTGGAAATGGCCTGATAATACCATTAATGATACCATGTCACATTCATACCGATTCTTCATCACAGGCGGATATGTACATAACGAGCCTGTTCTGGTAACCGCTCAGGGAACATACAGGGATATGTATTTGCAAGGATACAATAAAGGCATAGAGAAACGATGGGATATTAAAATCCCTCATGATGATTTGGGAGCGCGTTCCAGTCATCTGTGTCCGGTTTTAGATTTCAATGATGATGGAGTAGATGAGCTGTTCTGGGGAGAGCGCTTAATCAGCCTAGATGATGGACATGAACTATTCTGCGGTGATAAGGGTAAATATCTTGGTCATTCTGATATTGTAGTTCCTTTCGAAGATATTAAAACAGGAAAAAAATACATCTACACCTGTCGTGAGGATTATGAACAAGAAGGCGAACCAAGAGTCGTTACATATAACGAGCAGGGAGAAAGAGAATGGACTGCAATAGACAGCATCGGACATATGCATAATGGCTGGATTGCTAATATCGGCTCAGATTATCGGAAGGTAGCTATGGCAATGCGTATAACTCGCCGAGTAATTGAAAATGCTATTGTGGATACAGAACCGGAAGACTTCTATTTTGATGCTGTTACTGGCTCGCCTATTGACTCTCCCCTACCTTTTATTGGCCATGAATTTATGCCAGTAGACTTTGATGGAGACGGTTATCATGAATTTTACGGGACCAGCGGGAATAAAAAAGGATGTATTTTAGACAGTTCTGGAAAACAGCATGCCTTTATCGGTGGTGATGGTGTTATTAGAAGCGGAAAGGTCATGCGTCGAGCTGGTGAACAGCTGATGGTATATTATCATGACGAAAAAAAGGTACGCATCTGGGGTGATATCAATGCAGTAGAAAACGACTATACTAAGAAAAGATATTCGCACAGCTATCACTGGAAAATGCAACATTTTATGGGAACTGGATATAATCACAGTAGCAGCCATATAACCTGTGGAATGTGATAAATAATAGTGAGGTGACAAATATGACTACTGAAGAACTGGCTAAAATAATTGGAGTGTCCAGGATAACTCTTTCCAAGGTTATCAATGGTGCGGGCGGAGTGGCTCCTAGTACTGAGAAAAAGATACGCGAGTATATTGATAGGTATAATTTTGTGCCAAACAGCAAAGCAAGAAGTCTTGTAGGTAAAAAGGAACATATTATCGGCTTGTTCTCTGCCTATTCGCAGAAGAATTCAGGTGCTAGCAGTGATATCACGTCTCACTTTGCAACAGAGATGATTAACCTTGTTGTCAATAATGCCCAAAAATGCGATTACAAGACGCTTGTATACCTTACAGAACAGCAGGAGGATACTAAATCTATAGAGCGTATTATAAACAGCAGTATGGTAAGAGGCGCAATACTGCTTGGTTATGATACTGGAAGTACCGAAATCAAACACCTTGCTGAACGTGGTTATCCGCTCGTCTTGGTCAATCAGGAGAAGGATTCTTATTACGATAATGTAGTGGTTGTAAATATGGATGATCAGGTATCAGCCTCTTATGCTATTGAAATGCTTGTGCGTAATGAACATAGGAATATCCTGTATATAGGTTGTGACAGACATCGCCTTCCTGCAATCCGCAGACAAAAGGGAGTTCGATCGGCTGTAGAAAAGTGGCAGTATAAGATAGATAAGCTGACAGAAATCAATTGCGATTTCAGTGAAGAGAAGGCATATCACGAAATCTATCGGATGTACAGTAGTTCGGAAACAGACAAACCTACCGGTATCTTCGCTGCCAATGACATTATGGCAATCGGTGCTATGAACGCATTGAAAGCTCTTGGATACAATATTCCTAAAGATGTATCCATTATAGGTTTCGATGATATAACTATATCCAAATACCTTACACCAGGGCTTACAACAATGCGGTGTAACTTTGATAAAATCGCATCGGTGAGTGTAAACTCTTTAGTTGACTTAATTGAGAAACGAGATACAGTCAGACATGTGGAGGTTCCTGTAGAGTTTATTGAACGTGGCACGCTTAGCAAAGCTAAAAAAACGCAATAGCTATGGAAATTTTCGCATTGATAGCCTATATCATAAATTTCAGCTTAAATTTTGTTTTTAACGTAAAGAAACTGAGAACCGGCAGCTTTATTACAAAAGCATTAATAACACCAATCCTTCTTTTTATGTACCTTGCCAGAAGCGAAGAACCACAAATATTTGTTATTTTAGCTCTATCTTTCTGCTTTTTGGGTGATATATTTCTAGAATCTTCGAATTACTTCATACCAGGATTATCAGCATTTTTAGTGGGTCATATATTTTATGCATTAAGATTTTTGTCAGACATTGGAACAGTATCTAAGATTCCTTGGTGGATATTTCTGTTTGCTATCGTCTATTTAGTATATGGAATCATTTTCTGCAGTAAGCTAACTATACCTAATCCCAAAAAAAGGATGGCAGTATATATTTATACAACGACTATTCTATTTGTAAGCTTCTTATCTTTGCTGAGAGTTGGAAGTGCCACAGCATACAGCTTCTGGATAGTACTTCTAGGGACACTACTCTTTATCATCTCTGATTCTATTCTGGCATATAGCATGTTTAAAAAAAGAAATTCCTATAGCTCGGTATTGTTAATGGCAACCTATGGTGTTGCACAGCTTCTCATTATCCTTGGTATTTAGTATCCACTATCCAAATAAACATACTATTTTACAGAGGGTAACAATCCAGCGATAATATTCTAGTAAATATTAATAGTAAAGATTAAAAAAATAATATTACTGAATGCAAAGAAATGAAATTAATGTAATTGCAGGAGGGATACGAATGTATAATCACAAACCAGAAAATTATGTTTACCAGTTTTGCCTGGTTAGCTATGGAATAGAGAATGAAAATTCTATTACGAAGCAAGAAGACATAATATATCATTATGATACAATAACAGCTTTTATAGCTGCAGGATGTTGGAAATATAATAAGGGATATGTGCTTATTATACCGAACGAATATTACGAAAACATCTATAAGCTTCCCTCTTTGATATCCTCAAAAATACATGACTTCGAAAAAAATTGTATTAGCTTTTAAAGAAGTATATAAATTTGATGGTATTTCCTCTCGTCAACATAATAAATTTTGTGGGGATCAGGATGTTTGGAATTATCATCTGCATGTTTTTCTACGATATGCAGGGGATAATTTGTACAAAACAGAGAAAGAATTTCTTTCCTCAAAAGAATGTAGAGCTTTTGCAGAAAAATTACATGCTTATTTTAATAATATGCATATAGACAAATTAAAGTCCAAAGAGACTATTTAGGATATTAAAGCGGGAATCCTCGGTAATTCAATTGCCGATGTAGTTCACATATGTGGAGTTAATGCAATTCATTTAAGTAGGAACCTATTATGCCCTATAATCACGCAGGCGAAATAGGTGATGTCTGGAAGCATCTTCCACCATGCGATATTCTAACTATTGAAAGCCCAATAAGATACCACGAATCGAACTCTGCATATTAAGGTTATACAATAGCAAAAAATCCGAGAACAGATTAAGGAAAAAGTGCCATATATGGCAAATATTATTCCTTGGAGAATATTATGATTATAAATAGAGACAAGTATTTGAACCAGCTGATTCATAAAAAGTGGAATGGTCTGATAAAATTCACAAACGGAATAAGAAGATGCAGAAAATCTTATCTTTTATTTAGACTGTTACATGCGCATCTTAACTCAATTGGCATTGAAGATAAATACATCATTGAGCTTACACTGGATGACGAAGTCAATGCAAAATATAGAAATCCATTGGAGCTCGGTAAATACATCAGAAGCATGATTATTGATGAAGATAAAAAATATTATGTCTTCCTTGATGAAATCCATCACGTAAAAGATATAAAGAATCCATAGCTTGATGACTAGAATGAAAGAATCGGTTTCGTAGATGTGTTCCTCGGATTAATGAAGATTAAAAATGCAGATATCTATATCACCGGGAGCAATTCAAAAATACTGTCTTCCAATATCGTAACACAGTTCAAGGACTGTGGAGACGAAATCAGATTGTTTCCGCTTGCATTCAGAGCATTTTATAACGCTTTTTCTACTAACAAGTAAAATGCATAAAAAGAGTACTATACATACGTCGGTTTGCCAAGAATCATGTCTGATACTATTGCAAATTAGTCAATCAGAGTATACCAAATGTGTCAAATATTATATTGCAAATCTGTCAAGTGTATGCTATGATGTTATAAAAACAGCTAATGATGGAGAATATGACATGGATTATTTGAAAAGAATAGCAGATGAACAACTACGGTTTAAAATGGAAGCTTTTGGAGCTGCTTTGATAATTGGTCCTAAAGGTTGCGGCAAGACAACAACGGCTAAAAAGCAAGCAAAAAGCTATATTGAGTTTCAAGATGAAGACGAACGGGAAAACTATCTGCTTATTGCAAGCACGCATCCATCAGATTTGTTGAAAGGTTTGAAGCCGCGCCTGTTTGACGAATGGCAAGATGCTCCAAAAATATGGGGAGCAATTAGAAAGGATGTGGATGATTCTGGCGAAGTGGGTCAGTACATACTAACCGGTTCAAGTTCTGCGGCAGTAGATACTCCTCATACCGGCACACTCAGAATATCCCGAATAAAAATGTATCCAATGAGTCTTTATGAAAGCAAAGAGTCTAATGGGGAAGTATCACTTCTTAGATTATTCGAGCACCCGGACTCTTTTACGACATGTAAATCGGATATGTCAATTGATGATATTAAGTTTACAATATGTCGGGGTGGTTGGCCGGCTAGTCTTAGAGGGAAATCGGATAAAGCAAAATTAGCGATAGCAAAAGATTTGCTCAATCAGACATGTTCAGCGGATATATCTAAAATTGATAATGTGAAAAGAAATGCAACTTGGGCAAAAACAATTTTGAAGTCTTATGCTAGAAACTTGTGTAGGCTTGCAGATGCGAAAACAATCCTAGCGGATGTTACAGCAACGTGTGATATGTCAAAACAAACATATTATGATTATATTAATGGATTTGAAAAGTTGTTGATTATTGATGACATTGAAGCATGGTGTCCAGCAATACGATCCAAGACATCAATCAGGTCATCAAAGAAAAGAAATGTTGTTGATCCATCTATTGCTGCAGCGGCACTTGGGATTTCTCCTGAATATTTTTCGAATGATTATAAAACATTAGGATTCTTGTTTGAAAGTCTGTGTATTCGGGATCTTAAAGTTTATTCTGCTTCCGCTGGAGGAAGTGTTTCATATTATCATGATCGACTAGGACTGGAAGCGGATGCCGTCCTTCATCTAGAAGACGGCAGATATGCATTGATTGAGTTTAAATTAGGACAATCAGAAATTGATGATGGGGCAAGACATCTATGTGAGATTGAGAGATTGATTACAATGCATAATAAAACGGAGAAACAAGTGCAAATAAGGATGCCAGATTTAAAATTAATTATAACAGGAACGCAATATGGGTATCGCAGAGAAGATGGAGTAGTTGTCATTCCCATTGGTTGTTTGAAGGACTAATTAGATGCGTTGATATGTTTACATATATTAAAAATATGGAAACATTTAATCAGTTCCAAAGAAAGCAGACTTCAATAATAACAACTCGACCCATGTTGAGTGTGTGGTATTGATGTCCAGAAGTGAATAATCTATAAATAACGAAACCATGTTATTTGAAACGCAAGATAAACTATTTTTTTTCAATTTAAATTTATAAAGATACTGTATCGTTTTCTTTGTAACGACTGACGAATTTGTTTGATAGAGATAAATCTGTAATATCAAAACGCATTCCTGTAATCGTGAACGGTTTATTCGAAAAACATTTGATAACTGAAAGTTTTTGAGTAGAAAATAATAAAAGGGTTGAATCCGGTATCTCCAAACAAAATATCATTCAGATTAATCTTGAAAATAAAAATAATACCAAATTGCATAATTCAAATTTACTTTATGAATTCATTCATCAATACACTAGTGGTCAAGATAAATATTATGTCACGATAGATGAAATTCAATATGTTGATGGTTTTGAGGATTTACTAAACAGCTTGAAAAACAAAGGTTGCGATGTTTATATTACAGGGTCAAATTCCAAAATGTTATCAGCAGATATATCCACTGCCTTAAGAGGACAAAGTATAGAAATCAGAATGCAAACACTTTCTTTTTCCGAGTTTTATTCATACGTTCGCGGAGACAAAAACGAGGTATTCAACACATACCTTCTATATGGTGGATTTCCATATTTCGCAACCGAAAAAAACAGCGAATTCAAGGTCAGGTATGTAAATATGCTGCATGATACAGTTGAAACAAAAGACATTATCGAACGCTACGGAATACGGAATCCTGATATTTTTAATGCAGTATATAATTTTCTTTGTTCCAATATTGGCAGTAGTATAAGCGCAAAAAAAATATCAGATGCTCTAAGATCAAATGGCTATAAAACTATTACACCGGATATAATCGGAAATTATCTCACTTGGTTTTGTGAGTCGTTCCTTTTTAGCAAAGTTTATAGATACGATATTAAGGAAAACGAATATCTTAAACACAGAATAAATATTATGCTACGGATTTAGGTCTAAGGAATGCAAAATTGAATTACAGACAGATAGAACCTACACATGCTTTGAAAATGTTATATACAATGAGTTAATACACCGTGGATACAGAGTTGATATAGGCAAGGATAGAGAGAAAGAAATAGATTTTGTCGCATCTGATGCAAAGGATACATATTATATTCAAGTTGCCTATTCGATAGATGATCCAGAAAAGAGAAAACAAGAGCTGGGTTCATTTGAAAAGATTGATGATGGGTATAAGAAAATAGTAATCACTATGGATAATGACCCATTTAGTAACCTGGAAAAGGGATATAAGAAAATAAATATGATAGATTTTTTATTAAACCAAGATGCATTGAAAACTATCTGACATTTTATTGAATCAAAGATACAGATAAATCTACTATAATTACAGGACGTAATTCACCTTGTAAACTAAAAGAAGTTATGAAATAATATTTATAAAATACATGGGTTATTGATTTATGAAGTAAAAAACAGTTGATTAAAGAAAGTAGGGGTTGTAATGTCGATAAAATACAAAACAATATTTCATATTGATGAGAATAGTAAGTGGAAACTCCTGTTAACTAATGTTAGTAATCTATTAGTTGCTATGGAAAATGAGAATTTTGATGTGGAAGTTTTAGCTAATGCAGAAGCAGTTAAGTATTATGATGCTACTCAGGATTTAGGTGCGGATATTAATACTATGAAATTACTTAATGAAAAAGGTGTAAAATTTGTTGCCTGTAATAATGCATTAATGGCTAATAATATAAAGAAGAATAATATTATTGAGTTTGTAAATATCGTTCCTGCTGGAGTACTAGAGCTTGTATTGAAACAAAGTGAAGGATTTGCATATATAAAGCCATAAAAGATTTATTAAGTTTCTAAGATAAAGAAGGAGCAAGCATATAATATGAGTACAACCAAGGAACAATTACTTAGGAATCCTTATATCCAACCGACAAGCGAAGTTATTAAAGAAGCGCTCGGTGATGCAAATAGTATATATATAAGGTTTATAGATGAACTTACCAAATATAATATCGATTTGGAATGGCGTTACTATACTGACGGCAAAGCATGGCTGGCAAAAGGACTTTATACACAAAAAGGCGTTCGAGGCGGTAAGAATGTCACTACAGTATTCTGGTTATCTATTTGGAATGGATTTTTCAAAGTATCGATATTTGTTCCGGAAATATCACGAAAAGATGCACTCAATCTTCCATTAAGCAATCAAGTCAAACAGATGATAACAGATGCAAAACAAATGGGTAAACTTAAGTTCTTGCCTGTTATTTTTGACTTTTATACAGATGTACTTTTTGAAGATGTTTTTACTCTTGTTGAAGTTAAGAAAACTATTTATAAATGATACTTTTTTATTTTAGAATGTAAAGTAATAACTGATTTAATATGATGGTACCGATTTTACTTATTACTACAGTTGTTATTTTCATTCTTTGAACATCTTTCTTAGCATACTCCAAGTCATGAATGGTATAATAACAGCGCTACAAGTGATACTGATATGAAAATGGAAAATAGATATGTGCAATGATTCAAAAGGATTAAAAGTTAAAACTAAACCGATTATACAGCTTTTGATTGCCCTATGCGGCACGTTTATCTCACTGCTTGTTTTAGTTCTGTTTAATAAAAATCTGCTAATGTCCTTTTCATTACCATTACGCATGATTTTAATGATAGTCACACAGTGGATACTTTTCCTTACTCCAGCAATATTAGTGATTGTAAATAAGGAAAAGTTCAGTAGTTTAGGCTTTACAAAAAAAAATATTATGTTGCAAGTAGGCATAGGAATATTACTTGCTTTTTCCATGTCATTTGTTTTGACAGTCCTTCCAATTCTGCTTGGTTTTAAAGACATGGTAGGAAATACTTCCTATACAGAACCATGGCAATTTGTTTATGAATTTATATATCTGATACTAGGAGTTGCTCTTGCAGAAGAACTTGTCTTTCGTGGTTATATATTTAACAAATTGTTGGAAATTAAGGACTCCAAGTGGTTTGCTATCATAATATCATCTTTATTGTTTGGCTTTTTTCACATATTTAATGGAAATATCATTCAGATTTTTATGACAGCACTTATTGGATTGATATACTGTATATTCAGAGAAAAAATTAAGGGATGTACCCTGCTTTCGTTAATTATCGCTCATGGTATTTACGATGCTATGATTACATTGTGGGTTTTCATACTATAAGCAATAAATAAGTTTAACTTAGAATCATATTTTGAAATTCGTAAATAATATTGTAATTTATATAAATTTTACGAGAGTTTAACTAAGAGTAAACGAACTATTGATATAATTTATGATTGATAACATATAAACAATATGCTACTATTGAAATTACTTTAGTAACTATTTGATAGTCAAAATGTTTAGCAGAAACAAAAAAGTCAGCTTTTGAGTATGTAAGATGGATAGGTATGTAAAAATATTTAATATTTATTTGGGGATATTTACGTGGATAGAAAATTAAATTTATTAAATAATAAGAAATGGAACTTCGAAAAGCTTAAATCAAACAACCAAAGCAGTATTGATGAATATAATGAAAGAACACTATCAACATTATTGCTGATGGGTTGGGTGTTGACATTACTGCCACTAGCTGCTGTTCCATTTAGTAAGACAAAAGCAGGTGCGATTCCCGCTTATCTAATAACTTTCGCACTTTTCTTTTCTTTGTACTTTCTATATAAAATTCCTACTGTTAAAAAATATTCATTAATCGGATTATACATAAGTTTTTCTGTTTTATTCCTATTAGGAATATACCTTAGCGTGATTCACTCTCCTAATATGCGAGCAACAATTCTACTAGGAGGTTTTGTAATAATGCCACTTAGTTTAATCGACCGTTCTCGCTATATAATACCTTTTCTAACCTTTTGGCTTATTGTTCATACCATATTAGCGTTTTATCTAAAACCTCTATATGCGCTTGATGATACAATCAATTGTCTTTGTTCTGCTATTTTAGGGATATATCTTGGAAGAGAATTAATACAGGTACGTCTAGTAAGTTTTGAAGCAAGACGCTTACTAATCATTGAAAAACAAACCGATGAGTTGACAGGCTTGTTTAATCGTCGCAAATTATATGAAGACTTGACAATGCTGGAAACTGCAAATTTAGAGAAACCCTCTGGATTTATGATGTTAGATATCGATCACTTTAAAGAATTCAACGACAATTTCGGACACATTAATGGCGATATATATTTAAGACATTTGGGGAAATTGATGTCAGAGTTCGCTCAACTTAATAGATTGAGTTTCTATCGTTTTGGTGGAGAAGAATTTGTGATAATAGCTTATAAGTACAAAGAAAAGGAGCTATTTACCATCGCTGATAATCTACGGAAATATCTTCAAAATACTGATATAAATGGACAAGGCACTACTGTCAGCATTGGTGTAGTTTACTGTGGTGATGAGCAAGTATTTAATTATGAAGATGCAATTGACCAAGCAGATAAAGCTGTATATACTGCAAAACATCTAGGGAGAAATCAAGTTTTTATGAAACATAAATAGATGTAACAAAGTAAAAAACAATCTCTTTATTTAAAAGTCATATAATCACTTGAAGAAATAAACAATCGTGAACGGAGGATAAAATGATAACAGACACATTTGATAACAAATCAGAAGCCATCATAAACCCGCGTATAAATGAAAATGCAATACAGGTTGATGCGTGCATTCTGACTTTTTCACATAGAATTGAAAAGTTCGTACTGGATAATTATAAATGCCAGCATATTGCATCATTTTGGTTTGCTACAGGTGAAACCTATGTGTATCAGATTGAATATAAAGGAAAAAAATTTGCTTTCTACAAAACTTATGTCGGTGCGCCAGCCTGTGTAGGGTCAGTGGAAGATTCACTTTCAATTATTAAAACCGATAAATACATCGTTTTCGGAGGAGCGGGATGCCTTAATAAGGAAATTGCTCATGGTAAAGTCATGGTTCCCACTGAAGCTTATCGCGATGAAGGTACTTCTTACCATTATATGCCTGCTTCTGACTATGTCACTATAAAGAATGCTGATATTGTTGCTGAATTTATGGAAACAAATGGCATCCCCTTTGTTTTAGGAAAGACATGGACTACCGATGCATTTTACAGGGAAACAATCAATAACTTCAATAAGCATAAAAAAGATGGCTGCATCTCAGTAGAAATGGAATGTGCAGGATTGCAAGCAATGTGTGATTTTCGAGGTTTAAACTTCTATACATTCTTCACAAGCGGAGACCTTCTGGACGCTCCTAAGTGGGATACAAGGCATAAAGAAGGAGAGTTTAAAGGAACACAGCATGATACCGGACACTTTGATATAGCTATAGAGCTGGCAAGTTATATAACAAACAGGCAGTAACCTAATTAATTCATGACTATATTTGATTATAAAACATAGTAAATAATCCTCCGTATATGAGGATTATTTAATTATATTCGCATTCATAGGTTGTATTCGGAGGCTTTTCGATATAGAATCAAATTTGATTTCCACCCAAATAATATCAATGAGGTTAATAAATATGGAATATGTACTAAAAGGCAGTAAATGGCATGTATGCATCGAATTAAAAGATAATGGAGCATATATAAAAGAAGGTGTATTCGGTAATATAAACATTATTCAAAGCGAGCTGTTTACAGTATCGCTTAAGGACATAACCAGCAATGAGAAGTACTCTATGCCATCCTCTTTGGGATGGGATAGTATAAAATTAGAAATGTATGAAAAAAGGCTATCACTTATCTTTTACAGCTGCTGTATAACCGTCAAGGTAAATGCCATATCTGATGATTTGGGTATTTCATGGACAGCAGATATAGAGAATCGCTCCGATGCATTATCCGTTATGGGTATGACATATCCTACCCCATATATGCAAGCAGAACACTTTGACTTTTTTGCTCCTGTATCGAGCGGTATGGTAGTTCCAAATGCAGGCAACAATCCAGATTTTGATAAGATTATCAACCAGCCATCATATGTATATCCTTCAGGTGTAATGAGCATGCAGTATTTTGCGGTATATCGTGATAATCTGGGAATATATATTGGTTTTCATGATGAGTATGCAAATTCAAAAGAATTTGAAATTAAGCATGAAGAAGAAAAGATAAAAGTCGATAGCTTTTTCCATGGCATCGGTGCTTCATTAGCAGCAAACAGTTTTAAACTTGCCGGTTATTCCCGCTGGCAGATGCTGTTTGGTGACTGGTATGATGCATCAATGATATATGCTTCTTTTGTTCGCAAAAAAGCCTGCTGGATACCCAAAATAGATGAAAATGGTCGGCTGGATACAGCAATGCGCTATAAGGATATACCTTTTTGGATTAATGATTACATCCCGAACAGTCCATTACAGGGAGATAACAAACCCATGTCTCTTTCTTCCGTGAAGGATACTGCTGATAAGGACAACTGGATTAATACGCCAATAAAGCTTAAAAATGAACTGGGAACTCCAATTGCATATCATGTTTACAATTGGCATGAAATCCCATTTAATATTAATTACCCTCATTTTATACCCGCAAAGGATGAATACATAAAAGGTTCAGCAAAACTAAGAAATAATGGTATTTATGTCATACCATATATTAATGCGATCAGCTGGGAAATGCTTGATGGTGAAGATGGATACACAGTAAATTTCGAAAACACTGGTATACATAGCGCCGTTATAGATGAAAACGGGGAAATATATTATGTAAAATATCCTCAAAAAAAGATGAAAAACGGTTCGCCTTCCATGCTTGCACCGATATGTCCATCAAAAACCTGGGAGGATATAATTTATGATGTATCTGAGCAGATAGCTCTTACTACATCTTCTGATGGTATATATTTTGATCAAATTGCAGCTCATGGTGCACACCCTTGTTTTGCGAAAGACCATGCTCACCTGCCAGGAGGCGGCAATTACTGGGTGTCAGGCTACAATAAGATGATGTCAAGGATACGAGCAGACAAACCTGCAGATGCTTACCATTTTACTGAATGTCATGCTGAACCATATATGAAATCTTTTGACGGATATCTGACATGGACCTGGGTACGCGACTGTCAGGTACCAGCATTTCCTGCTGTATATTTAGGATATATCGGAATGATAGGCAGAATGCTGGATGGAACAAAAAAAGACGATATAATGTATTTCCGTCACCAGATTGCACAATCATTTTTATACGGACAACAACTGGGATGGTGCAAATCGGATGCTTTGTATAATGAAAAGAAAATAGAATACTTAAAAATAATTGTGCCAATAAGATACAGATATGCTTGCTTGTTCCGTGCAGCGACATTATGCAGACCACCAAAAGTAACGACATCTAAAAAACCTGTGATAGCTTCACCTGCTCTGTGGTATAAGAAAAACATCACTTTAGAACAGGTTCTTGCAGGTGCATTCAGATATGCAGATGGGCATTCTACAGTACTTTTTCTTTTGAACATATCAGAAACCGAAAGCGATTTCTTTCTTGAGTTTGATAAAGCAGAATACAAAATAAAGAAGATGCCATCTGATTTTAAAGTAAAAGAGAATATTGCAACAATAAGCGGTAAGCTTGGTCCGCTTGAAATACGGATTTGGGAATTGTGAGGTAAAAACAAGATGATTAAAACTGAAATGCGCAATCCATTATCCATAAATATTGAAAAGATGAGCACAAAGGAAATGCTTGAACTCATACAGAAAGAAAATGAGAATGCTGTTAAAGCGGTAGATATGGCTATTGAGCAGATTGAAAAAGCTTGTGATGCAATAACAAAAGCATTTGAAAAAGGAGGCAGGCTGTTCTATATAGGTTGCGGGACATCCGGACGTTTAGGAATACTTGATGCTGTAGAATGCCCGCCGACTTATGGCATATCACAAGATCAAATCGTTGGCATCATAGCAGGAGGACGCGATAGCGTATTTAAAGCAAACGAGAATAAGGAGGATTCATATATTGACGGGAAGAATGATATAAGAAGTTACTCTTTAAGTAAAAATGATATTGTTGTAGGCATATCAGTATCAGGCAATGCAAAATATGTTCAAGGCGCTTTAGAGTATGCTAAATCTTTAGGATGCATGACTATAGGCCTGACATCAAATTCAGGATCTGTTATTGATATTTTATCCGATATATCCATAGTTACTGATACAGGCGCAGAAGTTATTTCCGGATCTACAAGGATGAAAGCTGGTACAGCTCATAAAATAGTGCTAAACATGCTTTCCACCTGCTCTATGATCAAAACTGGTAAGGTGTATGAAAATCTGATGATAAATGTGAAACCAGTAAATGAAAAACTGAAAAATCGTATGATAAATATTGTAATGCAAATTTTCACATGTACAGATGATAAAGCTAAAGATTCACTGATTAAATATGACTGGAATATACGTCATATGATTGATAATGAGGGGAAATGACATGAACCGTTATGAGAAGAATTTCGCATATAATATCCGAAAGCTCCGTAAAGAAGCAAACATGAAACAAAGTGACCTTGCAGATGCTGTCGGATACTCGGAAAAAACTATCAGCAAATGGGAAACAGGACCTAGCATACCATCTGTACAGGCACTTATAAAAATCGCACGTATCCTTAATACAAGCATTGATGCTCTGTTTGCAGACAGTGAAAACATATATTTTCTTGGTATTGATGGAGGTGGGAGCAAAACTGATTTTGAGCTTTCAGACATTTTGGGAAAAACAATCTGTTTCTATTCTTCTGATTGCAGCAATCCATTTGATATTGGTATGGATAAGGCAAAAGGCATATTGCGAGAAGGCATATTCAAGGTTCTTGGTAATATAGCTCCCTGTGATACTGTTCTCTTTGCCGGTCTTGCAGGAGGAACAACCGGAAACAACAAGGAGATTTTCCATAAATTCTTTTCTGATTTCGGTTTCCGTGCTCTAGAGAACGGCAGCGATAATGAGAACATAATATCAGCAGGACTTGGAAAAACAGATGGAATCACTCTTGTAATGGGAACTGGTATCTGTGCATATACTGTTAAAAAAGGGATTTTCACACGTGTTGCAGGATGGGGATATCTGCTTGATGACGGAGGAAGCGGGTTCAACATCGGAAGAGATGCTGTTGCAAGCGCATGCCGGGCATATGACGGTTCTGGAGAGAAAACCATACTCAGCCAGCTCATAATAGATATGACAGGTTCGGATTTACCTAGCCTAATACATACTATATATGAAAAAGGGAAAAAATATATTGCATCATTTGCGCCTATAGTGTTCAAAGCTGCAGAAGCAGATGATGTGATAGCAAAAGGTATAATTGAAAAAAACATGAAAGCAGCTGCACATATTCTTAATACAGCCGCATCAAATTTTTCCGGAAATGTAAAGGTTGTTCTTGCTGGAGGACTTACAAAATATCCAATGACCAAAGAATATTTAATGCCTTATATTACAGATTCAGACAGATTATCCATTTCCATACTCGATGTCGAGCCAGTAAAAGGAGCTGTCCAAAAAGCACATATGCTTTGGGAAGCAAGGAAATAAAAGCAATATTACTATTTGCTTTGCTTCTCCTTTGCGCGCTTATCATTTATAATATCCATATGCTCTGCATCAATTAACTCAACATTATTTTCCCTAGCCCATGCCACACAGCCTTTTAATGCTGTATTAAGGAATATTCGAGGGACTTTCACCAGTTTTTTGCATGCTTCATCAGTAAATCTAACTTTATCATCTATTCTGTCTGCAGCATAACGTACTGACAGCATGCTTCCTTCTCGAACCGGAAGCAGTTCGGATATTGGTCTTCTGAATCTTGTGTACCAGAAATTCTTGGAATCGCGATAGCCATAGTCGACAGGAATACGAGGAAATCCCTTTTTAGTAACTCCATTAATGATTGTGTTCCTGTATTTAGGCTTCATAAGTATTTTATCAATTCTGAGTATAAAATGTGCTCCGAATTTCGAAGTAATCCCATTGAAATCATGATATGGGGGTTCATAACCGTCTAACTGTCCGGGCTGATCACTATCCGCATTATCAAGCTTTTTCATCCATGTACACTCCATTACTTGAAAAGCTTCTGATATGACTTTCGGATATTTTGCAGATTTATCATTTTCTGCCATTAAACCTTCCTCAAGTGTGAAAATGCAGTCCTTCATTTTCTCTTGCGGGCTGTCTCCGGGAAATCCGAGTCTTACCGCTTCCTTGAAAAACTTCTTCTCATCAGTTATGAAGTTAATGGAGCATTTGCCGTTTCTTAATATATTCTGCGCTGTATTAGATGAGTTCCTGCAGCATAACAGCATTGCATAATAGTCTTTTCCCGCTACATAGTAAGGTTGTACAAGCGAATAAGGACCTAAAGTGGTCATACCATCTTCTGTCAACGTCGCTACCATGACTGTCGGCATTGGGAAAAAAGCTGATGTCTGATAAAAATTATCTACTATCCTCAAATCTTCAAAACTGCTCATAAAATCTCCTCCTGTTTTTTAAATACTCTATTTATTATTATCGATAATTCATTGTATGAGATATCTTCCTGTACTGCGCTATCAAGTATTGTTTCTGCAAGAAGAGGACATAAAACAAGGTCCTCCTTGTAATCAAATTTAACCAATAGTTTTTTAAGTATTTCTGACAGCTGATTGCGAAGGATCATATGATGGGTTCCAAAATAGTAGTTGTTCTTTTTGTATTCCTTCCATATGGATTTATAAATATCGACATATTCTGTTATCGAATCATACATAGACCTGACTCCCTGCTCTACAGATAGAGCTTCATTACAGCATGTAGTTATGTTTTGTAAAGTAGAATTCCAATCCTTTACCATAACTGATGCCACAAGCATATCTTTTGATGAGAAGTAGTTATAAATTGTACCTAATGCAACACCGCTAGCACGAGCAATATCACGCAATGCAAGTCCTTCAAATCCTTGTTTGAATAACAGCTCTTTTGTTGAAGTTAGAATTTTCTCCTTCGCATTCGGTATTATCTTCGGCATATATATTCTCCTTTTAAATGAACATGTTCATATAAATTGTATCAGTCTTATATGGTTATATCAATGCATTTTGCATTTATATATGAATGCTCCATATGTGATGTTATATAATTATTAATGAATTAAACTATAAATTGCATATTCATATGTTCGCAATTTAAGTCAAGTTTTAAATTCATTCTTCTGTTAGTATTGCTTTGGGAGATAGGTAATGGAAAATTCGGAAAGAGTCGACGCTATACAACGGATGCAGGACTATATTGAAGAGAACATCAATGAGCCGATAACTCTATATGAATTGTCAAGATGTGCAGGCTATTCGCCATATTACTGCACAAAGCTATTTAAGGAGCTGGTCGGTAAATCACCTTTTGATTACATACGTTCCTTAAGGCTTACCCGGGCTGCCTTGAAACTGAGAGATGAAAAAGTCAAAGTTATTGATGTCGCTTTAGATTTTGTATTTGATTCCCATGAGGGATTTACTCGAGCATTTACTAAAGAATTTGGTATTTCACCGAATAAGTATAAAAAAGATGTCCCTCCGATTTATCTGTTTATGCCTTACTCCATACATCAACGTTATCTTTATTTATTGAAAGGAGACAAAAAAATGAAGAAAAAGCCAGTTACCAATACTGTTTTCGTCCAGGTCATCGAACGTCCTGAAAGAAAGCTAATACTGAAAAGAGCGAAAAAAGCAGAGGATTATTTCAGCTACTGTGAAGAAGTAGACTGCGAGATATGGGGGTTGCTATGCAGTATAAAGGAAGCACTATATGAGCCGATAGGCATGTGGCTTCCGGATGCTTTCAGAGCTCCTGGAACATCATATTATGCTCAAGGTGTAGAGGTCCCTGTAGATTATAACGGCAAAGTACCTGAAGGACTGGATATTATTACCCTTCCGCCATGCAAGATGATGGTTTTTCAGGGACAGCCATATAATGATGAAGACTTCGAGGAAGCCATTACACAGTTATGGGATGTCATGAAGACTTACAAACCGGAGATTTACGGTTTTGAGTGGGCAGATGATGATGCTCCAAGATTCCAGATGGAACCTCAGGGTTACCGCGGATATATCGAAGGACGCCCTGTCCGTCCGATTAATAAATAGTACAGAATTATTTATACAGGAAAGAGACGCTTTTAGAACGTCTCTTTCCTTATCCATATTAATCAACTGTATTGAAAGTATAGTCTGTATTATCGACAAGTAAAATATCAAAGTGGTATTATGTCGCTATCGGAGGAATTCTTACTTATATGAAGATAAATCTGAAAGAAAGAGCAAAACAACTGAAAATTGATATTCCTGCAATATTCCTTTGTATGAAAAGCAAGGAAACTCCCATTGCGGCAAAAATATTTGCAGGCCTCACAATTGCCTATGCACTTTCACCTATTGACCTTATACCAGACTTTATACCTGTTCTCGGTTATCTTGATGACTTGATAATACTGCCCGCATTGATAGCGCTTACCATCCGATTTATACTTAAAGATCTTTTTACTCGGTTCAGAAAAGAGTCTGAAGATATGTGGAAAGACGGGAAACCTAAGAAATGGTATTTCGCGATTCCCTTTATTCTAATATGGCTATTAATAATATGGTTGATTGTAAAAGCAATTATATTCTAAACAATGTTGTATAAAGCAGATTGCTTTTACTGCTTCACTAGAGTAGCTATCAGCTTATCTAGCCTTTTTTGTTTCGTTTCCTCTTTTTTTGCAACCTCAATAAAATTTACCTGTTCACGTTTAAAGTAATCAGGCTGTTTCAAAAACCGGTCTAATACACCGCTTTCCTTAATGGCTTTTTCTATGTGAGAAGGAATAATGTATTTGCGGTCTTTTGAATCTTTTTCCAAAGTTACATGTACTGTATCACCAATAAGCTTAAGTACTTTTTGTTTAATAAATTCATTATATACCAGATAATGACCATTCCTTGACGGCAGTAACATATGCTCAAAACTGTATCCATCCACAGTTATAAGTACAGGTATATTACCCTTCAAGCCGAACTCTTTGACTGTATCATAAGGAAAGTAGAAAACACTCCATTTAATTTTACCCTCAAGCTTTTTAATTTCGCTGTCAAACTCATACTTCATTATATTCTTCACTCCTATAAATATTTCCGCATTACTGTTATGTTTTTTAACTCTTCAACAGGGGTAAAACTTGACTTTTCATACATTTTTAACGGACCCATAAAATCACGTGCTGTATTAATAAATTCCTTATTAGGATAACTCTCAACAGCATCAAACCCATCTTTTTTTGCATCCTCAATTACTCGTTCAAGCAGTTTTGTCGCAATACCTTTTCTTTGCATATCGGGTGGAATAACAAAACAGAAAACAGATTTGACCTTCAGGGAAGAATCATTGATACTTACTGACTGCATGAAACGCAACCAGCTTATACAATTCTGGCATACAGATTTTGTATTCGCGTTACACCATCCTACTACCCTGTTTCCCTGATATGCTAAATAACCCTGAATCATACCTTCTTTTATATATTCCCTGGCAAGTTCCCGTCTTTTTTCCTGTGATGAAAAATCAGTTGCAGCCCGATGATCAGCACTACACCAGCAGACACAGTAACACTTGCTGCCCGGAGTATCATCATCATGCGGTGTAATATCAAAAAAGTGCAGATAATCTCCAGTTAATTCAGGTGTAAGACGTTTAATTTCAATATCCATCCATGTTCTCCTATATAAGATATCCTTATTATATCCTAATCCGGTATAACTGAATCAAATAAAATTGTATCGTGTTAATTGTGTATAATTGTATGTATTAAGGATTTACTATGTGTGTAAAGGAATAGAATTTAATAATATGAGAAGCAAAAAAATCGAGTCAATTATATATGCCATCCTAGCAGCTGTTTTTTATGCAATCAGCATGCCTCTGTCTAAACTCCTTCTGGAAAAAATAAGTCCTACATATATGGCTTCATTTTTGTATTTTGGCGCAGGTATAGGTGTTGGAATAATTTATGTTATAAGGACAATCAGACACAGGGATACTGGCGAAAAATTATCGAAACCTGATTTGCCATATGTGCTTGGCATGATAATTCTTGACATAGCGGCTCCAATACTGCTGATGATAGGGTTAAAAACTGTAACTTCATCAAATGCTTCCCTTCTTAATAATTTCGAAATAGCTGCAACCTCCCTGATAGCTTTATTTGTCTTCAAAGAGACCATCTCAAAACGTTTATGGGTTGCACTTTTACTTATAACCATATCAAGCATGTTACTGTCCATAGAGGATATATCAAGTTTTACTTTTTCATATGGTTCAATCTATATTTTATCTGCAGCAATATGTTGGGGACTGGAAAATAACTTTACAAGAAAGATTTCCAGCAAAGATATATATCAGATAGTCGTTATTAAAGGTATTTTTTCCGGACTTGGATCTTTAATTGTCGCTTTGATTCTTAAACAAAATCTACCAAATTTCCAGTATATCGCATATGCCCTTATACTAGGAATTGTCGCATACGGCTTAAGCATCTTTTTCTATGTAAAAGCTCAGCATGAGCTTGGTGCTGCAAAAACAAGTGCTTTTTATGCAATTGCACCGTTTATAGGGGCACTGCTCTCGTTTATAATTCTAAGAGAATCGATTACAAAGTTCTATATACTAGCTTTATCAATCATGATTGCAGGCTCTGTTCTAGTGGTTATTGACACCCTTATAGCCAGCAATATACAAATACATAATCGCAGTTATAATAAGTAGCGGTAAATGTTATACTAATATCGATTTTAGAGGTGAAAATGAGGATTAACAACTACATAAGTTCAACAGGATATTGTTCGAGAAGACAGGCTGATGATTTAATAAGCCAAGGCAAGGTAAAGATTAACGGTAAGACTGCGGATATCGGACAGACTGTTAATCCTGGTGACAGGGTCGAGGTTAACGGAGAGTATATAAAGCCGGCAAAGAACTTTGTTTATATAGTACTGAACAAGCCTGTCGGAATTACCTGCACGACTGAAAGGCATATCAAGGGTAATATAATTGATTTTATTAATCATTCTGAACGTATATTCCCAATAGGAAGGCTGGACAAGGAATCTGAAGGATTAATACTATTGACAAGTGATGGCAGTATAGTTAATGAAATCCTTATGGATAAGAACAAATATGAAAAGGAATATGTTGTTACTGTAAACAAGGAGATTACACCCTCCTTTATCGAAGGCATGTCAAATGGAGTAAGGATTTTCAACCCTGTAAAAAACAACTATACCCGCACAAACCGCTGTAAAGTTGTAAAAATAGACTCTCATGTGTTTAAAATCATACTTACACAGGGATTAAACAGGCAGATTAGAAGGATGTGTTCCCATTTTGATTATGAAGTTGTAAAACTTAGACGTGTACGTATTATGGGTATTACTTTAAAAAATCTTCCTATCGGCAAATGGAGGAATCTTACAAAAGAAGAAGTAAAATCTTTACTGTCTGCAAAAAAAACAGGTCCGGTTAAAACAGAAGATGAAAACATTTAAAAAGGTCTACATAGAGATAACAAATATATGCAACTTGGAGTGCGATTTCTGTCCGAAAACGAAACGTAAGCCTAAGTTTATGAGTATCGATATGTTCAGCAATATCCTAGACCAGATAAAGCCGCATACAGATTACATATATCTGCATGTAAAAGGCGAACCTCTTCTTCATCCTGAATTAGACAAATTGCTTGATATCAGTCATGATAAGGGTTTTTTTGTAAACATAACTACAAACGGGACATTAATAAGTAAAACTGCAAATATACTGCTTTCAAAACTGGCTCTAAGGCAGATAAATATCTCATTACATAGTCTTGATGGCAATAAATCGTTTGAAGACAGAAAAAAATACATTCAGGATATATTGAATTTTACAAAGCTAGCTGTCGAAAAGACAGAAATGATCATTTCATTACGGCTGTGGAATCTGAATGAAGATGCATCGGATACGAAAATCAGAAAAAACAATGCTATACTTGAAAACATAGAATCCTTCTTTAACCTGTCATACAAAATTGAAGAGACATCTAAACTGGCTAGAGGCATGAAAATAGCAGACAGGTTATATATAAACCAGGCCGAAAAGTTCAAATGGCCAGATGTAAATGAAAATGAGATAAATAAAAACGGTTTTTGTTATGGTCTTCGAACTCAAGCCGCTATTTTAGTTGATGGTACCGTTGTTCCCTGCTGTCTTGATAGTGATGGGATAATAAATCTTGGTAATATTCAAAATAACTTTTTTTCTGAAATTATAGAAAGTGAGAGAGCTAATAATATAGTTAATGGATTTAGCAACAAGCAAGCTATAGAAGAGCTTTGTCAAAGATGCGGTTACATAAAAAGATTTAAATAATTAATATAATACTTTCTGTTGCAAATGCAACATACAACATTTATCCCACCTGATATACTACATTTAGATAAATACAGAGAACAAACTAAAAAATATAAAGGCGGTATAAAAAATGGCAAAGGTAAGAATTTTTAATAAAGAACAGGAAAAAATAATCAAGACATTAAAGCAGTATGTCCCAATTGTTGACAGGGTTCATGGTAACAATCATCCAGAATTTCATGAAGTGAGAAGAATATTTGAAACTTTAGAAACAAAAATCAATAGTTCTGATTCAGAAGAGCTGAACCTTAAAGATGAATTTATTAAACTGCGTGAGGTTACTTCTAACTACACAATACCTAAAGATGTATGTGAAAGTTATGAGGCAGTATATGTTATGCTTGCTCAGCTTGATGAGGCATATGAATCTGCGGTGAAAAAAGAGTAAAAAAAGAATATCGATTGGAGGTACCTAAATGCTTAGATTCATTTCAAGTAAAAAGAATCAAATAACACTAATAAGCGGTATACTGATAGCTTTCGCATATTTCAGTGAGTTTGTGTTGAAAAATGAAGAACTTTTCAAATGGCCGATGATTATCGCGTCGGTTTTAGGAGCAATACCTATAGCATTACAAGCATTCTCTGCATTAAGGGTTAAAGTAGTCAGTATTGATGTTCTTGTTACAATTGCTGTTATAGGCGCATTCATAATAGGTGAATACACAGAATCAGCTATTGTCACATTCCTTTTCCTATTTGGAGCTTTTCTTGAACAGCGGACATTAAATAAGACTCGCTCCGCTATAAAAGAATTAACAGAAATGGCCCCTCAAAATGCATTAAAACAGATGGAATCCGGTGATTTTACAGAAGTCCAAATTGATGAAGTTGATGTAGGTGATGTCCTTTTAGTTAAGACTGGAGCTAAAGTACCTGTTGATGGTACCGTACTTTCTGGTGAAGGTTATGTTAACGAAGCAAGCATCACAGGCGAATCTTTTCCAGTAAGCAAATCGAAAGGTTTGTCAGTCTATGCTGGTACCATACTAGAAAACGGAACTATACAGATAGTAAGCGACCGTGTCGGCGAAGATACTACATTTAGCAAAATTATAGAATTAGTGGAAGAAGCGCAGGATTCTAAATCTCAGACCGAACGCTTCATTGACAGATTCTCAAAATACTATACGCCAGCTGTTCTTATACTTTCAATAATCGTATGGATTATATCCAAAAATCTTGAACTGGCTATTACTATTCTAGTATTAGGATGTCCTGGAGCACTTGTGATTGGCGTGCCAGTTTCTAATGTAGCAGGTATAGGAAATGGCGCACGTCATGGCGTCTTATTAAAAGGAAGTGAAGCAGTTCAGATTTTCAGTAGGGTTGACACTATTGCATTTGACAAGACGGGAACGCTCACAGTTGGTAAACCTAAGGTTGTAGATACCAAAATATACTCTGACAATCCAACTATGGCTTTGAATTATCTATCAAGTGTGGAAAGAGAGTCCGACCATATATTAGCAAAAGCAATCTTAGAGTACATTCCAAATGCAGAATATTTCACTGTTGAAAATACAGATGTAATTAAAGGAAAAGGCATTATAGCAGATGTTGACGGACACAGGATTGCTGTAGGTAATCTTGCATTAATGGAACATGATAAAGTGATTCTTAGTGATGAAATGATACAGGACATTTCAGAATTTGAGAAAAGCGGCAATTCTATAGTATTAACCTCAATCGATAATAAATTAAGCATTATTATGGGAATACGCGACCAACTGAGGCCGGATGTAAAAAAACATCTTGATAAACTTAAAGCTCTGAGAATAAAAAACCTCATAGTGTTGTCAGGAGATAATCAAGCAACTGTGGATAGAATAGCTGCAGAACTTAACCTTACACAAGCATATGGGAATATGTTACCTTCAGACAAATCAGCATTTATAAAGGAATTACAAGCTAAAGGGCACAAAGTCGCATTTGTAGGCGATGGCGTCAATGACAGCCCTTCATTAGCTCAAGCAGATATCGGTATTGCTATGGGCGGAGGTACTGATGTGGCTATTGAGACATCCGATGTTGTACTGATGAATTCAGATTTTTCACGTCTCCCACAGGCACTTGGTTTAGCCAGGGCAACAGCTAGGAATATGTTGCAGAACATCATTATCGCAGTAGGTGTGGTAGTATTTCTTCTAGCAAATGTATTCTTTAGCGAATGGATGAATATGTCTATAGGAATGCTTGTACATGAGGCAAGCATATTTGTAGTCATTCTAAACGGAATGAGACTCTTAGGATATAAATTAAAATAAATTAGTGAAAGGAAAAGGTAATGTAAGCATTACCAGTAAATGAAATGAAAAAAGCAACTATACAACTAGAGACGTTAACCTGTCCTTCATGTGCGCAGAAGATTGAAAAAGCAGTGAAATCCCTTAATGGAGTGGACAAGGAAAGTGTCAGCGTGATGTTCATGTCAAGCAAAGTAAAACTTGTTTTTGATGACGAAAAACTGTCAGTTGAAGCAATAGAAAAAGCTATCACATCCTTAGGATATGAGGTTAAGAATACTGCTGTTAAAGCCTGACATAAATCATAATAACTGACAAGTAACAATCTAAAGATATTAATAGTATCTGCATGTAGAAACTATGATAAAATACTCTTCATCGATACTATTAATTTTTTATCAGGAGAATGTTAATGAGTAAAGCGCTTTTAATAATTGATATGCAGTTAATGCCTTTTTTGTGGAAGAATTACGGCGGCAAGGAAATATAATGAACAGAAGCTTTTGGACAACACAAAAACTCTTATAGAGAAAGCACATCAAAACAAAATCCCTGTCTACTATATGCTTTTCACAGAACAAGAAGGTTCCTTTAGAGCAAAAGACCAGCCTTTATGGCAGGTTCATCCTTATATCCCACCGCTTGAAAGTGACAGAATAATTATTAAATACAAAGCTGATTCATTCTTGGAAACTGATCTTAATAGTTTTTTGCAAAAAGAAGAAATAACTGATTTAATACTTACAGGATTACAGACAGAATACTGTGTCGACACTACTGTAAGAAGCGCTTTTTCACATGGATATAAAGTGACATTAGTACGAGATGCTCATAGTACTTTTGATTCAGAAATAATGACAGCTGATACTATAATCGCTCATCACAACCTTATACTGACACAGTTTGCTGATATAATTGATACTAAAGATGTAAATTTCATATAACTGGATTTCCTCTAATTTATAAAAGGTATGGTATAATTTAAACATAGTTACTATTGTATTGAAAGAAGCAAATAAATGAAGAAGACACTTGTGGTAATTCGTGATGGCATGCTCGTGACAATTTGTAGTTTTATTGGATTAGTACTATCTTTCTTTATCTATTACTTGCTTTTCATGCTATTTGAAACAATCGGACCCCAGAAATATCTTTCCGTTTCCACATTAAGGGTAAGCCATGGTTTCATATGGCTAATTGCAGGACTTGTAATATACAAAACAAAAATCCCAGACTGGCTTAAAGCTTCTGTACTGGCTGTCTCACTTGGCACGTTTATAATAGCATTCGGCGTACAGTTATATGAAAAACCATTGTTCATCACATCTATAACATTTCTTATAACCACAATAACTATCCTTGCGCTTTATCGAAAAGATAAGAGATGGTATCATTATTATGCTTTAGCGCTTGCATTGACTGCAATTATAATTTATTTATAACATAAAATATTATTACTCTCTGTAAATCATTTTTCTATTTATTGTTTAATAACATACTTATGAGACTGGCGGTAATCTGTAGGTGTGCATTGGTAATATCGTTTGAAAATTTTTATAAAATAATTCAAATCATGTATCCCGCAATACTGCGAGATTGTCTGTATTTGCAAAGCTGTTGTGGTAAGAAGTTTTGAAGCATACTTCATACGCTGGCTGTTTACATAATCGGTCAGAGTATGCCCTGTTTCTTTCTTGAAAAGTGAAGAAAGATATCCGGAAGACAACTTTTGCATTGAAGCTAATGTATGCAAAGCAAGATCTGATGAAAGATTAGCATCAATACAGACAATAGTTTTCTTAATAGGAAGCGAATAACTTTTCATTGAATATTTATTAACAAGACGACAATATGATGACAACATATCTGACATAAGCTTTAATGCAGCATCTACTGATATTATCATTTCAATTTTTTTAGCAAATTCTGTAGAAATCCTGTCTAGATACATTGGATGTACAGAACCTTTCTCTGCAGATTTCCTCATTAGCGTATTCATTATTATGCTGTAATTTTTTAAATTACGAATAGGGTCCGATACTCTTTGGCGAAATGCCATCTTACTTAAATGGGTAAGCATTATTTCCGCTTTATGTGCATATCCCAGCGTAACTGCATCGAGTAGCTCGTTCTCATAAGCATATCTGTGCTCCATCTGTTCCATAACCTGCAATATATCCTCATTATCATCAGGTATATTATCCTGCGCAATAGAGTTTGGCGAAATATCTTCCTCTTGAATTTTAACAACACTGAATGTATCTGAACCACCCCATATCACTTCTGCAAAACATATAATAGTAGTGAAAAGAAAGATTTCATCGCTTAAAACAGGTATACTTTCATAAAAATTCAAAAGTTTATTAATAATATTTAGATTAGTTGAGAAATGCTCCATCTCTTCTAGAAGTTGCTGGCTTGTAAGCTGTACAGATATATAAGGGCCTATAATTAGAATTTGCTGTTTTTTAGCTGGAAGCTGCAAATAGAAATAATTGCACATATACTGGTCTGTAAGCTTATATATCATATTATCCATAGTATTAAAAACCAGTTGGCAAAATACATTATTATATTCTGTTTCCCTGCTTAATATTTGCCTAATCCCTAAATCAATAGGCTTATCAGAGGTTGTATTCCTTTCAAGTATTCTAATTTGGACATTCCGTTTGTCCAGAATATTCTGCATAAAATTATACTCTTTCTGATACCACATTCTGTCCCTCACATAAACATATTTTTCAATTTATACTTTTGATTATAAATTACATGACAAGTATAACCTTAAGATCTTCATCATTCAACACAAGACATTAAAATATTACTAAATCACATTAATATTTTACTAACGATTCAGTTTTTTATAGATTAAAATATTATTAGAAGTAAAAATAAAATACTATGCCTATCATTAATCAAACAGGGGTAAAGGAGGAAGTTCTAGTGAAAAAAGAAATTCAATTGGATGAAAAAGGGTATAGGAAATTTAGCATCCGCGACAGCTTTGCTTATGCTGCAGGAGATTTCGGTTGCAACATGAGTTTTGCACTCAAAGGGACAATGGCTATATTCTGGACACAATATATGCAGATGGATTCCATTCTGTATGCATTATTACTGATAGTGGTTCAGGTTTGGGATGCAATAAATGATCCGCTTATAGGTTCTATTGTTGATGCTGACAGACGCAAATACAAACACAATAAATTCCTAACTTATATTTTCTTTGGTTCTTTGGGACTTGTCGTGGGAGGAGCTTTATGTTTCATCCCTTGGAGGAGCGCACCGGATATAGCTAAAATAATTATATTTATATGCGGATATGTTATATGGGATGCTTTCTACACAATAGCTAATGTCCCATACGGATCGCTTTTATCATTAATATCAAAAGAACCTGCAGATAGAGCTTCTTTATCAGCATGGCGGTCAGTAGGAGCATTAATCGGCAATATTCTGCCAATGGTTATCTTGCCTATCCTAATATATGACTCTAACAACAACATTGTCGGAGAACGTGTATTTATTGCAGCTTTGCTTATGGGTATTCTTGGATTTTTTGCATTCCAGTTCATGATACGTAATACAGTAATACGTGTCGAGGAACCAATCAGGCTTAACGAAAAATGTCCTAAATTTAATGTTTTCAAAGCAATGGGAAATTTTATGAGAAACCGTCCCGCTGTCGGAGCTACTCTTGCAGCAATGGGAATGTTCCTTGGTATGCAAGGTGCAGCAACTGCAGTTGTTGTACTATTCCAGTCTTACTTTCAAAATGCGAGGATTTCCGGAATCGTCCAATTCTTCGCCATGCTCCCCATATTTTTATTTACCCCGTTGGCGCGTAAGATGGTAGTCAAGTATGGTAAGAAGGAGCTTTCTGTAGTGGGAGCACTATGCAGCCTTGTAGCTTGTGTAGGCTTGCTGGTGTTGCCAATTACGCCAAATATGACAGGATTAATAATTTATGTCCTTTGTCAACTTGTTAACAGTTTAGGGATGGGAATATATTCAACTGTTTCCTGGGCAATGATGGGAGATGCAATTGACTACAATGAGTGGAAGAATGGAGTAAGAGAAGAAGGAGTCACATACTCCTTACATTCATTCTTCAGAAAACTTGCACAGGGCATAGGACCTGCAATTGCGCTTGTTATTATGGTAGGTTTAGGTTATGTAGAAGCCAATGAAGGAAATCAGACCTTTGAAGTCGCATTGAGAATGCGTTATCTCGTAGCTGCTTTGTACACTTTCAGTGCTATTTTGCAATATGTAGGACTAGGTCTTGTATACAATCTAGATAAGCAAAAACTGGCTAAGATGAATGAAGAACTGGATGCTGTTCGCGCAGCTGCAGAAAAAAAATAGTACATGTCTTGCACGCATAATTAAACAACAAAGGAGATACTTACTTTGAGAACAATATACAATATAAATACAAAATGGGCTTTTACTAAAAAAGTGGATATAATTCCTGACAAGATACCTGTTGACTGGGAATTGGTTAATCTTCCGCATACATGGAATGCGATAGACGGTCAAGACGGAGGTAATGACTATTACCGTAATATCTGTTTTTATGCAAAACAAATAGAAAAAAAAGAACTGCCCCAAAAAGACTGTTATTACCTTGAAATTAATGGAGCCAATTCCTCTGCTGATGTTTACTTAAATGGAAAACACTTAGCACATCATGATGGAGGATACTCAACATGGAGAGTAGATATAACTGATGAGCTGATTATGGATAATCTGCTTGTTATATCTGTAGATAATTCCCATAACGAAAAAGTTTACCCACAAGCTGCTGATTTTACATTCTATGGAGGTCTGTATCGTGATGTAAATATAATCTGTGTGGATAAATCTCATTTTGCTTTAGACTATTATGGCGGACCTGGCATTAAAGTAACTCCTGAAATTATTAACAATGATGCAAAAGTCCATATTGAGACATGGATAACCGGTTTACGGGAAAATAAGGAAATATGTTATAGAATATTTGATGAAAAAAATAATGACGTTGCAAAGGTAGTCTCAGGTGAAACCAAAGCTGTTCTTGATATTAAAAATGTACATCTTTGGCATGGCCGTAAAGATCCTTATCTTTATAAAGCAAAAATTGAGCTTTTGGAAAACAATGAAGTAATAGACTGCATTTCCTCCAAATTCGGGTGCAGAACCTTCAAGATTGACCCAAACAACGGTTTTTTCCTCAATGGGAAAGAATATCCTTTAAGAGGAGTATGTCGTCATCAGGACCGCTGGAGTTATGGGAATGCTATTTTACCTGAGCATCATAAAGAAGATATGGAACTTATAAATGAATTAGGAAGTACTACAATCCGGCTTGCCCATTATCAACATGATCAGTACTTTTATGATTTATGCGATGAATATGGTATGGTAATCTGGGCAGAAATTCCATATATCTCCCAGCACAATCCATTAGCAAATGACAACGCAATAAGTCAGATGAAGGAACTTATCACACAAAACTACAACCACCCTTCTATTGTGGTTTGGGGTTTATCAAATGAAATCACAATGAAGGGGGATAAAGATCCTGATATGATTAACAATCACAGGATTCTTAATAACCTTTGCCATGAAATGGATAAAACACGTCTTACAACCATCGCTGTAGTATCCCCTTGTCCGATTGACAGCCCATATATCAAAATACCTGATGTAGTATCATATAATCACTATTTCGGCTGGTATGGCGGAGAGACCTCTATGAATGGTCCATGGTTTGATAATTTCCATGCAAAAAATCCAAATATACCTATTGGCTGTTCTGAATACGGATGTGAAGCTCTGAACTGGCATACCTCAAATCCTGTACAAGGAGATTATACTGAAGAGTATCAGGCATATTATCATGAAGAACTGATTAAGCAGCTCTATTCCCGTAAATACCTATGGGCAACACATGTATGGAATATGTTTGACTTTGGCGCAGATGCAAGAAATGAAGGCGGTGAAAATGGACAGAATCACAAAGGGCTTGTGACTTTTGACCGAAAATACAAGAAAGATTCCTTCTATGCATACAAAGCATATCTATCCGATGAACCGTTTGTGCATATATGTTCTAAACGGTATATAAACCGAGTGGAAGATGTAACAAAGATAACTGTCTATTCCAATCAGCCTGTAGTTGAACTATTTGCAAACGGAATTTCGGTTTCTATAAAAGAAGGTAAGTATTTCTTCTATTTTGAAGTACCTAACAAGGGCAAAACTATAATAACTGCTGTAGCTAACGGTCTTAAGGATGAAAGTTTAATTAATAAAGTAGACACATTTGATGAATCATACCGGATGATAGAGAAAAATGCTGTTTTAAACTGGTTTGATATTACTACACCAGAAGGCTACTTTTCCCTTAATGACAAAATTAGTGACATTATGAAGACCGTTAAAGGCAAGCTTCTTTTCATGGGTTTAGTAACAAAAATGCTTCCAAAGAAAGGTGAAAAAGTAGCGGGCGGTTTTGAAATGAATGACTCTATGATGAGCATGTTAGGGGGATTCACTGTTTTAAGATTGACTGGAATGATTGGAATGATGGGGGTCAACCTAACAAAAGAGGACCTTCTTGATTTGAATGCTAAGCTAAATAAGATAAAGAAGAAAAAGTAAGAGTAATTTCGAATTAATATTATTATAACTAAACAACCTATTACACTATTCATTGTTCGTGAACTACATCGGCAATTGAATTACCGAGGATTCCCGCTTTAATATCCTAAATTTAATTGTCTCGTTGCACTTCGTTATGCAACGAGGACACAAATATCGTTTCATTTTGCAACGAGGAATGCAACGAGAGAGTTGTCGTTGCATTAAAACATTATCTGCATTATTATATAAACAAAGCGAGGATTTTATGAAATATGAGATTGTACATCTGCCAAAAGATAAATGGGAAGGATTCATTGTACCTATAAGTTATACATCAGATAGGTATTATGATGTCAGAGTAAATAAAGAAGATAATGGATTTAATATAGATATAAAGAAGAAGAATTTTGATGTACCATATGTTTTCACTCCTCAAAACTGTGACTATCCTGATAAGCTTTACCAAAAATACTGGGAAAACGCATGCGCATCAGGAATATTGGTAAATAACGAATTGGTTGCAGTTATAGAGACTGACCAGGAGCTGTGGTCCAACAGGTTAAGGATAACAGAGTTATGGGTTCATGAAGACTATCAGAAGATGGGATTAGGCTATGCTCTTATCGAGAAAGCCAAGCAACAGGCAAGAAATGAAAAAAGAAGAGCAATTATATTGGAAACACAGTCTTGTAATGTCAATGCAGTAGATTTCTACATGCATGAAGGCTTTACATTAATAGGGTTTGATTCCTGCTGTTATAGCAATAATGACTTATGCAGGAAAGAGGTACGGCTGGAATTCGGGTGGTTCCTATAATCAAATTTTAATATTTTCTGAAAGGATTAAATGAGAACAGAAATAGCATACATAGCAGATTATCTTGATAAAGTTGTTACAGATCCGATACCAAGATATATCTTGGACAAAGAGATTTATAACAGGCATGTTACTGGATACGAAAAATCGAAATGGTATACTCAGCTTTTAAGCGAGCAGATGGATAACGGCTCATGGGGCAGATTTCATACTCAAAACACAAAATTAAAAGATAAGAAGATTTTTGTAACAACAGAATCCGCTTTAATACGTACACGAGAGCTAACTTTACCAGTTAATGATCCTGTTATAACTAAAGTTATAAAGCTTATGGAAAGATACGTAAATGATGAGGAAAACTGGACTGATGCTAACGAACATCATTACGGCTTCCAGATAGCTTTTAAAGCCATAATAGTTGCTAATATCTCCACTTTCATACCTGACCATCCTCTTGTTATACCTAAAAAGGAAGTTTGCGCGCTTAATTTAAGAAAAGCTTTTAAAAACGGTTGTCTGGATGAGGAAGTCTGGGAAAAGGAAAACCGGTTGTCCAACGAAATCCTTTTAAAACCATACATGGTATATATATTGTGGTTATTACAGAAAAACAAATATCTTGATGATGAAACACAGTTAAATTTCTTGAACTATATATGGTACAGAAAACAAGGCATTTATTACCGGACAAATATGCCTGTTAGTGATGTACAAAGACTGGAATCTAAATACTTTTCCTGCTGGTTTACCGGATTGGAAAATCTGAAGGACTTTTCACTTTTTCCTGAATTTTTGGATAAGGGGATATATAGGCATCTTATCAATGAAGTAAACAGATTAATGCGTGAAGATATAACTTTGCCTGCCAGTACATCCGTATCAAACCATTATTCAGAGTCATGGCGGGATAAATCATCCCGGGATAATGATATGATATTACGCATTTTAAGAATTCTTATCATGTGTTAACCATTAACTTACAGGAGAACAAGATGACATTAGGGTTTTCGTACATAGGACTTATTTTTCTGTTAATGCTCACCATACCTAATCTAATTTGGACTAAATACAAACCCAAAGATTATGACAAATATGTGGGTTATGAGAATAAGGTGTTGCTCATTTTGGAGCGTGTAGGACAAGTATTGGTTACATGTATAGTCTTAATATTCTCTGATTTCAACATAAATACCATTTCATTGAATTCTATCTGGCTATTATCAGCCTTTTGCTTAATGATCTTATACGAAATAAACTGGATCCGGTATTTTAAGAGTGAACATACCATGAAGGACTTCTATGGATGTTTCCTTAAAATTCCTGTCCCTTTAGCATCATTACCTATTGTGGCATATTTGCTATTAGGAATCTATGGTAGAAATCCTTTACTTATAGTATCAGTAATAATTCTCGGTATTGGACACATAGGTATTCACCTTTCACACAGAAAAGAAGCTGAAAATGAGGATATACAAACTGAATAATAATATAAATAGAAATAAAGTGTTATATAATTACTATGTTGTTTAAAATAGGTTTTACACTGATTCTGATACAGTAAACCTGAAATGTTAGGAGAACAAATGAAAATATCCAAAAAAGACGCATACTCATGGTTTCAGTTCTTTTCCTCTTTACCAGAAGATGAACAGCTTATGGCAAACCAACAGGAAATCGTATATGCCACATTCGCACAGATTGAAGAGGTTATAGATAAAAGAAATGCAGAGCTTATGTCTACTATAAAAGGCTTAAAAACATTATCAGACAGGACATATTATGTAGGTAATGATGATAAGTTCCCTAATGGCTGCAAATCCTGTCTTCTTGGTTCTGGTTTGAGCGCTGTTAGAAAAACCAATAAATGTAATATTGAATGCAAGTTCTGTTATAACTATGGCGAACTGGATGATATCCCTCCGGTCGGTGAAGGCATGTGGGAGATAGGTGGAACTAAGTATAAAGAAGAAGATATCGATTTATTGCTTTCCATACATAAGAAACCTACAGGTATATCATATGTTTATCTTGAACCTTTCATGGAAATCGAGAAGTATTACCCTGTAATAAAGAAGTATCATGATGCAGGTATTCATCAGCATATGTATACTAACGGAACTCTGGTCACTGAACAGTCAGCAATAGCACTAGCCCAAGCAGGTCTTGATGAATTACGTTTTAATCTTGGTGCAACCAACTGTTCTGATAAAGTAATCGAAAACATTAAAACTGCTAGTAAATATATTAAAAGTGTTGGTATAGAGACGCCTATGACACCTGAGTTCTATGACTCATTTCTAAAGAAGAAGGAAGATATATTTAATTCGGGAATTTCTTTTATTAACTGTGCTGAACTGCATCTGAACCCCAATAACATAGAAAACTATTACGGTGAGAATATGTACATCTGCCGTCATGGATATATATCCCCTATCTGGAGCCGTGAACTTACATTGAAATTCATGAAAATAGCTGATGATGAAAAATGGGATATAGTAGTTCATGACTGTTCCAACTATACTAAATTCGCCAGAGGACTTAACCTGACCAGTAAGGAAGGAAAATGGTTTGGAGCAAATGATTATGTTTGTGAGTTTCCAGTAATCCCATATGAATACTTCCTTCCGATATTGAAAGATAAGAATTTTAAATTCATAGCTGAGGAGAAACTGCCAAAAGGATATAACTTTGAGGATATGCTATGATCCGAACCGTCAGTCTGATTATAAAGCCATATGATGAATCTGATAAAGAAGATATGATTAGAATCCTTACGAATGAAACCATCAAGAAGACATTTGTAATTCCGGATTTCAAATCATATGAAGAAGCTGAGTGTATGTTCAATAAACTCACGGCTTACTCATATTCTGATGAACATTATGAAAAAGGCATATATCTGGATGGTCTGCTTATAGGGTTTGTAAATGATGTGGAAATTACAGATAAATGTATTGAAATAGGATATGTCATACACCCTGACCATCACAATAAAGGTTATGCCACTGAAGCATTAGCTGCAGTTATTTCTGATTTATTTGATAAAGGATATACTACTGTAGAAGCCGTAGCATTTGAAGATAACATAGCAAGCAGACGGGTAATGGAAAAATGCGGTATGAAACTTACTGATAAGACATGTACTATGTCACATGATGGCAGATTACAAACCTGTGTGTACTATGAAATTGAAAGCATGCTTAGATACAGGATAATCTCATTAGCAGATAATCCTGTATATATAGACAGGGCTATCGACTGGTTTTCCTTAAAATGGTATATAGACCGGAAGGAATATGAAAACAGCATGGCTGACTGCATAAGCAGGAAGAACAGACTGCCTCAGTGGTATATGGCTCTTGATCAGTTTGATAATATAATAGGAGGCTGCGGTCTTATCCAAAATGATTTTGTTGACAGAACAGACCTTTATCCCTATCTGTGTGCTCTTTTTGTCGAAAAAGAAGCAAGAGGTCATGCCTTAGGCGGCAAACTGCTTAATCATGCAAGAGCAGAAGCAGCAAAACTTGGATTCGATAAAGTATATTTATGCACCAACCATACTTCATATTATGAAAGATACGGTTGGGAATACTTTGCCAATGGGCATCATCATGATGGAGACGTTTCAAGGATATATAAAGCGGATACGAAAATATAACTCTTGCTGTTAAATCCTAAATGATATATATTATTTTATCGATGGCGACAAATTGTTTTACAGCAGTAAGTTGTCATTCTTTTAGAAAAGAGGATTTATGTATTCATTGCTGCTTGTTATAATCTACGTCGCTTTTATCAGTTTAGGTTTACCGGATTCCCTGCTCGGTTCAGCATGGCCTGTCATTTATAAACAAATGGATATCCCAATTTCCTATGCAGGGATTATTACAATGATTATTGCATCCGGTACTATTATTTCCAGTCTTCTTTCTGATAAACTAACAAAAAAAATAGGTGTAGGATATGTCACAGCTATAAGTGTAATGATGACCGCTTTAGCGCTGTTCGGGTTTTCTATTTCCAATTCATTCATCGTCTTATGCATATTAGCTGTACCATATGGATTAGGTGCAGGCGGTGTGGATGCTGCTTTAAATAATTATGTAGCTCTTCACTATAAATCCTCACACATGAGCTGGCTTCACTGTTTCTGGGGAGTCGGTGCCGCTGTAAGCCCGTATATAATGGGTTACAGCCTGACAGGAGGCCTCGGCTGGAACAGCGGTTACAGGATAGTATCTGTAATTCAGATTTGTCTTACAGTAATACTGTTTATAAGCCTTCCGATTTGGAAAAAGAATAATATATCTAAAACCAGTGTGCCTTTTGAATCCGCTGATCTGAGCATCTCTCAGGCAGTTAAGATTAAAGGCGTTAAATACATGCTGTTCACTTTTTTCTGCTACTGCGCATTAGAATCGACTGCAGGGCTATGGGCAAGCAGCTATCTTGTTGAGTTCAGAGGCATCGATAAAGAAACCGCTGCACAATTCGCTTCCCTTTTCTATATCGGGATAACATTCGGCAGGTTTATAAGCGGATTCGTATCTGAAAGAATAGGAGACAGAAGACTGATAAGGTCCGGTATCCTTGTTATTTCTGCTGGAATCATCATGGTCGGAATACCTTTAGGTAATAATATATTAGCGCTAATCGGCCTTATCATAATTGGGCTCGGATGTGCACCTGTATATCCTTCCATTATCCATTCCACACCATACAATTTCGGCAAGGAAAACTCACAGTCGATAATCGGTATACAGATGGCAAGCGCATATGTAGGTTCGACTTTCATGCCTCCTCTGTTCGGTCTAATAGCCCAGCATATCAATATCGGCTTATATCCACTCTTCCTATGCATATTCGCTATTACTATGCTTGTCATGTCAGAACTTTTACAGAGGAAGTTAGTACGCAATCCTAATTAAAATAGTATATAATTAAGATATTGAATCAATGTTCGGCTTCTGCAATTTCTCAAAACGGAGGTTATATAATGCAGGATTTTGAAAAACTCGGAGTATTCTATTTAGGAAAGAAATATGATATCGAAAACAGGAAGCTTAAAGAAGATTATGTTCTTTTAAAATCCAAAGACTTGACCACTCATGCTGTTATAATAGGTATGACCGGAAGCGGCAAGACAGGACTTGGGATTGGAATTATTGAAGAAGCTATGATGGATAATATTCCCGTTATAGCTATTGATCCAAAAGGCGATCTGACTAATCTGGCATTAACATTCCCGATGTTAAGAGGCGAGGATTTCCGCCCATGGATAAATCTACAGGAAGCTTCAAACAAAGGAATGTCTCCTGATCAGTATGCACAGGCTCAAGCTGATTTATGGAGAAAAGGATTATCCGAATGGGGTCAGGACGGATTAAGGATACAAAGCCTTCAAAATGAATCTAATTTGAAAATATATACACCAGGCGGTTCTTCGGGTATTGGCGTATCAGTGCTTAAATCCTTTAATGCTCCCACAAAGGAGGTATTGACTGATAAGGACACATATAGAGATAGGATTAGCGCGACAACAACAGGTCTTCTATCCTTACTTGGAATAAATGCTGATTCTTTTACAAGCAGAGAATTCATTCTGATATCAAAAATTCTAGATAACAGTTGGTCGAACGGACAAAGCATTACTCTTCAAAAACTTATAACTGAAATACAGAATCCTCCATTTGAAAAAATAGGGGTAATGGACATAAATAGCATATATCCGTCTAAGGAACGTTTCACATTGGCAATGCTTCTAAATAATCTGATTGCACACCCAGGATTTGAAGCATGGCTTGAAGGAGAACCTTTAAATATAGATAAATTCTTTTATACAGATTCAGGCAGACCTAAAGTATCGGTTTTCTCAGTATCTCATTTATCAGACAGCGAGAGAATGTTCTTTGTAACTATGCTGTTAAATGAGGTGTTGTCATGGGCAAGAAGCCAGCCAGGAACCGGAAGTTTAAGAGCTATGATATATATGGATGAATTATTCGGTTATCTTCCCCCAATAGCAAATCCTCCGTCAAAAGCTCCTTTTTTGACTTTATTGAAGCAAGCCCGCGCATACGGATTAGGACTGGTCCTTTCTACACAAAATCCTGTGGATCTTGATTATAAGGCTTTATCTAATGCAGGCACATGGTTTATCGGAAGACTACAGACCGAAAGAGATAAACAAAGAGTAATAGAAGGGCTTGAAGGTGCGGCAGCAGGCGGTAGTTTTGATAAAAATCGCACAGAGCAGATATTGGCAGGTATTGGTCAAAGAGTCTTTTATATGCATAGCGTACACGAAAATGAGCCTGTCATATTTAACACCAGATGGGCAATGTCATACCTTGCTGGGCCATTGACAAAAGATCAGATTGCAAGACTGCCTGCAAAAAACATCACTTCAGAAATGTCAGTAATTAATAAGCCAGATGAACAACAAGTTCCACATGCCTACCAGTCAGAAAAAGTAGCAGCTTTTGCGCCTATATTGCCGTCAACAATAAAACAAGTCTACCTTCCTGAAAAAACAAGAGCCAGAGGCCAATTGGTATATAAACCTGCTGTAATCGGGATTGCTGATGTTATGTACAACAGTGAAAAACACATGATTACCACAAAAAAAAGTTATACATTGCTTACACAGTTCAATGATGGCCCTGTAATACTAGACTGGAATCAAGCCCAGGTTGTGGATATAGAAATTAATGATATTGAAAACACTCCAGTGTCTGATGCCCTATTTTCAGATCCTCCTTCTGCTGCTTCCAATATTAAAAATTATGACACATGGAAAAAATTATTATCGCAATATATCAGGACTAACCTTACTTTAAAACTTTATTCATCCCCTAAATTAAAGATGGTATCGGAATACGGTGAAGAAGAAAGAGATTTTGCTATAAGGGTACAACATGCAGCCCATGAAAAAAGAGACTTTGAAATTGATGAGATGAAGAAAAAATACAACTCAAAGATACAGACCATGGAAAATGCTTTGATAAGAGCAAGGCAAGCGGTGGAAAAACAGAATGCGATGGCTTCTCAAAAAAAGATGGATGCTATGGTCTCGGCAGGAAGCGCGATTTTAGGCGCACTGTTCGGAAGAAAAGCTATAAGCTCATCCTCTGTATCAAAAATCGGAACTGCAGTAAGCAGGACCTCAAAAGCAATGAAGAGCGGACAGAGCATAGACCAGGCTGAAGAGCGGCTAAACACTTTAGAAACGCAGCTTGAAGGTCTTCAATTAGAACTTGAGCAGCAGTTAAAGAACATGTCATATGAATATGATTCTGTTAAGGATAATATTGTGACTATTGATATACGGGCTACTAGCACGAATATAACTGTACATTTATTAGGGTTGGCATGGGTGCCCTATGAGAAAGGTGAAATAAAAGACACAATTCTTATCTAACTGATTATTACTATATCGATATTCAGATATTTCATACACAATAACTAATATTCTATAATCATTAAATTTTTAATGATATTCATTTAATAGTTATTGACATTCATAAATTGTTATGTTACAATCCCTCCATATTATAAAAGTACGAGTAACGGAGGGAAAGATGAAAGTACAAAATTTAGCAAAGTATAACAAATTATCGAAAAGCATATCCAGCATAGTGAATATCTTATTCTGGATTGTGCTATGCCTTGCTGTAGCATCAATACTGCTGACAGCCGGAACCAGGTTATTTCCAAATGTCATAAACCTGTCAAACTCAGATGGCAATTTCAACATAAGCCCGGATAATATAATCCGGTTTGAAATTAGTACAGCCAATATGTCACAGTCAGGCATCAATGATATCTATTCATTGCTTTTTATCGGTATAACAGTATTTCTTATACTGATTCTTCTAGTGCTTATCCAGCTTAGGAAGATTCTTAAGAATGTAGTTAACGAAAAGCCATTTGCTCAGGAAAATGCCAAAAGAATGAAGAATATCGGATACATAGTAATGGCAGGGTCTGTGCTTATTCCAGTTATAAAAACCTTTACGGTTAATAGGATTATCAATGCATTTGACCTGAACAATGTGAGCGCTGTTTACAAAGTTAATACCGAAGTGCTTTTAATAGGTTTATTGATTATTCTATTTAGCGCTATCTTTAGTTATGGGACATATCTACAAACAGAGTATGATGAAACAATATAAGTGTGAGGTGATTTTATGGCTATCATAATAAGGCTTGACAGGGTTTTAGCAGACAGAAAAATGCAGCTTGGCGAATTGGCTGATAAGGTGGGAATATCTATAGTTAATCTATCAAATCTAAAAACTGGAAAAGTAAGAGCTATACGTTTTTCCACCTTGAACGAGATATGCAAAACACTAAAATGCACGCCTGGAGATATATTAGAATATGAGTATGTTGAAAATGAATCTTCAGTAGATGATGATTAGAAGAATTTCATTACAATTTAAGTGTTAGCAATTTTAAAATAACTTCTTTATATTGCCTAATAGACCGTCTGCCTTATCAAGTTTAAGTTTAGCTTTAACTCCATCAATCAGTTTGTTTATCTGATCATCTGGAAGATCAATACCCAGTACAGACTCCACAGCCTTTACTGGGTCTTTGGTAAATTTCTTTGCGAACTCATCATCAGATTTGATTTTTTTAACTATCTCATCAATTTTTTTCTTTATATCCATCTTATCTCTCCTCTTTGCTTGAATAAATTTAGAACTTACTTAATTATATCATGTATCTCTTCTATTTAATACTTTGTACTAAATAAAATTGATATGCCCGTTTTATTAATTAAATTTTTACAAATAATTTCAAGTATATAATAAAGAGGCATTAAATGAAAACTTGATTTCAAGCTGTCTACTGAAATAATTGCAAAGCTTATATAGACCATTGATGGAGTATAAATATGAAAGATAAATTGAAAGCGAGAATAGAAAATACTGAAAAGGTCCGGTGGAGCACATTTTTGAAGGATGTATTTATCTGTTCTTTAGGAGCATATGGCGGACCAGAAGCTCATTACGGAGTATTTACCGACCAGATGGTAATTAAAAAGAAGTATCTGACCGAAGAGGAACTTGTTGAACTGATTGCTCTGACAGGAATACTGCCCGGTCCGAGCAGTACTCAAACGATCATTTCGATAGGATATAAGGTTGGAGGACCTATGTTAGGTTTTCTTACTATGCTAGTGTGGGGTCTTCCTGTTATATTATTAATGACAGCTTTATCTTTTTTAAGCCAGTTTTTTGAAAAAACTGAATATATCCTCTGAAGGCTTAAGATACATAGGCCCTATGGCTGTTGCTTTTATACTTGTTGCTGCATATCGCATAGGTAAAAAAGTCATAATTGATAAAATTACTTTATCATTGTTTGTTTTTGTGGAATTACAACATATTTTATTCGAACCCCATGGATATATCCTGTCGTGTTAATAATAGGAGGAATAGTCAGTATATTGACTAGTGAAGAGAAGGATTTATGGAATAAAGTCAAGTTGTCTCCTCCTTGGAAATACCTGATTGCTTTTACTGTTATTGCAGTAATCAGTATAGTTTTAACACTTGTATGGGACAATACTATAATTCATCTGCTTGAAAGTTTCTATCGTTACGGATATCTTGTAATTGGCGGCGGTCAAGTCGTAATCCCGATGATGTACAGCGAACTTGTAGAAATTAATCAATATATGACCAGTCAGGAATTTTTAACCGGATTCGGTTTTGTGCAAGGCCTTCCTGGTCCAATGTTCAGTTTTAGCGCATATGCAGCAGGAATGGCCGCAAGACGAAATGGAACATTTCTTCAGATATTAGGCGCATTAATAGGAGGAGTCGCAATATTTCTTCCAGGAATTCTTTTGATTTACTTCGTATATCCGCTATGGGAAAATTTAAAGAAAATAAAAGGCATAAAAGCATCGCTTAGAGGGATAACATCAGTTGCAGGCGGTTTAATAAGCATATCAGCATTAATATTAATGCAAAAAAGCGGTTTTACATGGGACAATTTTATCGTACTGTTACTGACCGCAGCCTTATTGCTGGCTAAAAAAATACCCGCACCTATTATTGTCGGACTGGTAATAGCTGCAGGTTTTTTGATAAGTTTTCCTTAACTCATTAAATAATTTTCAAAAGGATATGGAGTTAAGTTTATCTTTTAGTTGATGAGTCAGATTATTGATCTATTACAAAAGCTAAGTAAATTTATAAATCTCTTGCATGCTTTTCAGTCAGATGATATTGTTATAAAGCTGGATATATTAAAGATATTCCTTTAGTACGATGATTTAAGAAAGGCTTGGAAAAGAAAAGTATGGATGACAGAAACGTGTTTTTAATGATATCGATATTCGCAGCAAGCGCATTACTGGTGAACTCTATTGGAATTTATGTTGTTTACAAAAACAAAAACTGGGTTGAAAAGTATAAGGAGTATTTTCTTTGTTTTGCAGCCGGCGTCCTAATATCCGCTCCGCTGATTTCAGCATTTCCTGAAGCAATAGAAAAAAACCATAATGCGGGATTTGCCGCTCTTATAGGTTTTGTATTTATGTTATTCACTAACCGGTTAATCAAACACCATACGCACCAAGATGAACTTGCATTTGGCATAACTACAATACAGGGTATAGGTATACATTCACTGCTTGATGGGATTACATATACAGTCACCTTCAGCACAAGCTTATTTACAGGTCTTGCATCAGGCATTGGTCTTGTAATACATGAATTTACAGAAGGAGTCATAACTTTTTCAGTACTTCTAAGAGGTGGTGTAAGTGCAAAAAAATCCATGTTCTTTGCCTTCTTAGTAGCTGGTCTTACAACACCGATAGGTGCATTTGTAGCATATCCATTAATAAAAAGATTAAATGATTCCACACTTGGACTTGCATTAGGATTTGTTGTCGGTGTTCTTATTTACATTTCTGCAGCCCACCTGCTTCCGGAAGCAAAAACTCATGAAAAAAAACATTCGCTTGTGGCTTTATGCCTTGGTATAGCATTATCAGTGGGATTATCCTTCTTCCATCATCATTAATCAATAACCTTATCAATAATTAATCATACACATATGTAAAGCTGCTTATAGAATAGCAGCTTTATTTTTATCCTACATCTTAATATTCATTATAATTACTTATTATTTCTTATTATTAATTTATTATATTGACATTTATTCCTTATTGCTCTACTATATTACCATAAATACCATTAAGGAGGAATTATGACAGCAAAACTATATACAATAAATGAACTGAGCAGTATATTAAACCTTCATCCTAAGACTATTCTGAGGTTTATTAATGAAGGAAAAATAAAAGGCAATAAGATTGGAAGAACCTGGAGAGTGACAGAACAGGATCTGAAGGTATTCTGCCATGGGGAACTTGCTACAGAAGAAAAACCTGTAATTAAACCTGATTATGATACTCTCCATGATCGTATAACAATATCAGCAGTTATTGAAATCAAAGAGCAGAATTCCGAAGAGGCTTCTAGAATATCTAACATGTTTATGGCTGTTTTAAACAGTGAAACTGACTATATGCACAAGTCCCGCTTTGATTTCTTCTATTACCCCGAAATAGAAAAAGCTAAATATGTTTTTTACGGGTCAGCAGATTTCGTAACCAGAATAATAGAAATGTTTAATCAGATAACATATGCAAGGAGCATACAGAATGAATAGGAATATATACAAATCGGAGCAAGGGAAAAAAGTGATAGAAGAATACTATAACGGAATACTGAGAAATTACACAGCTTATTCTTTTGAACAGGTATTTGTTGATACGGATATAGCAAGAACTCATATATTGAAATTCGGCACAATTGGTAAACCTCCCCTTTTCATGTTTCATGGCTCAACATCAAACAGCGCTACATGGTTAGGATGCATATCATATTTCATTAATGACTTTACAATATATTGCGTTGATATCCCGGGCGAACCAGGATTAAGCGAAGCTGTAAGATGTGAATTCACTACCGATGAACCTGTGAGATGGATTACTTCATTACTGGACAATATGAAAATAGACAAGGCATTCTTCCTTGGAATGAGTCTTGGCAGCTGGTATTCCATGAATTTCGCATTAAAAAAGACTGAAAGGCTTTATGCTTTATCCATGATAACTGCAGGCGGATTTGCTCCTATGAAGAAATCATTTATTTTCAAAGCCATTTTAAGTTCGATGCTTGGTAGTTTCGGTAAGAATATGCTAAATAAAGCCATATATCACAAAACAGCTGTTCCTGAGCAAGTAATGATTTTCCAAACTTTAGCTGCAACACATTTTAACCCCATCATGGAGCCTCTTCCTATTTTCACTGACGAACAGATTAAGAATTTATCCTTACCTGTGCAGTTTTTCGGAGGCGACCATGATGGCCTGATAGATTCCGTAAAAACCGCTAAAAGAATTAAAGATAACTGTACCAATGCTGATGTGCACATACTCAAGGATACAGGTCATGTAATACTGGACCAGTTTGCGAATATATACAGATTCTTTATGGGAATTAGTATGTAAATCAATTAGAATATTATTTTGCTATATTGACTTTATTGTATAAATAGTTATACTTGTATTACTTGTATAACTATTTTATTTATGGAGGAACAATGAAATCAAAAAATGCAGTGCAGCAAAAGTATATGGGTTCTGTAAAAGTAGGCCCTAAAGGTCAGATAGTAATACCAAAGGAAGTCCGCGAAATGTTTAATATCAATACAGGAGATACCCTCGTCTTACTTGCTGATTCAGAAAAAGGTATAGCAATAGAAAGAATGTCCATATTCAACGCAATTGCAGATGCAATCTTACAAGGCAGGTCAAAACAGCTTTATCCGGAAATGTCTGAAGATGATACAGCTAAATTTGCAGAGCATGTAAAACAAATGAAAAATGAAGATGCAGAAAAGGAAGGTAATGAATGACTGCAATTAAGACTTTAAACCTTACCAAAAAATTCAAGGATAAGACAGCAGTCAAGAATTTAAATCTAGAAATCAAGGAAAATGAACTATTTTCCTTGCTTGGTGTAAACGGTGCTGGTAAAACCACGACAATAAAGATGTTGTCCTGTCTTATAAAGCCAACAGATGGGGATGCATATATTTTTGATAAAAGCATTGTTAAAGATGACTATGATATAAAACAATTTATAAATGTTTCGCCTCAGGAAACAGCAGTAGCCCCCAATCTGACGGTAGAAGAAAACCTGCAACTCATTGCAGGCATATATGGAAACAATAAGGAAGCATCTCGTAAAAAGGTTTCAAATATTATGAATTCCTTTAGCTTGAATGAGGTCGCAAAAGATAGAGCAAATAAGTTATCAGGCGGTTATCAAAGAAGACTGAGTATTGCAATGGCCCTTATCTCCGAACCGAAACTCCTGTTTTTAGACGAACCAACACTTGGACTGGATGTGCTTGCAAGAAGAGAGCTTTGGAAAATTATAAAAAAGCTGAAACAGAATATAACAATCATACTAACTACCCATTATCTGGAAGAGTCGGTAGCATTCTCAGACCGCATAGGCATTATGGTTAAAGGTGAATTGAAAATAATCGGTACTGCTGATGAGATAATGAAAAAAGCAGGTAAGGATAACTTCGAAGATGCCTTTATTGCTTTATCGGAAAGTGAGGCGGTGTAGTATGAGAATAGCATCGTTCGCATTACGTAACAGCAAGGAAATACTACGCGATAAATTAAATCTGGTATTCGGCCTTGGTTTCCCTATTATAGTGCTTTTGCTTTTATCTGCAATACAGGCAAATATTTCTGTACAGCTTTTTGCCATAGATCATCTCACTCCCGGTATTTCCGTATTCGGCCTTTCATTTATTTCCCTGTTCTCCGGGATGCTTATCGCTAAAGACAGGACCAGCTCTTTTATGTTAAGACTGTATATTTCTCCTATGAAATCATCAGATTTCATTCTGGGATACACCCTTCCCCTACTTCCGATGGCAGTAATGCAGATTATTATATGTTTTATCGCAGCTATAGCTTTAGGTCTTACTATCAGCATCAATATTTTGATAACTATAATTGTCTTGATACCTGCCGCTGTGCTCTTCATAGCAATCGGACTGTTATGCGGAAGCATCTTCAATGACAAACAAGTTGGTGGCATATGCGGAGCATTGCTTACAAATCTGACAGCCTGGCTTTCAGGAACCTGGTTTGACCTCAGCTTGGTCGGAGGTACATTCAAGAGCATTGCAGAGCTTCTTCCTTTCTCCCACGCCGTTGATGCAGGAAGAGCCGCTCTGTCTGGTAACTTCAATATGATATTTTCTCATCTGGTTTGGGTAATAGGATATGCTGTCGTAATATTAGGGTTGGCAATATATGCATTTACAATAAAGGCAAAGAGTGACAATAAATAGGTTGATATATGCAAATCGGGAGGGGGTATGTAGGAAAATGGATAATATAGATAACATGGGTAACAAGGATTTAATAGCACCATGCGGAATGAATTGCAGCTTATGTGTTTCGTATCAATTTGGCAAATATAATTTGAATAAAAAGGGATTTCATAAGAAGTACTGTCCAGGGTGTATACCAAGAGATATGAATTGTATCTATATGGCAAATCACTGTGATTTAATCGGTAAAGGACAAATACGTTTCTGCACCGAATGTCAGGACTTCCCATGTAAGTATCTTAAGGGTTTAGATAAAAGATACAGTACAAAATACAACATGAGCATGATTGAAAACCTTAAATATATTTCTTCGCATGGAATTGATGAATTCTTAGCTAAAGAAGAAGAAAAATGGAAGTGCGAGGAATGCGGTAATCTTAAATGCTGTCATGACGGGTTGTGTCTGACATGCAAAATTGATATACTTGCAGCAAATAAGAAATACAGGGAGTGAGATTAAGTGAAAAAAGAAAAATGGTATAAATTCCTGTATGTAGTAAGCGGTCTTCTTGCAGTCGGTTTTATAATCAGGTTAACGGTAGACTATATACAGTACAATCCGATGGAAGCATCTTTTCCTTTTTATGCAACCATATTATTAAGAAGCGTTGAGTTTCTTCTCCCAGCTTTAATAGTACTCATAGCTGTGATAATTTTACGAAAATACCAAAAGAAGAGCTGATACTATATTCTGACTTCAGCTTTTCTTTCGTCTTCTTTATCCTCAAAATTTATGTATTTGATTTTCCCATTCTCATATTCACAAGTCACGGATTTTGAAGAATAAAGCGGAAGTTTGAAACTGACATTCCATTCTTTCGGCCATGCTCCAAATAAGAGATTTTTGTCTTTTGATGAAGCCAATAGCGTATGAATAAACCCTATACTTATTCCATTTGCATGATCCTGATCGGGAGTCTCATCATAATTGGGACCATATATACCTGTAAATGAGTATCTTTCATCAGTCATTTTAGCTTGTTTTAAAAGTATTGCCTTGGCCTCTTCTGTAAGACCTAATAAAGCGGATTGTATACAGTCTTGGGACCACCCTTTGCCTGCTTTTTCATTTCTTTCATGAAATGCGTTGACAGCGAAGTTAAAAAGAGGATGTTCCTTGTCAAGGTAAGTATGCCTGTAGAATGGAAAAATGCTGTATAGTTCAGGATTCTCAGAATTCCTTCTCTTTTTATCAATTAAAACATGGCATGGAAGTAGTTTGTAATCATCTTTAGGATAATCCACCAGAATATCCCTAATCTTATTAGATATTTCTAAAATTTCAGACGGAAGATTCTGACATTCATTCAATTCTGATGTCAAAGTGTCAAGCCCTGCGATATCAGGAAGATCATTCACGCAATCCTGATAAGTTTCCAGCGCTGAAACCGGCTTCATCAATATCTTCCCATCCAAAGTATCAAAATGCTCATAGAAAAATATGAGGGTTTCTTTGGAAAATTCCAATGCGGTTTGAAGGTAACTGTTGTTTTTTGAATATTTTGCGCCAAGAAGCATCAAATAAGCCAGTTCCAGCATGCCATTATAGTGCCAGCGGATATAGTGATTTCCTATCTGTCCAGGAAGATGAAGCCATGTCCCTTTTTCGTACCTTTTATTATCTTCTTGTGGTATGCAGTAATTACTCATACAGTAAAGACCGCCTATTGTAAATGTTTCAGGTAAAAGCATACCGTTATGACTGTAATATGCGAAGCTTCTGTGCTTTGATATAGGTATCAATTCTGACATAAGGTCATATAAAGGTGCCATTTTTTCAAAATCACCGCTTAAAAGCATGTTCCAGTATATGTGTCTTGTATTCTGTATCCAAAAAGCCGCTCCCCATCTGCGGTAATCCCAACTTATGCGTCCTGGTGTAACTTCATGCGGATATGTGACAAATAATGACCCGTTGAATTTTATAGGAGCAGGTCCTCTTCCTGCACATCCATTAAAATACTTTTGATATATCCATGCTCTTGTCAGAAAAATCGCTTCATCAGATCCATATGCATAGATATAATAACGGGTCCAGTACTCTTTCCAGTTTTTTATGTGCATTTCATAACTTGCTGATTCATTGAAATTATTAGCTGCATTTGTAATCTTTTCTTCAAAACTTTGAACTGAATCTGTTTTTTCTGTTAAAGACCATATTTGAATTTTACAATTAAATACTGCCTTTTCTGTAGTTAAAACGCTATGTCCGTCTCTATTAACCGCATTAAGGTTATTTGATACAGCAAATGTACCGAATGTACGGTTTATATAAGGGTCACGATATACATCCTTGTCTTTTGAATACAGGTTCTGCGCATGGTACGAATATTCATAACAGGATACCTCATTCCTGTGATATTGGATTATACCCTCACTGTTGTTTGATATTCTTACGATATCTGCACTTTCAGATATATTATGGAACCTTGCAGAACCAGACATAGCATAGTTACTGAAATCGTTCTCAAGATCGTGTGAACTTAAAGGCTGGTTCCTGTAGTTGTCAATCATATAAGTTATATGTACAGGTATTTCGGATTTGATAGAAAAACATAATACATCTTTATTGGCATCAATATATATCTTAGCTTCAGCTTTTTTAGATCTTATAGTTAAAATAGCTTTTTCCAAATCAAGATGAGCTTCGAATTCACTGTCAAAGACATTTGGTGAAATAGAAATACAGGATTTGCATGTCTTTAAAATCCTTCCCAGCTCAGAGAAGTTATTAGTTGCAGATAAAAGAAGATTAATATCAGTTTTTTCAGTCATAGTCATCCATACTGAAGCTCCAATGCGTCCATTTCCTATTGGTATGAACTTGTCATATGAATCGAAAAGTTTTGTTCTGTAATCGTAACTGGAAATATTATTGTTCATATCTCACCTCTTGTAAAGATTATATCATCGTAAGTAATATTATGGTGCTTAATAAAAAAATTGTGTATAATCTTAATGATATTAATTTTCAGATATGGGGTGATAAGTAATGAAAAAAGTCTATACTGGCAAGACAAAAGATGTATATAGTATGGAAGATGGAAATTATCTTTTAAAATTTAAAGATGATGTAACAGGTACTGATGGTGTTTTTGATCCAGGAGCTAATACTGTAGGTTTGAAGATAGAAGGTGCCGGAAAAGCTGGATTAAAACTTACAAAATATTTCTTCGAGAAGATAAACAGTTATTCAATTCCTACCCATTACATAGGTTGTGATATCGATAATCAGACTATGACAGTAAAACCTGCTAAGGTGTTTGGTAAAGGCGTTGAAGTAATACTAAGATACAGAGCTGTAGGAAGCTTTTACAGAAGATATGGGATGTACTGTGCAGAGGGACAGCTTCTTGACGGTTATGTGGAAGTGACATTAAAGGATGATGACAGGAATGATCCTCTAATAACTGATGAAGCTTTGAATATGCTTGGCATAATGACAAAACAGGAATATCATACCCTAGTGGAAATGACACGCAAGATAGGTGCAATTATAAAAGAGGAAATGCTTAAGAAAGAACTTGAGCTGTATGACATAAAATTCGAATTCGGAAGAGTAGGCAATGACAATCATGTAGCGCTTATTGATGAGATATCCGGCGGCAATATGAGAGCATATTATAAAGGCAGATATATCGAGCCTCTTGAACTGGAAAAAATAATGCTTAAGTAATATTATCTATTTCTACATATACATAAAAGAAATATCATATCGGAGGTATATATGCGGAAACGTATAAAAAAAGAAAGAGTCAAGCTAATAGAAGAATTCAAAAAGTTTATAACAAAAGGTAATGTTATTGATCTTGCAGTCGGTGTAATAATAGGAGCAGCATTTTCAAAAATAGTATCCTCTCTTGTAAATGATATAATTATGCCTTTAGTAGGTTTAATAATGGGAAAGGTAAATTTCAAGGAACTGAAATGGATTCTTACATATGATGCGGAAGGAAATGCAGCATCCTCTGTAAATTATGGAATGTTCATACAGTATGTGGTTGATTTTCTGATTATGGCTGTATGCGTTTTTCTTCTGGTTAAACTATTCGCTGTGTTGAGAAAAAAGGCAGATGAAATGAAGGAAAAAGCAAAGAAGGAGGAAGAAAAAAATATTCAGCCTCCTGCCCCTCCTGCTCCACCTGCACCGTCTGCGCAAGAGCTTCTTCTAACTGAAATACGGGATATTTTAAAGGCAACTAAATGACAGGACTTAATATTGAAAAACCTAATATATCAGTAACAGACTATTGTTCGGACAATTTAGCACAGTATACGGTTTCCAGCTTGGAATCCTTGAAAAAGCTGGAACAAGGTTCCATTAGATGGATTGATATAGATAGTTCATGTGATAAAGGCATATGCAGCCAGCTGGAAAAACTATACAACATTCATCCTATTGTATTGGATAACATTTCAGAAAAAAAACAAAGACCAAAGCTGGAGGATTATGAGGATTTTCTATTTGCTATTGCAACTATGATTTATAAAAAAGAGGAAATGCTAGTAGCAGAGGGTATAACTTTTCTCATTGGAAATGATTACGTGATATCAATTGGTGATGTTGATGGTGATGTTTTTGACAAAGTCCGTAAAGAAATTAATACTCCAAAAAGCCATATACGCAAATCCGGATCAGACTACCTGTTTTACCGTCTGCTAGACGCAATAACAGATGGCTATTTTGAAGTCCTATATGAACAGCTTGAAAGAATAGATGTGCTAGAAGAAGAAGTAATAAAAAATGCTACTAATGAGCTTTTATCTCAAATCCGTGAACTTAAAAGCGATATACAGTTAGTGTCGAAGTCCATAATACCTTTCAAGGAATCCCGTTCAATGCTGATAAACAAACCTTCGAAATTCATATCTTTGTCAGTGATTCCATATATGAATGATTTATATGATCATATAAAGGAAGCAATAGACTTATCCGAAGCAAACCGAGAAATGCTTGTTGATCTTATGGAGCTTTTCTATACATCCACTAGCAATAAGTTAAATGAAATAATTAAGGTATTAACAATCATATCAACCATATTCATACCGCTTACATTTATAGTCGGAGTATACGGAATGAATTTTAAATTTATTCCTGAGTTCGGTTTCAGATGGGCATACCCTGTATTGTGGGGGATAATGATTCTAATAACCGGTTTAATGATATATTATTTCAAGAAGAAAAGATGGTTTTAGCTTATAAATCACTAATTGCTCTTTTTATTTACTGTAAGCTCTTTACCATCATAATCCACATAAAGCATAGTGTCAGGTTCCATATCTTCAGAGAGTATCATCTTGGCTATTAGAGTTTCGACATGACTTTGTATATACCTTTTTAGAGGACGCGCTCCATATATGCTGTCAAATCCCTGTTCTACAATGTGCTCTTTAGCTAAATCAGATATTTTTAATGAAAGCTGTTTATCTTTAAGTCTTTCTTCCAGATTTTCAATCATCAGGTCCACTATGGATAATATTTCTGTTCTTGATAAAGGTTTATAAAATACTATTTCATCCAGCCTGTTTAAAAACTCCGGTCTGAACTGCTGCTTCAATAATGCATCTACCATATGCCTTGCTTCTTGCGATATCTCGTTATCTTTTGTAATTCCTTCTAGTATATACTGCGTCCCGAGATTAGATGTCAGAATGATAATAGTATTTTTAAAGTCAACTGTACGTCCCTGTGAATCAGTTATTCTGCCGTCATCTAATACCTGCAAAAGTATATTGAAAACTTCAGGATGGGCTTTCTCTATCTCGTCGAATAAAACGACAGCATAAGGCTTTCTTCTCACAGCTTCAGTAAGCTGTCCTCCTTCTTCATAACCCACATAACCTGGAGGAGCACCTATAAGCCTGCTTACAGAGAATTTCTCCATATATTCACTCATATCAATCCTTACTATATTTTTTTCATCATCAAACAAAGCTTGCGCCAAAGCTTTGGCTAGTTCGGTCTTTCCGACTCCAGTCGGTCCGAGGAAAAGAAATGAGCCTATAGGCCTGTTAGGATCCTGTATTCCTGCTCTTGAGCGGATTATTGATTCGGTAACTTTCCTTACAGCTTCATTTTGTCCTATTACCCTTTTATGAAGTATTTCTTCCAACCCGAGCAGCTTTTCTCTTTCGCCCTCCATAAGTTTAGAAACCGGTATCCCTGTCCATCTAGCGACAATAAGAGCAATCTCTTCTTCTGTAACCTTATCTCTAAGCAATGTATGTTTTTGTTCTGATTTTTCCGCTATCTCTTCCTGTTCAGCTAGCGCTTTGTTTAAAGATGGAAGTTTACCATATTTCAGTTCTGCAGCCTTATTAAGATCATATTCTCTTTCAGCTTTTTCTATCTGCGCATTGACCTGTTCTATCTCTTCTCTAAGTTTTTGCACTTTTGATATGGAAGTTTTCTCATTCTCCCACTTTGCTTTCATTTCATTAAAACTCTCCTTCATCTGTGCCAGTTCCTGCCTTATCTTAGCAAGCTGTTCGTTAGAAAGTTTGTCATTCTCTTTTTTTAGTGCAGCTTCTTCTATTTCTAACTGCATTATTTTTCTGGATATCGCATCCAGTTCCGAAGGCATGGAATCAATTTCAGTCTTAATCAGCGCGCATGCTTCATCTACTAGATCTATTGCTTTATCCGGTAAAAATCTATCAGAAATATATCTGTTGGAAAGTGTTGCTGCTGCAATCAGCGCTTGGTCTTGTATCTTTACCCCATGAAATACCTCATATCTCTCCTTAAGTCCTCTTAAAATCGAGATAGTATCTTCAACAGAAGGTTCATTTACCATTACAGGTTGAAACCTTCTTTCTAAAGCGGCATCTTTTTCAATATATTGACGATATTCATTAAGTGTGGTCGCGCCTACACAATGCAGTTCACCTCTTGCAAGCATTGGTTTCAGAAGATTTCCTGCATCCATCGCTCCCTCAGTCTTGCCTGCTCCAACTATATTATGCAGCTCATCTATGAAAAGAATAATTTTTCCTTCTGACTTTTTAATTTCTTGAAGAACAGCCTTCAATCTTTCTTCAAATTCTCCTCTATACTTGGCACCCGCTACTAAAGCTCCCATATCTAAAGAAAATAACTTTCGTTCCTTTAGATTATCTGGAACATCACCTCTTACTATTCTTAATGCAAGACCTTCCGCTATAGCGGTTTTCCCCACACCTGGTTCTCCTATAAGTACAGGGTTGTTTTTTGTCTTTCTGGATAAAATCCTTATCACATTCCTAATTTCTTCGTCACGACCAATAACAGGATCCAGTTTCTGGTTTCTTGCTAATTCAACTAAATCCTGGCCGTATTTGTTCAATACATCATATGTCGACTCAGGGTTATCAGATGTAACTTTCGTATTGCCTCTTATTAAAGCCAAAGCTTTTAAAAACGAATCTTTTGTTATACCTGTTTCTTTAAAAAGATTCTTTATTCTGGTATTAGCTGTTTCAATTATTGAAAGAAAAATATGCTCTACAGATACATACTCATCTTTCATAACATCTGCCTGCTTTTCTGCTTCATTTAATGTCTGATCAGTATCCTTTGATACATATACCTTATCTGGCTCTCTCCCGCTTCCTGTTACTTTTGGCAGATTAGCTACAAGCTTTTCCGCTTTTGCCAAAAGAGAACTTGTATTTATATTCATTGAAATCATCAGTTGGGATATGAAGCTTTCCGGCTGGTTCAAAAGAACATAAAGCAGATGTTCTTGTTCAATCTGCATATTGCCGTATTCTATAGTCATGCTCTGTGCTTGGTTGATTGCTTCTATCGACTTTTGAGTAAATTTTTGTATGTTCATTTGTCACCTCCTAATTATATAATCAGCTTTGCATCTTCATAATATTCCCTATAAATAGAATATATTCTTGATACCGCATAATCAGTGTCCTCCATATTATCCATGAATATACTTATAGCTTTATCAAGCGCTACCACGTAGGAAGCAATAGCTTTCCCTAACTTTTCCTCATTAATACCGATTTTTTCTTTTAAAAAGAAAATTCTTGTATAACAGACATTTTCATAAGAAGTCATTTCCACTTCATCATATGAATAGGTTATAAGTTTTTTTTCAATAGCTTGCCATATCATAAAAAATCCTTCTATTGCTGTCATTAGACTGTTATTCTGTGTCCTTACCTGCGCTTTTAACTTAAGAAAAGGACCTTTTTCTTCTTTGAGTATCTCCAGGCAATATCGTATTGTCGGACGGTATCTGTAGCTTAACGCGCTTCGTATATCCATAAAGGAATTTGAACTCATTTCTACAAAGGAATATTTACCCTTAGGTTCTAAAAAAGCTTTTGCAGCATCAAGTATATCCTTTATTCTTTGTTGCGGGGTAGTATATGACACATGGTCTGCAAGCAATTCATTTATGTAATTCGAACGGCTTGTGCTCATTGCATAAGCCATGGAATCAATTTTATCTATTACTTCATCATTTAATATTAAACTGTATACCGATTTTGCCATTACTTCTCTACCTTTCTATAATATTGTAGCATAGTATTAATAATTTGGCAATGATGTTATATAATATCGTTAACATTTTTGCTTTTCTTATGTTTGTTATAGATATACAAATATGGATAATATAAAATAAAGATAATGGTAAAGGAGCATAAGATGAAAATAGGATATGCCTGCCTTACTGCAGGAGTGCCTGGCACTGAAATGAAAGGGTGCATAGCGAAAAACGCAAATAATGAGAATCTTCAAAATATAATCTCAATTAATCTTGATTCATTGATAAATATCCTAAAATATAATGTTGATAATAACATACGGTTGTTTAGAATAAGTTCTGACTTAATTCCTTTCGGTTCCAGTGATATTAACAAACTGGAATGGAAAAAAATATTCGGTCAGCGTCTTACAGATATTGGAACATACATTAAAAATAACAATTTACGAGTATCCATGCATCCTGGACAGTATACAGTATTGAATTCATTGAATGATGAAGTGGTTAAAAAAGCAGAAGATGATCTGAAATATCATTGTGATATATTGGATTTAATGCAATTAGATAACACAAATAAGATTGTACTTCACATAGGTGGTGCATATGAAGACAAGGAAAAGGCTTTACAAAGATTTACTGACAATTTTTCAAAACTTGAGACACGCATTAAAAACCGCCTTATTATCGAGAATGATGACAAGATATTTAATATAAAGGAAGTTTTGGAACTAGCAAACCAATTAGGAATACCTGCTGTCTATGACAATCTTCACAATTATGCAAACTCTTACAAGAAGGATATATCTGACCTTGAATGGATAAAAGAATGTTCTTTAACATGGAAAAAGTGCGACGGACCTCAGAAAATACATTATTCTCAGCAGGATAAATGCAAAAAGACTGGCTCACATTCAAAGTCCATTTTATTAAATGACTTCCTCTCTTTTTATCATAACTTGAAGCAATATGATATTGATATAATGCTGGAAGTAAAGGATAAAAATATTTCTGCTGTAAAGTGCATTAATACTGCGTCAACAGACTATAACATTTCCGTACTGGAAAAGGAATGGGCAAGATATAAATATAGCGTACTGGAAAAATCACATAAGCATTATCTGGAAATAAGAAACCTGATTAAAGATAAAAGCTCATATCCTGCTATTAAGTTTTACACACTGATTGAAGAATCATTAAATATGGAAGGATCAGCGAACTCCTATATTAATGCATTCGAGCATGTTTGGGGTTATTTCAAGCAAAAAGCAGATGATAAAGAAAAAATGAAGATACAGATGCTTCTTGAGAATTACAAATACAGTCAATCTGGAAAAGAAAGCGATAATATTGCTAAAGTTAAATCATTCCTTATGAAGCTTAGTAAGAAATATGATGAGACATATCTTTTAAATTCATATTATTTTCACATATAAAATAAAAAGGAGGGGTACACTCAGCCACTGATTGTACAATAAATTTATATCATGAATAGAAGAGATACAGTAATACAGGCATTGAAACACAAACACACAGAAATATGCCCTTTCAGTGCAAACTTTACAAAACAGGCACAGGCAAATCTAATTAACTATACGAAAGATCCGGACATTCTGTCAAAATTAGATTCATATATTCATATGGCAGAGTACTGGGGACGACCTACTGAGATACAAGGAAGACCTGACTACTATAAAGATGATTTCGGTATTATATGGAATCGTTCGGGAGCTGACAAGGATATAGGCATACCTGTAAGCAATGTAATAGAGAATCTGGATGACAATGAATATAAGCTTCCAGCAGTAGATGAACCATATATCAGAAACATGATCAGCAGTCTTGTTAAAACAAGAGGTGATCGTTTCGTTATAACCGGGATAGGATTTTCTCTTTTTGAAAGGGCATGGAGCCTTGCTGGAATGAGAGAGGTCCTTATAGCCATGGCTGAGGATTCTGAAGGACTTCATAAGCTTCTTGATGATATATGCGAATTCAATATGAAAATAATAGATATCGCACTTGATTATGATATTGATGCAGTATATTTCGGAGATGATTGGGGACAACAGAAGAACATGATAATGGGACCTGATTACTGGCGAAAGTTTATTAAACCTAGACTTGAAAAAATGTATGGTAAGGTAAAAGAAAAGAATCTTTTTGTAATACAGCATTCCTGTGGTGATATAAATGCCATATTTGATGATCTTGTTGAAATCGGACTAGACTGCTATCAAACATTCCAGCCGGAAATTTATGATATTCAAAAAGTTAAAAGCATGTACTCAAATAAACTCTCTTTTTGGGGAGCGATTTCCACGCAACAGCTGCTTCCGATAGCGACTGCTGAAAAGGTACGCGATGTCACAGCAAGAACCATAAAAATTCTTTCAGAAAATGGCGGGTATATCGCATCACCGACACATGCTATAGAGTTTGATGTACCACCCGAAAATATACTCGCTATGTATGATGTGTTTATGAATCAGAAGAAATATATGTTATAATACACACATAATTGATATTTGAAAATGAAATAAGGTCCGTAATTTCATGATTTTTATGAATTACTATCCTATGGGTTTCACCCCATCAAGAAAGGAGTCTGTCATGACTAATTTGGAATTTGCAATCAAAATGGAATATGATGGCGAGAAGTTTTATCTGCATCAAGCTAAGCTCAATAAAGACAATGGCCTTTATACTGTATGTATGATGCTTGCAGAAGATGAGAAAAATCATGCTAAAATTCTTGAAAACAAGATGAATAATCTAGAGTATGAGTTATCTTTATCAGCATTATCAGACCAAAAAACAATATTTGAAAGCCTGAATGGTTTGGCAGTAGAGGAAAAAGAAAAGCTAAGCCAATTGGATTTTTACAGAATTGCAGCGGACATGGAAAAACAAAGCGTAATGCTATACAAAAAATACCTTGATGCTTCTCCTGGGAAAAAAAGCCAGCAGCTGTATGAATATCTCATCAAACAAGAGCAACTCCATTATGATGTAATAGATGCGCTTGCAGAAACCTTGAGAAATGCTGAGGAATGGGTGGAAAATGCAGAGTTCGGAAATAGACCAGAATATTAGACAGGAAGGAATCTTATGAAAAAGCTTATAAAAAATAATGTATACTGGGTAGGAAAGACAGACTGGGAACTTAAGAAATTTCATGGCGATGAGTATTCGACTCACAATGGGTCAAGCTATAACAGTTATCTCATACTTGAAGAAAAAACGGTCCTGATTGATACTGTATGGGCGCCTTTTGACAATGATTTCATAGATAATCTGGAAAAAGAAATTGATTTATCAAAAATAGATTATATTGTTTCAAATCACGGTGAAGTTGATCATAGTGGCGCGCTTGTAAAATTGATGGAGAAAATACCTCATACACCGATATATTGCAGCGCTAATGCAGTAAAATCATTAAAAGGACAATACTTCAAAGACTGGGATTTGAGAGTGCAAAAGACAGGAGACACTTTGGATGTAGGTAATGGCAAAAAGCTGATTTTCTTGGAAATGCGCATGCTGCACTGGCCAGATAGTATGGCAGCTTATCTAACAAAAGATAACATACTTTTCAGTAATGATGCTTTCGGACAGCATTATGCATCTGATCATATATTCAATGACCTTGTTGATCAATGCACGCTGTTTGCCGAAGCAGAAAAATATTACGCAAACATACTTACACCTTTTAGTGCGATATTAAAAAAGAAACTGGAAGAAATCGTAACTATGAATATTGATATAGATATTATCGCGCCAAGCCATGGCATAATATGGCGGGACAATCCTATGCAGATAGTGGAAAAATATGCTTTGTGGTGCAATGACTATCAGGAAAATCTCATTACGATAATATATGACACAATGTGGAATGGCACGAAAGCACTGGCTGAGAAAATAGCAGAAGGTATAAGAAGCAAGGATGCTGATGTGCAAATTAAAATATTTAATCTGCCTAAAAGCGATATTAATGACATAGCTACTCAAGTCTTCAAATCCAAAATGGTCCTGTTAGGCTCCCCTACTATTAATAACTGCGCTTTACATTCACTTGCTGCACTTTCCCACTATATGAAAGGATTAAAATTCAAAAACAAGAAAGCAGCTGCATTCGGATGTTATGGCTGGTCAGGCGAATCTATTAAAATATTAAACGAAATGCTGACTGATGCAGGATTTGATGTTGTTAACGAAGGATTGAAATGCTTATGGAATCCAAGTCTGGAAGTTTTAGAAAAAGCATATAATTTTGGTAAGGATATCGTATGACAAAAAAACTCAAACAGATATATCTTGCAGGTGGATGCTTTTGGGGAACCCAAAAGTATTTATCAGTTATTAAAGGAGTAAAGGAAACCGAAGCAGGTTACGCTAATGGTAATATGGAAAATGTTACTTATCAGCAGGTATGTCGCGAAAATACAGGTCATGCAGAGACAGTCAAAGTCATATATGATGAAGAAGAAATAGATCTAGAATTACTTTTGGATATGTTTTATGATGTCATTGACCCTACTACAATTAACAGACAAGGTAATGATACTGGAACACAGTACAGGACAGGTATTTATTATACAGACGCATCTGAGCTGGATGTAATAACAAAATCTATTAATAATCTGCAGATGAAATATGAAAAACCTATTGTTATTGAGATAAAACCTCTTATCAATTATTGTCGGGCTGAAGAATATCATCAGAAATATCTGGATAAGAATCCGAATGGATACTGTCACATATCTTTTGATAAGATTAAGAAAGCAGAAAATTCTTTTATGAATAAATATCAAAAAAAGAGTAATCAAGAGCTTTTAAAAAATCTGACTTCTTTGCAGTATGACGTAACACAGAAAAATGCTACTGAACCGCCATTCAAAAATGAGTATTATGATAACAAAAGAGCGGGAATCTATGTAGATATAACATCTGGTGAACCATTATTCCTTTCTACTGATAAATTCGATTCTGGATGTGGCTGGCCAAGCTTCACAAAACCAATAGATATGAAGCTGATAAACAAAAAAACTGACTTCACACATGGCATGATTAGAACTGAAGTAAGAACCAGCATGTCAAATTCTCATCTTGGTCATGTCTTTACTGATGGGCCGTTAGACAAAGGCGGATTACGTTATTGCATAAACAGCGCTTCATTGAAGTTCATACCAAAGGAAAATATGGAACAAGAAGGGTATAAAGATTTGATACACCTGCTTTCTAAAGAGGAGTAATATATGAATGACAATGAAAAAAGGATAAAAGCTCTTGAAGAGAAACTGTTGGAAATTATGACGATAAACCAACAGCTAATAGAAGAAAAACAGCAGGATACAAACCTGAATTACTCTTGGACCGGTAATTTGGGAAAGTGGTATTGGTATGTCCCAACCAACAAAGTAACTTTTAATCATTTGAAGATAACCGCACTAGGTTATAGCGAGTCAGAAATCCCGGAAGAAGTCACATATCAGTATTTTACAGACAAACTGCATCCCGATGATTATGAGCAATGCATGCAAATAATGAGAGACCATTTGAATGGGAAAATTCCGGTCTATGACGTTGAATATAGGATTAAGGCAAAAGATGGTTCATATAGATATTATTACGACCGTGGAAAAATAACAAAATACGACAAAGACAATAATCCTGTGCTATTAGCAGGCATAGTTTTTGACATAACTGAGAAGAAAAAACTTGAAGAACAGCTTGCAGAACAAAACAAGCTTCTTTATACGCTATCCTTTACTGATGGGCTTACAAAAGTAAAAAATCACAGGGCTTTAATTAAAATTCTTGAAGATACCGCAATAGATGCAAACAACAATAATGAGACTTTCAGCATAGCGCTTTTTGATCTAGATAACTTTAAAAAAGTAAATGACACAAAAGGACATGTCTGTGGTGATATGGTACTGGAAAACATAGCTAAGATAATGATGGAAAGCGTAAGAAAATCAGATACAGTCGGAAGATATGGCGGAGAGGAATTCATGATTATTTTTCCAAATACTAAAAAGGAAGATGCATTTAAAATTACTGAGTCTATACGCGGTAAAATAGAAAAATACAGATTCCCTTGCGATGTGTTGGCAACTATAAGCGCAGGAGTATGCGAGTATGACGGAACAAGCACTATTGAACTTATAAGGAAAGCTGATACCCTGTTATATAAGGCAAAGGATAATGGTCGTAACAGGGTAGAATCACTATAAATATTGATAATTTGTATAAAGGGGCATAAAATATATATGTAATATTTCTTTTTAGGGGGTGGTGTTATGAAGTTTATGCCTAAGAGCCTGGCAGGCAGATTATCGGTCATCCTGACAGTTATTTCCTTACTAGCCATTATAATATTCTTCATTACAATGTTATGCGGTATAGTAAATTTTGAGTCCCGATTATGGGATGTCTGTCTATGCATATGTGTCGTATGTGAACTGTTTGCGCTTATATTTTCCATAACAGCACTTATAAGATTTTCCGATAAGACAATATCGGTATTTATTAGTCTGATACTCTCATCATTATCAATCGCTTTTGTTCTTGTTCATTCACTTTTTATTAAAGATTGATTATTACGAATTTAATTCCTGTAATCCTATGGTATAATAGGGATTAACGGAGCATTAAATGAAAATTTCAACAAAAGGCCGGTATGCTTTGAGGATAATGGTGGAACTCGCACAGCATACAAAAGATAAACCTATTTCTTTAAAGCAGATATCACAAAACCAGGATATATCTGCAAAATATCTTGAATCCATAATCAGTACTTTGCATAAAGCAGGATTCGTGTACAGCACAAGAGGAAATACTGGCGGGTATATGCTGGCTAAGGAAGCTTCTGAATATACAATAGGCTCAATATTGAGAACAACTGAAGGAAGCTTATCACCAGTTAATTGTCTGGAATGCGAGCCAAACAAGTGCAAAAGGTCAAATGAATGCCTGACTTTGCCATTATGGAAAAATGTAAATCATATATTAAACAGTTATTTAGATGCAGTAACTCTAGAAGATTTAATAAAAAAAATGTGAAGATACTTTAATAAGTATTTTTTTTGATGTATTATAATAGAAAAAGAAAGAAGGATAGCGATGAAAATTATTATTAAGGATAATTATCAGCAGTTAAGCAAATTAGCAGCATCAATTATTGCAGATCTTGTAAGGGAAAAACCTAATTGCGTTTTAGGATTTGCAACCGGAGCTACACCAATAGGCACATATCATGAACTTGCTAGATTACATAAGGAGGAAGGACTAGATTTTTCAAAGGTTACATCCTTTAATTTGGATGAATATTTGGGAATTACTATGGATCTCAAACTGCCATATGAATTAGATCAATCCTATGCAAGATTCATGTATGAAGAGCTTTTTAAGAGAATAAATATAAAACCGGAAAATACTCATGTCCCATTTGGTCTTGCACAAAATCCAGAAGAATTCTGCATAGAATATGAAAAAATGATAAAGGATGCTGGCGGGATTGACCTGCAAGTACTTGGTATAGGCGGTGACGGGCATTGGGCTTTTAACGAACCTGGATCGTCTTTTGATTCAAGAACAAGGGTTGAATACCTCACTCAGAAAACAGTTGACGATAATTATGAAGCTTTTTATAAAAAAGCAGGAGTATCAAAAGAAGACATGCCACGTAAAGCCCTTACTATGGGAATCGCGACTATATTAGAATCCCGAAGAGCTTTAATGTTAGTAAGTGGAAGCAGTAAAGCCGATATTATTGCAAAAGCGCTTGAAGGACCGGTAACTACTGATGTTACAGCTTCTGCTATACAGATATATAAAGGAGATGCGACGGTCATACTGGATAAAGCAGCGGCATCCAAGCTGAAGAATTTTTAAATTTCGCAAATGAACATCACGCATTCATTAAAATATTTAGTGAATGCGTTTTTTATCAGATACTAACGAAATTGAAGAGAAATAAATATGAACAAGTTATTAATAAAATTATTCGTAAAAAATCATGAAGACATTGAAAATAGCGTAGTAAGAAGCGCATACGGTATGCTTGCGGGCGTATCTGGCTTGTCAGTTAATATTCTGCTTTTTATATGCAAGCTTATTGTGGGTTTGCTATCCAAAAGCATTGCTGTGGTGGCTGACTCTTTTAATAATCTGTCAGATGCAGGCTCTTTCTTTATAAGTGTTCTTGCATCGATACTTTCAAAAAAACCTGCAGATAAGGAACATCCTTTCGGGCATGAAAGAATTGAATACATTGCAGGCCTGCTTATTTCCTTTATAATCATGAATGCAGGATTCACGCTATTAATGAATTCAATAAAGAGGATATCTGAACCGGAAATTATGGTTTTCGAATGGGCTTTTATAATAATACTGTTAGTTAGCATGCTATTCAAAGCATGGGTAATGCTATTGAACAGGGATATCGGTATCCGAATAAATTCATATGTTCAGAAAGCTGCATTTCTTGATTCAAGAAATGATTTAATTGTAACCGGATTGACAATAGTATCCATGCTTATTGCTAAGTATTTCAATTTTTCTATAGACAGCTTTGTAGGTATTGGCGTATCTGTTTTCGTTTTCATATCAGGTATAAAAATCGCTAAAGGAACCCTTATGCCTTTACTAGGCTCTGCAGCAGATAAGAAACTATACGAGAAGATAACTTCAAAAGTAGAAAGTTACAAAGGCATTATAGGAAGCCATGATCTTATCGTTCATAATTATGGTCCTTCAAACATTATGGCTACTATCCATGCGCAGGTACCTAATAACATGGATATGCAGAAAGTACATGACGTAATTGACAAGATAGAAAGGGATGTATACAAAGAGATGGGAATCCATCTTGTCATCCATATGGACCCTCAGGAAGTAAATGACATCAGATTCTTTATATACAAATCGCTTCTTATAGATATTGTAAAGCGTTTAGATTCCAATGCCTCTATTCATGATTTCCATGCAAAATTTAAAAATCAGCAAATAAAGCTTGATTTTGATGTTACAGTCCCCCATTCATATTCCGAACAGCAGGAAAATGCTCTGTCTGAGAATATACAAAAAGAGCTTATCAAGTCCAATCCTGCTATCAAATGTGATATAACGATAGAACATGGGTTTATTGATGAAGAGTAAATCAGAGAATTCTTTATTCATACATAAAGTTATATAAAAAGAACCGTTCATTTTCCGGTTCTTTTGTTTTTATTCACAATTATCCAGTTTCATATTTTAAACATGAATATTACGCGATTCTATCCAAGCATCTTTTTTAGATCTTCCTCAACTGTTGAAATCGGTGTTACAGCATAATTTTTAACAAGGAATTCCAATACATTTGGTGATATAAAAGCAGGAAGAGTCGGTCCAAGATAGATATTCTTTATTCCAAGCGCAAGAAGTGTAAGCAGTATACATACAGCTTTTTGTTCATACCACGAAAGAACTAGTGTGAGTGGAAGCTCGTTAACAGAACATCCGAATGCTTCTGACAAAGCTACAGCTACTTTTATCGCTGAGAATGCATCATTACACTGTCCCATATCCATAATCCTGGGAAGTCCTTCAATTGAACCAAGATCTAAATCATTGAATCTGTATTTGCCACATGCTACCGTAAGAACTATTGAATCAACAGGAGTCTGCTTAACAAAATCTGTATAATAATTACGCCCAGGCTTTGCTCCGTCACATCCACCCACTAAGAAGAAGTGCTTAATTTTTCCTGATTTTACTGCATCAACTACCTTATCTGCAACAGACAGTACTGTCCCATGACCAAATCCGGTAGTAACTTCCTTACCTTTGTTGATGCCTTTCATTTCATGATCTTTTTCATATCCGCCTAGTTCAAGAGCTTTTTTTATAACAGGTGTAAAATCCTTGTTTTCTCCTATGTGTACCATATTCGGATACCTTACCACTTCAGTAGTAAATATCCTATCTGCATAATTATCTTTTACAGGCATTATACAATTGGTAGTGAAAAGTACCGGAGCAGGTATATCTTTAAATTCTTTTTGCTGATTCTGCCAAGCTGTACCGAAATTCCCTTTTAAGTGCTTGAAGGCTTTAAGTTTAGGATATCCATGAGCAGGAAGCATCTCTCCGTGAGTATATATATTAATGCCCTTCCCTTCTGTCTGCTTAAGAAGGATATGAAGATCTTTCAAGTCATGCCCTGATACTACTATAAAGGGTCCTTTTTCTATTGTAAGCGGGACCTTTGTCGGAACAGGTATGCCATATGTCTGCGTGTTAGCTTTATCAAGAAGTTCCATGCATTTTAAGTTAACTTGACCTGTTTCCATAACTACAGGCAGAAGATCTTTCATTGACCAATCTTCACCTATTACAAACATTGCTTTGTATATAAACTCCATAACCTCATCATCAGTGTACCCCAAAACCATGGCATGATAAGCATATGCTGCCATCCCTCTTATTCCTAAGAGTATCAAAGACTTCAATGAGCGTACATCCTCGTTACAATTCCATAAGTCACTCATATCATAATCATCGCTTTTCGAACAACCGGATGCACAGCATGCGCACTGAGGTGATAACAGATTTTTTTCCTCATGGACTCGGTCTATAAGCGCTAATAATGATTCATCATCAAAATTCACGTTTGTTATTGTGGTAAACAACCCTTCAAGCATTATGCGATCAGTTGAAATATATGAACCGTTAGCATTCACTGCTCTAGCAATACCTATGAGTGCTCCTGTAAGCTTATCCTGCAGATTCGAAGTTTGGGAAGTTTTACCGCACACACCTTTACTATCAAGGCATGCGGTCCCTTTTGCTGTCTGTTCACATTGGAAACAAAACATTTCTGACATGCTGATTCCTCCTTATTCTTCTATGTGTATCACGGAAACCGGACAGCCTTCTGCAGCCTCGCGTACATATTTTTCATTTGTCTCATCTGGTTCACCACATACTTCAGCAAAACCATCATCATTCATGCAAAACACACTTGGGCAGGTATCTGCACAAAGTCCGCATCCAATACATCCGTCTTGATCAATTGTTACTTTCATTTTAATCCCTTTCCTTGTAATTTTTATATAACATATTCTCTTAGTCTAATATTCTTCCATCTGTTGATATCGTGACTGATTGCCATGGTATCATTTTACCGCATGTCCTTAATGCTTCTTTTGCAGCAAATTCCAGACCACCACAGCATGGTACTTCCATCCTAACTATTGTCACACTCTTAATGTTATTCCTTTTTAGTATCTCTGTAAGTTTTTCTGTATAATTACCTGCATCGAGTTTGGGACACCCTATAACTGTAACTCTGTTTTTTATAAAATCTTCATGAAAATTACTATATGCAAATGCAGAACAATCTGCAGCTATAAGAAGGTCAGCATCGTCGAAAAAACCTGCTTCTATTGGCACAAGCTTGAGCTGGACAGGCCACTGTCTTAATCTGCTGGTTGCAGTACTACATGATTGGCATGATTCTTCTTTTCTTGGCGACAAGGATTTTGCTGCTGAACCCGGACAACTGCAAGATGATGTTGGGATAGCCCTGGCTTTTGATTCTCTTAGTTTTTTTGCTTCGACAGCAGAATGATCGTATGCTTCCGCTTCTCTTTCCTCAAAGGTAATAGCTCCTGTCGGACATGCTGGAAGACAATCTCCAAGACCGTCACAATAATCGTCACGGATTAATTTTGCTTTGCCATTTACCATTCCAATTGCTCCTTCATGGCATGCTTTCGCACATAATCCGCATCCATTACATAAATTTTCATCAATCTTTATAATTTTTCTAATAACTTTACCCATATTACCCTACCTTTTCACAATTTGTTTTAATAATCATTCATCTATTTATTAATATTGTAGATAATTACAATTAAATAGTCCGTTGCAATTGCAACATATTTAAATTATAATAAAAATCAGCTAAGACATATTATCTTTTATGTCATTAATGCAAGGAGGCCTATGGAAAATTTAGATTTTAATTTTCTATCACAGAAAGTAAAACTATTCAATGGAATCTCATCTGACTGTATCAACAGTATGCTTAATTGTTTAGGAGCAAAAATTGTTTCATACAAGCGTAACGAGATAATTCTTATGGTTGATGACAGTATCGAAAGCATAGGACTTGTTCTTGAAGGTTGTGTATTAGTCTCCTCTGAAGATTTCATGGGAGTCAGAGCCATCATGGCTATAATAGAAAAGTATGATATATTTGCAGAAGCCTTTGTCTGCGCTAATTTATCAAAGTCGCCTGTTACTATAACCGCAGTGGATAATTGCAAAATTATGTGGTTAAAGTTTCCGAGAATAATACAGACATGCAACAAAGCATGTCAGTTTCATTCCAAGCTTATTGAGAACATGATGAGTTTGCTGGCTTCTAAAAATATGCAGATGCATCAGAAATTAGACATACTTTCAAAAAGAAATTTAAGAGAAAAGATACTTACCTATCTTCATATAAACGCATCAAAAACTAAATCTAGGACTTTTGAAATCCCCCTTTCCAGAAACGAACTTGCTGATTATCTTAATGCTGACAGGGCTGCTCTTTCACGTGAACTTAGCAAAATGAAACAAGAAGGCATTATTGATTTCAATCTTAGCAGTTTCAGGATTTTGCAGTGATTTAACTTGTTATTTTAGTTTGATTAACTTGCCTGATGGAACCATTACAGGTTCTTTATCCACATCCAGCCAAACATCTATACAGCTTGGATTATATACTAAAGAATCGTCCGCGCTGAATTTTAAGTTTTTAACAGCATCATAATAATCTTTAATCTGTATATTAGTCGCATACCATATATCATCCCGTGCGCTTATTCTCTTACAGAATTCCTCAATTATATGCCACTTATCCCCAAATCTGGAAAATTCATAACTATGACCCCATACATAAAAAAGAGGCATCTCCATATTCCATCTTGGACTGTCAAAGGAAGTTATAAGGTCAAGGGCATCATTATGATGACATGTCGGATGCCATTCCAAGAAATCATCAGGCATGTAGAAGGATTTATGGCTTTTTGTAGTCCTGGAATATTCCATATCTAGATATCTTAAATGTTTAACCACATCATCATTATAGTATCCGTAAGGATAGGACATACCTCTTATTGGATAACCTGCTATTTCCTCCAGTGCTTTCTTGTCGTCCATAATCTCGTGCATAAATCTGTTGTTATTAACAGATCTTAAATCACAATGATTAACTGTATGTATGGATATTTCGTGCCCTTCATATAGACTTTTCGCATCAGTATATTTTACTTTTTCCGGTTGAGCAGGATAATCATCTCTATCTAGATATCTGGAGTTAAGATGGAATGTCCCTTTTATGCCATATTTATTAAATAGCTCTACCAGCCTATAATCTTCAAACGGTCCGTCATCATAACTCATTGTAAGAGCTTTGGGCTTTTTGTCTTTAAAATATTTTGCTGATATATTCATAAGCACCTCATGTTTTTAATATGTATATTATACATCCTTAAAAGGTTATAATGGATATATGTATTACAGATAGTTATGTAAATTGCATGATTATTTTGCTTTGGGATATAATAGTATTAAATAAATTTTAAGAAATCAGGAAACATTAATGGAATATAATGTAAGGAAAGCCCAGAAAAAAGATGTTGACGATATTATACGCCTGCTAAAACAGATAGCTCAGCTGCATCATGAAAAAAGACCTGATATTTTCAAGAACAATGCAAATAAGTATACACAGGATCTTATGTATTTTAAAATTAAGAAACCAGATGAGTATATTGCCGTTGCAGTTGATGACAAAGACAAAGTAGCAGGCTATATATTCTGCTTATTTGAAACAAGAAAAAATCATCTTTTCATGCAGGATAGAAAGCTTTTATATATTGATGATTTTTGTGTAGATGATGATAAGAAAGGAACAGGAATTGGTTCGCTTTTATTCGAGCATATTCTGGCATATGCAAAAAATGAACACTATGATGCAATAGAGCTGCATGTTTGGGAATTTAATGAGAGTGCTATGCATTTTTATGAAAAACATGGTTTTACTACAAAATACAGGCGTATGGAATTATTATTAGATGATAAAAGTGATGTAAATAATTCGGATAATAAGGGGCAGTAAATATGAAAATTTATATAATACAGCCATCATATCCGAAAACCATGGATGAAAGGAAGAATACTGTCGATTTTATTTTAGAATCACTTGATTCCGTATCATCTGATGCGGACCTTATTCTTCTGCCGGAGTTTTCTAACATTCCAGGAGCATCCGACTATAATCAGATGCTTGCAGACTATGACCAGAACACCCAAGCTCTTACTGACAAAGTAATCGCTACAGCAAAAAGGACAAATGCTATGGTTGCAGTTAATATGGCATATAGAACTGAAACTGGTTTTCGAAACAGCACTCTTCTTTATGATAACAACGGTTCCTTAAAATACAGATATGACAAACAGCATCTGACATATGCGGAAAAGGAAATCTTCAAACTGGATTATACATACAGATATAGGACTGATATTCCATGCATATTTGAAACAGGGGGAATAAGATTTGCTTTTATTACTTGTTACGATGCATATTTTTTAGAATATATCGAGTATATAAGGTCAAAAAAACCTGACATAATACTCATATGCTCATATCAAAGAAGTGAGAATGAAGACATAATCCTTTCACAGGCAAGACTTATATCTTCAAGATGCAATAGTTATGTCTTAAGGGCTTCATATTCCATGGGAGATACCACAAAAGGCGGCCATTCCTTAATATGCGATTGTGATGGGACTATACTTGCAGACATGGAACAGCTGACAGGAGTATTAAAAGCAGACATTAAAGTACCGAATAAGGCATATAAACCAAACGGACATGGCCAGCAACTGATTTTAGCTGATGAATTTGTAACACAAGGCAGAACACCTTATTCATACCTTTCAGCAGGAAGCTTCATATCAAAAACCGATAATGAAATGCCATATCCTAGAATCTGTGCACATAGAGGATTTTCCGCTTTATGCCCAGAAAATACGATTTTATCCTTATCAGCTGCAGTTGCTTTGGGAGCGGATGAAGTGGAATTTGATCTCTGGCCTACAAAAGACCGTGTTATGATTGCCATACACGATCCATATTTCCCTGGAGACAGGACTAAAAAGATATGGGAATACACTTATGATGAAGTAAAACAGCTGGATGCTTCTTTAGGGATGAGCCCTCTTATTAAAGATTTAAGATATGACACTTTTGAAGACATACTGAAAAAATTCAATCATCAGGTTATTATGAACATCCATATTAAAACGAAATTTACTGATGAATGGGGTAAAAACACTATTTTCCCATATGATGAAAAAGATTTCAAAGTTATTGCGGATCTGATAGAAAAATATGACTGTGCAGATTATGTATATATAGCAGGAGACGAAGCAGTAATGGAAACTTCCTTAAAAATCGCTCCTCATCTTAAAAGATGTTGTTTGGACGGTCAGTTGGATTTCACTCTCGTAGACAAGGCTATTAAGTACGGATGTTACAAGCTACAGTTATTCAAGCCGTATTTCAATAATGAGATGATTAAAAAAGCAAAAGATAACAATATCAGATGCAACATATTCTGGTCAGATGATCCACAAGAAGCATCAGCTTTCCTGGATATGGGAATTGATACAATACTCACCAACAACTTACTTATTGTCAAACAGGCTTTTAAAGCATAATTATTCTATAGTAGGTATTCTTTCTATATCAGGATTTCTGAAATAGTCACATTCATCATAACTGGCTGTTGAAAATTCCGATATAACTGCGCCATCTTTTCCTGCCTGGAACCAGTGCCATGTGTCAGGATACAAAGTATACTGCTGTCCTGCATTCAGTTCAATCTCATGAAACACTGTATAGTGTTTATCCACTATTCTGCCCGATACTTTTTCTGCAGGTTTCCCTTCAACATAAAGATATACTTTCCCATATCTTACTCTGAAAGTCTCTTCCTTGCCATTATAATTTATCTCTTTTATTGGAGCATGTTTGTGCTCAGGACATGTCTGATAAGGATGTAGTACCATTTCCTTTGCACAACAGTTCTTAGTATTTACATATGTTACAAGGCTTAAGCCTGTGTTATAAAAATCATTAAGTCCGAAATCAGCTATCTCAATATTTTCTTTTTCATCGTCTGTAAGCACGATGTGTGCTTTTTCATACATCATTAGCGCTTCTTTTTTGGCTTTTTCAATATCCTTTGCTTTCATCGCAACCTCCTAGTTATATAAAGGATTTTATGACACTGCAACTTAATAGTCAACAGCAGCCTTTTTAACGGATGAGATTAATTTTACTTTAACTCTTTAAACACTTATCAAATATTGTGTATAATATTCATGTCATTTCATTTTGTATTTGGAGATATTATGTACCACAAGACCATATTTAAAGACGCACAATGGATAATGCCTTCTATGGATACTGATTCTGCTATATTCAGAAAAAAATTTACGTATGAAGGATCAGGTAAAGCCATGATAAATATCACAGGGTTAGGGTATTTCCTGCTGTATATCAATGGCAAAAAAGTCAGTGATGATTTATTTACCCCTGCGTATTCGGATTATCATCCTCGTGATACAAGCAAGTTCCGATATCCCATATATGACACAATGAACCATAGGATATACTGCTTAAGATATGATATAGCTAAATATCTCGATATTGGGGAAAATTGTATCGGGATAATGTTGGGTTCAGGTTTCTATAACCAGACTAAAAGAATGGGAGAAGGAAACGTCACATACGGAAGGATTAAGCTATGTTTTTGGATTGACCTTGGGTACAATCAGGTTATTTCTGACCAATCGGTACTTTTTAAACAGGGATTTATAAAAACTTCAAACCTTTTTTTTGGTGAGGAGCATGATTACACAGATTTTGATTACAAATGGAACACTATTAGTGCTAACATGGATGGCTGGTGCAACAGTATTATCTGCCCAGTTCCACAAAGCAGTTTTCATATTCAGACTTTTAACAGTGATAGGATTATTAAGAAAATCAAACCGAAATTGATAGATAGAAAAGATGGCTGTTTGTTATATGATGCAGGAATCAATATTACTGGTTATCCTATAATTGAATGTAAAGAAAAAAACCAGACTGTAATCGTTGAGTGCAGCGAAAGGATTGACAAAGATAAAAATCTGGACTTTACATCAATTGGCGGATATAAAGGTCAAAAAGGCACTATGAAATATATAACTGACGGCATATTAAATCAATATCATCCAATATTCACATGGCAAGGTTTCAGGTATTTTACAGTTACGGATAATGCAAAATGCGATATCTGTCATGTAGTACACACTGATGCTGCAGTTACCTCCTCTTTTTCCTGTAACAGCCGTATACTGAACTGGTATTACAAAGCATATGTACAGTCTCAGCTTACCAATCTGCATGGCTGCGTACCTTCAGACTGCCCTCACAGAGAAAGACTTGGATATACTGGAGATGGGCAGTTGTGCTGTAAAAGCGCAATGTACTGCCTTGATGTAAAAAACATATATAAAAAATGGCTTGATGACATATCTGACTGCCAGGATATAGAAAGTGGTCATATTCAACATACCGCTCCTTTTAATGGAGGAGGAGGCGGGCCTGCAGGATGGGGAGGAGCAATAGTCATAGTCCCATATGAATATTACATGCATTACAGTGATCTGTCTGTCCTTATAAAGTTTTTCCCAAAGATGATACTATACTTTTCTTACATGGAAAGCCGTTGTGAAAACGGTCTTGTTGTGCGAGAAGAAGAGAAAGGCTGGTGTTTGGGCGAATGGTGCACACCTGGTCCTACATATATTCCAGAAAGCTTTGTAAATACCGCAATTTATATAAAGTTGCTGATGATAGCAAAAGATATTGCTGTTCTTTTAAAAAAGCAAACTGAATCTTCTTATATTCAAAATCTGATCGATAGTCATTCAAAAGCTTTTGTAAACGCATATATGTCCAACCTGGAACACTGCTTCATATTCGGAACACAGGGAGCAGATGCTTTTGCATATGACGTAGGACTCGGGAACAACAAGACGCTTGAGGGTATAAAAAGAAGATATGAGTCTTTGCTTACATATGACACAGGCATATTCGGAACATATATATTGAATCGTGTTTTATTTGAAAATGGATTATCTGACCTGGCATTCAGTCTCTTAACAAACAAAAAAACTTCCTCTTTTTATAACATGATGAAAAGTGGCGCAACAACACTATGGGAAAGATGGGATGGCGATTCAAACAATCATCCTATGTTTGGCTCTTCAGTCAGATTTCTTTTTGAATATATTCTTGGTATAAGACAGACAAAAGATTCTTCAGGTTTTGACAGTATTATTATCGCACCACAGAAAATTGAAGGACTGTATAAAGCAAAAGGCCATATCACCTGTAGGTATGGCAAAATATCTGTATCTTATGATACAATCGAGCAATCACGGGATTTTGTAATTGAGGTACCAAATGATGTTATGGCTCTATTCAAGTATGAGAATTATGAAATCCTGCTAAAATGCGGTAAAAATACTATTAGCTGTAAAGGAGGAACGAATGCTGGGTACTATTGAAACTGACAGGCTTATACTTCGCGAATTTACATTTGATGATGTTGAGGACTTGTACGAATATGCAAGTAATCCGAATGTCGGCCCTAATGCCGGATGGACTCCACATAAGAATATATGCGAATCAGAAGCTGTATTAAATATGTTTATGAGAAATGATGATGTCTGGGCTATTGTCTATAAAAGAAACAATAAGGTGATAGGTTCTATAGGGCTTCATGTGGATTCCTTGCGTTCCTCGGTGAAATTCATAAAAACGAAATGTTTAGGATATGCGCTTTCGTATAATTACTGGGGGTTGGGTATAGCTACCGAAGCAGTAAAAGCTGTACAAAAGTATGCTTTTACTGTAATGGATCTCGACTTGCTGTCTGTTGACCATTATCCTCATAATAAACGTTCTATGAGGGTAATTGAAAAATGCGGATTCAAACTTGAAGGCACTCTTCGTAAAGCCCGTCCTTCCTATGACAGTAAACCTATGGATATAGTATGCTATTCAATGTTAAAAGATGAATGGCTTAAGATGAATAACAGATAGTTTATATTTCTCTATTCTTCCAAAATCCCATATTAAAAAATGTATGTTTTGGCTGCGGTGAGATTAGTTTATCCATTTTTTCAAAGAATTCCTTTTCTTGTTCATAAGCTAAAAGAGATATCTTTTCCATTTTTGAAGCATCATCATATGAAGACATAACAAGATTCTCCCACTCCTTCTCCAAATATTCAATCTGTTCATAGTATTCATCCGAAGGAGGATTGCCAAGCATTCTTCTGTTAAAAGCTTCTCGTTCCTTCCATTTCTTTATAGAGGATTTATCATCAAGCGAGTATACAAAAGGAGCTTTTGTGCCAAACATATATGGTTTATATAAAGATACGCAAGGTAGTGATGAACCTGTCGCCCAAATTACAGGCACAGGAAAAAGTTCTACTATCAAAGAAGCTGTGGTCTGGTTGTCAACAACTCCTCCTCCATGCATACACACGCTGGTTGCAGTTCCTGTAGAAAAAGGATTTTTGACATTGTTATGGCTCCTTAAAACTTTTTTAAACCCTTTTAAATCGCATTCGCTTTTATTAATAAAATCCTGAGTTCTATTTCTTCTGTATCCGGAACCACACAAGTATGTATATACAGGCTCAGTATAACTTTTCGCAAAATTACAGTTTTTTCTTGTAGTTTTATCAGCATTGTTTTCAATACATAACCTGTTTGATATGCTGTTTTTTTCACTTTTCCTATAAGCCCACTGTTTGTCATATGTCTCTAAGATATAAAGTTCATTCCTATCCATTATCAAAAAAGAATTATTGTAATATTTTTTACCTTCATAAGCACAGTTACCGCCCTGTCCGTATTTCTCAAGTAAAGTAATAATTAATTCCAAAGCCTGTTTCGCATCCACAGCCCTTTCCAATGCTAACCTAAGAAGATCCATTCCTGTCAAGCCTGTCTTGTTATATGCTCCCTTTGTAAATACCGCTTCATTACCTATTACAAGGCCATATTCATTTACTCCCATTTCCGCTCCGTACATCCATGAAGGTCGGGATATTAAAATGGCATTTGTCTTATTTACCTGTTCAATTTCAATGTAAGTCGTCATTAAGCTTTTTTCTGAGTTAATCTTTCTTGGGTAAAACTCTAAAAGCTGAGGCTCATCCACACACCTATCGCTATTTTTACCAAAAATTGGTATCTTTGTATTAACGCATCCCAATGTATCACACATAATGCACCCTCCTTACAAACCTATAATATAATTTATCATAAAAAAGAATAAATAAAAATGACAGTTATTATATTAAGGTATTTTATCTTGCAATATATAGCTTAAGCCATTAAAATCAATCTATGAAAAGAAAATACGACCAATTAACAGATATAGAAAAATCTACAAGGCTAAAAAACCACTACATTATCCATATTGCGTTTTATGCATTTATGTTCAATCTGTTACCTATCGTTTTTATAAGTGCGAATATGTCCGATTTTATACTATATATGCTTTTACTCGGTTTTCCTGCCCTTATATATGTTGCAGGAATAATTTTTGCTCTTTATAACAGGTTCAAATGGATTTATATATTATTCCCGACAGTTCTTTTTATACCTGCTGCTTTTATATACTACAACTACACGGCTTTGGTATATATGGTTCTTTATGCCGCATCAGCCGCATTAGGCATGCTTGTAGGTAATATACTTATATGGATATTTACAAAAAAGCCGGCAGTATCTGCAGGCTCTTCAAAAATAAAAGCTGATAAAAAGAAATAAAGAAAAATCAGATTTTTACGCTCTTATCCACATTCATTACGAATATGGCTGCACCGCCAACTGTTACTTCAGCCGCTAGGCTTTCATTTGATAATCCATTACCAAATGATGCTGTTGAAGGGACAGCTTGTTTGCGTGTTTTACAGTATCTGGATAAGATTTCTATTACATTTTCTGTTTCTGTGTCTTCCGTGCCTATGAGCAGAGTCGTATTACCTACCATTAGAAATCCCCCAGTTGTAGATAGTTTGGTTACGAAATAGCCGGCTTCTGTAAGTGCGGATGCTGCAATAGCACTGTCATCATTATTTACAATAGCTAAAATAAGTTTCATTTTTGTCCTCCTTTATAATTATATCATATAAATGTGCCAAGCTTAACTCTGCTGGATTTGTCAAGTTTATCAATATCTTCTATTTCATATCTGTTATCAGCTATGTCCCTAAATAACATTCTTGTGCCATGAATAATTTTTATATCATTATATCTGTGCCATATTTCAAACTTTCTTTCCCCTTTATTTGTCAGTACATGCATATTTATGTTCCCGGATATTTCCTTAACCTCATATACTTTGATAATTTTTGGTACTAGATAGTATTCATTCAGACAATCTTCCACCGCTTTCTTCGAATCCTCCATTAAAGAGTCAAGTTTCCGGATGATAGCTACTTCCTTTTCCTCTGCATCCAGTAAAGTTATATACTTTCTTAAACCGCTTATGGGAAAAAGCCTTCTTGGTTCAACATTTTCAAATTTTTGGCCGTTAAACATTACCACATCCACATGTGTAAGATCTACTCTTGTTATCTTGGCATTATCACCTTCAATATACGGTACTTTCATGCAGGCTTCCTCCTATTCTATATTTTCCTCTTCCTTGGCTTTTTGTAATTTTGATGACATTGTTTGTATTTCTATAAGCTTATAATACTTGCCTTTCTTTTTAAGAAGTTCTTCCGGAGAACCGCTTTCTATTATCTGGCCTTCATCCACAACTAAGATTTTGTTCGCATTTCTTAATGTTGACAACCTGTGGGCAATCATAAGAGTGGTTCTTCCTTTTATAAGTCTTTCTATCGCTTCCTGTATTAGAAGCTCAGTTTCTGAATCAACTGCTGCTGTAGCCTCATCAAATATCATTATACTAGGATTTTTCAGAACTGCTCTTGCAATAGACACGCGCTGTCTTTCTCCACCAGATAATCCTGTACCCCTTTCTCCCAAAACTGTATCATAGGAATCAGGAAGCTTAATAATAAAATTATGGGCATTTGCAATCTTTGAGGCATTAATAACTTCTTCTACTTGAATATTGCTATTACCATATGCAATATTATTATATATAGTATCATGAAACATCATGGGTTCTTGCTGTACATAACCCATTTGTGCTCTATAAAATTCCATATCTATCTCTTTAATATCCTGCCCGTCAACAAGTATTTGCCCTTCATAATTATCATAGTATCTCATTAGAAGATTTATGAGAGTGGATTTACCTGAACCTGTAGTCCCCACAATGCCTACAATATCTCCAGGCTCAATATCCACATTTATATCTTTTAATGTCATCTTAGTCCGGTCAAACGAGAAATTTACATTCCTAAACTGAATCTTACCTTTAAAATTCTTAGGATGGCTTCCTTTTCCAAAATCAGCTTCGGGTTCAGCATCTATTATGTCAAATACTCTTTCTGCAGCTGCTACTGCTGCCTGTAATGAGTCATTAAAATTTGCAAAGAAGTTTACAGGCCCATAAAACATTGATGTATATGATATAAATGAAACAAGCAAGCCAAGAGTCAGGCCGCTTTGCGTATTCATTACCAAATTTCCTCCGACGCTCCAGATAAGTAAGGAACCGCACGTTACAAAGAAGCTTACTATCTGAGGAAATAAAGTAGTTATTCTTGCTGCTTTTATATCTGTTTTAAGCCATTCTTCGTTGTATCTATCAAATTTATCAATTGCTCCTTTTTCATTAGTGAATGCTTTTATAACCCTTACTCCGGGAATTGTATCTGTAAGAATATAGGAAACTGCTGACCATTTACGCCATATCCTTCTGTAATACGGCAGTATTTTCTTTCCAAAAATCCTTGAACCGATAACTACCAGAGGAACCGGAATAAGGGAAAGCAGAGTAAGCTTCCAATTCATTACGAACATTATAACTATAATTCCAATAAGCAGGAAAAACTGAACCACTACTTCTTGTGTTATTCTTAAGGTAAAAGATTGCAAAGTGGATGTATCGCTGCTTATTCTGGTTATAACTGAGCCTGTAGAAGTCTTATCATAAAACTTCATAGGAAGGTACTGTGCTTTTGCATATATGTCGCTTCTTAAGCTTGCGACTATCCTGTCTCCACTGACTCTTAAAAGATATGATCTTAACGCGCCTATTGAATATTGTATTACATAGGTGCCAAACAAAAAGAAAACAACATTAATAAGAAGATCTCTATTGTTCTTAGGAATTATGTCGTCAACCATAAGTTTTGTTATATATGGAGGCACTAAAGACATGGCTGTTGTAATAATTGAAAAAATTAGGCAAATTATTAAAAGCTTTTTCTGAGGGAGCACATATTTCATAAGTTTTTTAGCTATTTTACCTTTTGGCTGACAGTTAAGACATTGAGCTCCCGGACGGACAAGAGTTCTTCCACATTTTGGACAGCTGGAAAACTGTTTTTCAAACACAGCTGTTACCATTTCCATGGATTTATCTATATCATTACCTTGTTTTGTCCTTTTAGAAAAATCCGCTGCAGCTTCGCAAAGATTTGCAACAGAATAAGTGAATCTGAAGAAATCAAAAGCTTTTTCATTTGTTTTGGTTACAACCATTATGGCATTGCCATAAAGTCTTTTTATTCTGATTTCCTCTATTTCCTCATGCGCAATATATATAACACCATCATCATATATCCTGTCAAAACAGAATAAGCCATTATCGGTAACTACAAGTACTGTTTGACTGTACATACTGTCTTTGGACAGGTCTCCGACAATAAAAAAAAGCAGGCGCTGATTCTGCGCTAGCTCATCAAGTTTTTTTGATATGTCTTCTGGTACAGGTTTGTTGGATAATATATGATTGGTCTTGTCTGTCATATTCTTCGCCTCCTTCAACCCCTATTTTGTTATTATCCGTTACTCGGAAACTAAAGTCAACATCAAAAAGCTGTATTTGATTGTTAAAAGCCACTCCATTTGATAAAATCATAAGTATAGAAAATATTACCGCAGATGAGGTGTTGAAATGGACAGATATAACCTTGAAAGAAGGATAAGAGCGGAAAAATGGGCTGAAGGAAAATTAGCGCAGATGAACCTAGATGAAAAACTTCACCAGCTGGCTGCATCCTTTCCTAATGGGAATGAAAGATTGTCTATACCTCATATGCAGCAGGGTGAATGTCTTCATGGTGCTGTTACGCCGTATGCTACTTCATTCCCTCAAGCACTTGCTTTAGGTTCGACATGGGATACTTTACTTATCGAACAAGTTGCTACTGTAATTGCAAAAGAATGCAGAGCCTGTGGTATACATCATTGTTATGGTCCAATGGTTGCGGTTGTAAGAGATCCAAGATGGGGTAGAATCCAGGAAGCATATGGAGAGGATCCATATCATGTATCTCGAATCGGGCTGGCTTTTTCTTTAGGCCTACAAGGGACAGGAGATAAATATCTTGATAAAGACCATATAGTAGCTACAGCAAAGCATTTTGTTGCTGACGGGGAACCTCTTGGAGGCCTTAATGGCGCTGCGATGGAAATATCTGAGAGAAGCTTGCGAGAAGTGCATCTTCTTCCTTTTGAAACCCTTGTTAAGGAAGGACATGTATGCTCAGTTATGCCAGCGCATCACAGTCTTAATGGTGTACCTTGTCATGCAAGCAGATATCTTTTACAGAATATATTACGTGAGGAATATGGTTTCGACGGTATCGTTGTTTCTGATAATGGCGACATAAGAAAACTTCATACAGCATTGTTTGTATCTGATTCACCAGAAACTAGCGCTGTAATGGCAATGAATGCTGGTGTTGATACTGAACTTGCATGGATGATACCTTGGAATGAAAACAGGCTTTATGGTCCTGTTTTGAAAAGCGCGGTTGAAAAAGGCCGCATAAGTGAAGAGATAGTAAATAAATCAGTAATGCGCGTCCTTATTAAAAAATATGAGCTCGGGCTCATTGATGATCCGACTGCCTATCCAAAGCAGGAATCCTTAGAAAAATGTTACATGGGCACATCTGGCACTGATCATGTCTCAATGGCTGGCAAGACCCTTTACTTTGGCAAATCAAGACCTGATCGAAAACAGGTTTGTTACAATAAAGATCATGATTTGCTTGCACTAAAAGCTGCGTTTAAATCCATAATTCTTTTAGAAAATAAAAACAATCTTCTACCTTTAAATAAAAATAGCATAAACCGGATGGCAGTAATAGGGCCAAATGCTAACAGGCTGCTTCTTGGTAACTATTCAACAGATAAACCGAAATATTTCGTATCAGTTCTAGACGGTATAAAGAATTATGCAGAAGGTAATTTTGAAATAACATACAGCCAGGCTCTCGATCAGGATGATTATGGAAAAATTAATATAGCTCATGCTGTGAAGAAGGCAAAAGAAGCTGATATAACACTGCTTGTTTTAGGCGGTAATGAAATAACCTGTATGGAAAATGAAGATACCGATGATTTATCCTTAAAAGGAGACCAGCAATTGTTGTTTGAACGGGTCAGAAAAGTAGCAAAAAAACTTATTCTCCTTATTATCGATGGAAGACCAAGCTCTGTCATATGGGCGAAAGAAGAATCTGATGCATTTCTTCTGGCTTTCTACCTTGGTCAGGAATGCGGCAATGCAGTAGCGATGACAATTTTCGGACAAAATAATCCTTCAGCAAAACTGCCTGTCACTATACCTAGAAATGTCGGCCAGATACAATGCCACTACAACCGTTTTTATCCTGGAAGAGCGCCAAGCTATTATAAATCTTCTGTTGAACCGCTTTATCCTTTCGGTTATGGATTATCTTACACTGATTTCGATATATCCGCTCCTATCATAGAAACTCAGGAAAATCAGAAGTATACCGTCAATGACGAGATACCAGTTCTGGTTACAGTAAAGAATACTGGATATGTAAAAGGAGAAGAAACCGTTCAGCTGTATATTAAGGACTGTATTGCTTCGCTGGTAAGGCCTGTTTTGGAATTAAAAAGATTCAGGAAAGTAGAGTTGGAGCCTGGTGAAGAAAAAACAATCCGCTTCAACCTGAAACCAAGAGATTTTGCATTCTGGAAAGATAAGAAATGGATAACTGAACCAGGAAAATTCATAATCATGGCAGGTAACAGTAGCATTAAATATAAAGAAACGGAACTTTATCTTGAGTAAATATAAATGCCTTATATTCGATGTTGATAATACTATCCTTCAATATGACGCATCAGCTGCGAAAGCATTGCAAACCCTGCTTTTAAATCATGGAATAGAATATACTCATAAGATTGAAGGCATATTCAGACAAATATGCTATGATTTGTGGAAATCTTTCGATCTTAATCTTTTGGATAATCCTGTCATACGCGAAAATTACCATGAGCTTTTTAAGGAATATAACTACAAACGTTTTGAGGTGTTTTTAAACGTAATAGAAACATTTAACCTTAACGATAGAAATGCATACCAGCTTTCACAAGAATATATTGATATATTCAATAACACCCATATATTTGAGGAACATGCGATTGATGTGCTTAAAAAGTGTTCGAAGACTCATCTTATAGCTGCAGCGACAAACGGATTAGCGAACATACAGTATAAAAGGCTAAATCCAGTAAAACAATATATTACACATTTTTTCATTTCTGAAGAAATGGGATATGTAAAACCAATGAAGGAATTTTATGATTACATGCTGTGCAAAATGAGGCTATCAAGCAAACAATGTCTTTTTATTGGTGATTTATACACGACTGACATAGTTGGCGCGATTAATGCAGATATGGATGCTATATGGTATAAGACAAAAGAAAGTGAAAGTGCCAAGTGGCTGGAAGCTTCTTTGGATTATAATATAGCAGTGCCAGTGATTGACTCTCTGAATAATATATACCAGTACCTATAATGGAGGATTTAATGAGATTTAATGCAATAATATTCGATTTGGATGGAACTTTACTAGATACTTTGGAAGATCTTACAGATAGCATGAACTATACCCTAAATGCTTTCGGTTATAAAAGCATTACCCTTGACCAGGCCAGAACCTATGTCGGGAATGGAATAGAAAAATTTCTAGAGTTATCGCTTCCTCAAGGAAGGCTAAATAGAGATTTTTCCGATTGTCTGAGAGTATTTAAAAAACACTATTCAAAAAATCTGGAAAACAAGACCCGACCATATGAAGGGATTTTACAGCTTTTGGAACAAGTCAAAGCTAAAGGATATAAAACAGCGATAGTATCGAACAAGTTTGATGCCGCAGTAAAGAAGATTTGTCCCAAGTACTTCAACGGATATATAGATGTAGCTATAGGAGAATCGGATAAGATAAGGAAAAAACCCGCGCCTGACAGCGTATATATGGCTTTAGAGATGCTTGGCTGTGATAAATCACAAGCCTGCTATGTAGGCGATTCTGATGTAGATGCGAATACGGCAAAAAATGCAGGTATCGCATTCATAGGCGTATCCTGGGGTTTTAGAGATAAAGAGTTATTATACTCTCTTGGAGCTGCAACAGTTATAGATAAACCTGAACAGCTGTTATCTTTTATTTAACATTAGGTTTCCAGATATACCATTATATCCAAAATTCTGCCTTCTTCTGAAGGTATTACATTATCGATATATTGTTTTTCCTTCCCGTTTACTATTATTCTGGATATCCTGTTATTATGCCCGTTACCTGTTTGTATATATTTAATATTATATGTACATCCTCTGAATAACTTCGTAATGGAACATTCCTTCCATGAAGCAGGTAAACATGGATTTAGTTTCAAGCCTTTTGGTTCAGGAACCAGTCCAAATATATACATAACAGTTGATTTTAAAAGCCATCCGTTTGTACCTGTCCTCCAGGACTGTCCAGGAGTACCCTTCCTATAACCGTGATAATCTAGATAATAACAATTGAACATACAGTATGGCTCCCCTTTTGTCTCATAATAATCATTGTCAAAAGGAAGCATCTTCTTGAGATTCTCTTCAACCTTATCATTTTTTTTCAACATAGCATCCGCTGCAAGTTTCCATGCAGCAGGATGAAGATATACTCCTCCGTTATCCTGCACGCCTCCTGGTTTTTCCGCCATAGAGCCTATATAATCATATTGTCTTGTATAAGCTGGTTTGGATAACAGTATTCCTTCATCAGAAGAAAGATGTAGCTCTGCCATATTCATGGATTTTATGTGCCTGTTATCTTTATCAAGCCCTGCAAATACTGCCCATATCTGAGGATTTAAGAAAATTTTGCCTTCTTCCTGTGTATGAGAACCTAAAGGTATATCGTGGTCTGTTCTTGCATACATGTAGTATTCGCCATCCCATCCATGCTCATCAATCCTATCACGCATTATATGATATTTATCCATATAGGATTTTTTATCTTCTTGGTATCCCAACATGCCTGCCAATTCAGAAAGTTGTTTTGCTGCCATGCACCATGCTATAGATAGCCAAACAGAAACACCTTTACCTTCTAGTCCTGCATAGTTAATACAGTCGTTCCAGTCTCCTCCCCATATTCTTATCAGCCCATAGAGTCCTGTAAAGTTATATAGAAAATCCACACTTCTTTTAATATGTTCATATACTGAAGCTGTAGTTTTGTTATTGAAATTTACCTGCTCATGTAAAAGTTCAGGTTTATTTAATTCTTTTATAATATCATACACTGCAAAAGTCAGCCACACAGTGTTGTCAGAGAAGTTCCTGTCTTTTAATGAGCCATCTATTATTGTCCTTGGAGCATATCCATTTTCATATTGATAGGATAACACCCTTTTTATCCTTTCCCATGCCAAAGGCGCATTCAAAACAGCGAGACAGTCGGTATCCTGGCTCATGTCGCGGTATCCGTTATGCCGGACCCTTGCCCATCTGCTTCCCATGTCAGTAGCATAAACCATCCATCCGTTTATTAAATTATCAAAATTCTCCCATGGGGTTTTAATTTTCACACGCCTGATACGGTCTTCATATTTTTCCATCATAGATGAATATTGGTTTTTGACCCATTCATTATCAGCAGTTACTATATCTTCTTTATTAAAGGATAACCCAATTACATAGTGTATTGTTTTCTGTTCATTTGGTTCTAATGTAATAACATTTTGCAGGGTAAAGCAAAGTTTTTCCACAATACAGTCGCTGTCTGTGCATCCTTTATTTTCCTCTAGCGCTTTAGGTCTCTGTTCGTCATTATATGCGCCTATGAAAGCAGTCCTTCTTGAATCATATCCTGTTATATTTTCAGATGAGGACATATAACCGTATATGGGAAGATTTCTTTCAGAATTGAACTGGTTATAAAAAAAGCCATATACACAGTTTTTATCCTTGTAAGATCCTCCTCTTGCCACATTATATCCCTGGGGCTTGTATGCAGAGTCGATATCTGTCTTTGCATATGGTATAAGTGATAGTTTTCTTACTTTATCTGACTCATTCTTTAAAGTCACGCTCCAAATCTCCATAAGTCCTTTGTTTGGAACAAATATCCTGACTTTTGATGATATATTCCTATACTTTAGAGATATTGTTGTGGAACCTGCTGTATGGATACAGGAATATCCTGAATACCCGTAGTTGATAGGAAGCCCGGCAAGTGACCAGTATTCATCTTCACACACAAAGAAATTACGATTCATGACAAGAGCTATACGTCTACCCATGTCATCTTGTGCAAATCCTTCTCCAAATCCCACTTGTGATGCAAATGTAATATATTCGTCGTTATACATATAGTTATACCAGTGTCTTGGCGTGTCCGGTCTGGTTATAACATAATCTTTACCTTCATTGGTATAATACCCGTACCACTCATAAGCCATTTTAGTCCCTCCTGCTGATTATATATTTCATACATACTTTATCTGATCTTATTCCGGTTTTTACCCTGAACAAAAAATCCGCATCCCATGCTTTAGCCATTTCTCCTCTTTCAGGAACACCAGTATTAAGCCCTATAACATTTAAGATTGATATTTTCTCGTATTCGATTGTTTGGATGTTTTTAATTTCAATTTTGGTATCGTTTACATAAACGACATCTTTATCTATTACCGGTTCCAAAAGCAACATCAGATGACCTTCAATATACCCTTGTTTATCCAGTGAAATGTCATCCTGAACAATAATTATTTCATCCTTAACCTCTATCTTCCTTATAAACGATATTATTCCCGCTTCTTTTGGATATGCTTCTTTTAGCTCTAATGACACAGTTCTATTATTTGTATCAAAAATAACATTTTTTGCTTTGTACATTGAACCTGCAAGCTGAGCGAATCCCGCTATATCTGGCAGGTTATGATATGATGACTGCATATTCCACAATGTATACCTTTCATCAGAAAAAGTCTTCTTGCTGTATGTGTCCGATCCGGTATCGATTATAACGGGTTTATCCTTTTCATATAATATAAAGTGACCTACATCATTATGATTATGTGACTCCCTGTTGTGCCCGCCCTTTATAGCAAAATAATGCATTTTGTTACGGAAAATAAAAACCTGAATATCTTCCATTATCTCCTGGTTTTTAGCTGTATATTTATAAGCCGAGAAACAATCCTTAAAACTGATAATATTTAAAAGCGATCTATATGGATGATAACATGATATTCTGACAGGCATATCAAACATGCATGCAAAATCTATCAGTGATTTATTACCAGTCATTTTCCCATATCTGTATATAAGATGAGTATCCAGATTTCCCGGTTTTGGACCGCTGTCAGCAAAGTTAACGAAATACTTATCAAAAATATGCATCTTCCTTATATAATCTCCGATATTGTATACAAGCTTATCCTTAAACTTGTCTATTTTGCCTTGTGACATCATATATAGTAAATCAAGAAAATCAAAATATGACGCGCCTGCTGCAGCCCAGTATGAAGGCCCTTCATCACAACCGCCTTCTGATCCATATGTATCCAACCAGTTGTCTGTATATAGCAGCATATCATCACATAATCTGACCAGTCTATTATGATTTTTTACAAATATAGCTGCAGTAAAAAGTATGTTTGAGTGGATCCATGGATTCCAGTTGTTTATTTTATGACCTTCAATATATCCTACATACCACCAGTTCTTCGCATACTTTTCAAAAGGAATTAATATCCTTTCTTCAATCTCTTCTTCAAGTCTTATGCATATCTGTTTGTCCTTTTTATCTATAGATTCTTTAATAAAGATGTATACAAGAGCAAGCAAGGAAGCTGTGGCTGCAGAAAAAAGATCAATATAAGATGCTTCATCACGCTCATACAGAAGAGGTAATCCATTTCTATTATGAGCCGGTATAACCCATGTGCTTTCTTCTAGAATAAGCCAGGTAAGGTCAGTAATTTTATCGATAAAACAACCTTTTCTATCAAAAAGCTCTCCTAGAATCAAATCAATCAGCATGCTCCTTCTAAGATAATATGGTTTTTGGAAGTCAGTACGGTTGCCAGTATAGTAAAACTGCATATATTCGCTTGCTTTTAATATTGGTAGTGCGGTATCAAGAGCAGTATATGCTTTATTTATCATCTCTTCTCTTTGTTGCATATCCACATTCTCTATTCCTTTGAGCACACTTTCTTTTAAAAGCTCAATGAAACATGCATTTGTCATTAATTTTTCATTGCAGGTAAAACCGCTAAACAATCTCATATTTGAATTCCTTTAATTTATTAGCTTTTCAGCCTTATTTATATTATGCCTTTTTTATTCATTTATGACAACTCTAACCTTAGCTCAATTTCATAGTTATTTCTTCTATTAAGTTCAACTTCATTCAGTAAATTAAGTATTATAAACAGTGAAAAAAAAGATTTTTTAATGAGTTAGCAATTGCTTATTGACTAGCTCACAGCCATAAGTTATCCTAACATTGGCATGATAAATATTGTTCATGCCAGATATGGAGAAGCAATATGACATTGGATAAACTCAGTATCGGCAAATATGGAAGAATAATTGCAGTAAGAGGTAATGGCAGATTACGTCACAGGCTTTTGGATATGGGATTGACCCCCAAAGTTATAATCCACATGCAAAGAAAAGCGCCTATGGGAGACCCTATCAGCATATATTTACGAGGTTATGAGCTCACTTTAAGACTGGAAGATGCTTCAATGGTTGAAATTGAGGAGATTAATTTATGATAATAGCGCTTGCAGGTAATCAGAACTCTGGCAAAACCACTCTTTTTAATCAATTAACCGGTTCAAATCAGCGAGTGGGCAACTTCCCAGGCGTCACTGTTGATGTGAAAGAAGGTATTTATAGAGCTGATAAATCCATAAAAATAGTTGACCTTCCTGGCATATATTCATTATCTCCATACTCATCAGAAGAAATCCTGACCCGTGACTTCCTTATAAAAGAACATCCTGACGGAATCATTAACATTATAGACGGCACTTCACTAGAAAGAGGGCTTTATCTTTCCATGCAGCTTTTGCTGCTTAATATTCCTATGGTAATTGCAATCAACATGATGGATGAAGTGTATTCGAATGGTATAGTCATAAATACTGATACTTTAAGTGAGTTTCTAAAGGTTCCTATAATACCTATTTCGGCAAATAAGAATGAAGGTATAACAGACCTTATGCAAGCAGTAATAAACCTTGTCAGCAACAGATGTACACCGCCTAAACAGGATTTCTGTGCCGGCGCAGTCCACAGAACATTGCATGCTACAGCGCATATACTTGAAGACCATGCTCAAAGAGCAAACATACCTGCATCTTTTGCAGCCGTTAAGATTATAGAAGGTGACGAGCCTATAATGAAAGATCTTGCTTTAGGCAAAAATGAAAAAGACATGATTGAACATGGGATAGTTGAAATGGAAAATGAGTTATCTTTGGATAGAATGGCAGCAATTGCAGATATGAGATATCAGTATATTGAGGATTTATGCAAAAAAGCTGTCCTTCGTCCCAAGATTGACAAGCATCATGCAAAAACAATAAAGGTAGATAACTTACTTACTCACAAGATATTTGGTATACCAATATTCCTGGGTATAATGATGTTGATTTTCTGGCTTACTTTCGCAGTGATAGGCAGCTATCTTTCCGACTTGCTTTCTGGTGCAATAGATAACTTGGCAGTATTAACGTCAGCAGGCTTAAAAGCATATGGTATTAATCCTGTTGTGGAATCGTTGGTTATAGATGGAGTATTCGCAGGTGTTGGAAGCGTATTATCTTTTGTTCCGACTATTATTGTTTTGTTTTTTCTGTTGTCTTTGCTTGAAGATTCCGGTTACATGGCTAGAGTAGCATTTATCATGGACAAGCTTTTAAGAAAAATCGGACTTTCAGGCAAAAGCATTGTGCCTATGCTTATCGGATTCGGATGCACAGTTCCAGCAATAATGTCTACTCGCACATTAACTTCTGACAGAGATAAGAAAATGACAATATTTTTGACGCCTTTTATGAGCTGTTCAGCAAAACTTCCAATCTATGCAGTATTTACAATGGCATTTTTTGAAAATTATCGTGCTCTGGTTATGATCGGTATGTATCTGATTGGTATAGTTCTTGCAATTATTGCAGCTTTGATATCCAAAAAACTAGTGTTCAAGGGCAATCCTATCCCTTTTATAATGGAGTTGCCTAATTACAGGTTGCCTACATTTAAGAACACAATGCTTCTATTATGGGAAAAAACAAAAGATTTCATAACAAGAGCATTTACAATAATATTTATTGCATCCATAATAATATGGTTTTTAAATAAATTCGACATAAGATTTAACGTGGTGCAAGACAGCAAAGACAGCATTCTTGCATTAATCGGTTCCATTATTGCTCCTATATTTATACCTCTTGGTTTTGGTAACTGGATGGCTTCAACTGCTCTTATTACAGGATTTATGGCAAAAGAAGCAGTGGTATCTACATTTGCTGTGCTATTAAGTACAGGAATGGATAATATGTCGGGACCGCTAGCAAATCTGTTTACGTCAATTTCAGCCTTTTCCTTCCTTCTTTTTACTCTTTTGTATACTCCTTGTGTTGCAACAGTAGCTGCAGTAAAACGGGAATTAGGAACTAAGTCAATGTTTGTAGTAATACTTTTACAGACAGGACTGGCTTATATAGTAGCACTGGTATTTTACCAGTTAGCAATGTTGATAGGGTGATATCATGAAACTTATAGATTATGTTATAATAGCAATTGTCGCTTTGGTAGTAACCTTAGTGATCTGGTACCTTGTAAAGAATCGGAAAAAGGGCTGTTCATCATGTAATACATGCTCATCATGCCCTTACAGCGGACAATGCAATGATGAAAAAAAAGAAAAATAAGAAAATTAAAAATACCGATGCTCAAATCGCTTTAAGGATGCTTATAGCTTCTTTATGCTTTGCGCTTATATCAGTAATACTGGTTACTGTTATTAAGAAATTCCCAGATTTTGCAAACGGTGTATATACAAAATGGTCTGTTACTGCTATGCATACGTTATCAAAAGTATTCTCATTTGTCAGATTTTCTGTTGCTGAAGTGCTCATATACATCATTTCTTTAGTCTTCATCATATCCTTGGTCATACTTATAAACAACTTAGTAAAGAAAAAAGGAAAGCTAGGCAGGTTATTCAAATATCTAACCAGCTGGATACTCACAGTATCCATAATCACTTTTCTTTTTTATGCGTTATGGGGCGGCATGTATTATACCAAAGGAATAAGTAACTACATTAATATCAGTGAAGAAGACATAAAAGAAAGATCAGTCGAGGAACTAGCCGCATTAAACAGATATCTTATTGATAAAGCTAATGAACAGGCAGAAAAAGTAACCCGAAATGAACAAGGATATTATACAGGATATGAATTTAACAGGAACGCTTCTCTTACTGCAAGAAAAGTCAGTGAAATTACAGGAAAAGAAGAAGCTATACCCAAATATGTTCTAGCCTCCAATCCATGGTCATATACGCAGACCTCAGGAATTTTTATTTTCCTTACAGGAGAAGCTAATATAAACTCAAACAATCTTGCAATCGCCTTACCCTTTACATGTGCTCATGAGCTTGCTCATAGAAATGGGATTACTTCTGAAGATGAAGCAAACTTCTTTGCATTTTATACCTTAAATAATTCAAAGGATATAAATCTGTTATACAGTGCTTACTCAATGGCATTGATATACACAATGAATTCCTTGTACTCAAAAGATGCAGAATTACACAAGCAGCTTACAGCAACCTATTCTAATTTATTAAGACACGATTATGACAGATATTCCGAGCACTGGGACAGGTATGAAGGGAAAATTTCAAAAATATCCAGCAAGACGAACGACGCATATCTTAAGGCGCAGGGGCAATCTGACGGAATTTACAGTTATGGACAAGTTACAGATATAATGCTTGCATGGTTTGAAAAAGAAATACAGTAAAATTCTTTTATTATATGAAAGAAGGCTTTTATGGAAATCTGGGATCTTTATGATAAGAACAGGCATCCTCTAGGTAAAACTAAAATGCGCGGTGAGAAATTCGATAAGGATGATTATCATATCGTCGTACATGTGTGTATATTCAACTCGAAAAATGAAATGCTTATTCAACAAAGACAGCCATTCAAAAAGGGCTGGCCTGGTTTATGGGATGTTACCATAGGAGGAAGCGCTTTACAGGGTGAAGATAGCAGCGCATGCGCTAAAAGGGAGATATTTGAGGAGATAGGACTGGAAATGGATTTTGAAAATAAGCGTCCTTTTCTGACAGTGCATTTCGCATTCGGTTTTGATGATTACTACATAATCGAAGAAGATGTGAATTTAGATACCTTGAAGCTGCAACCTGAAGAAGTAGCAGCAGTAAAATGGGCAGATAAGGAAACCATTATAAAGCTTATCGATAATACAATGTTTGTCCCGTATCACAAGAATCTGATTGGATTGCTTTATGACCTTAAAGACCAAAGAGGAGCGCACTACAAATAACTGAAGGTGGTTTATCATGTATTTTATAGAAAAGACAAAATTAACTGAATTAGATATAGTTATGGAGATATTCGCTCAAGCTAAAAATGCTCTGAAAAGGATGAATATAGACCAGTGGCAGAACGGATATCCCTCAAAAGAAGTTATACTTGATGATATACAGAAAAGTATTAGTTATGTTTTAAAAGAAGATAAAAGAATAATTGCTACAGCAGCAGTGTTCATAGGAAACGAACCGACATATGACAGGATATTTGACGGAGTGTGGATTACAGATAATATGCCCTACTGCGTCATACACCGCATAGCAGTAAAAGACGAATATAAAGGACAGAATATAGCATCAAAAATAGTAAGTTTTTCTGAAGAACTAGCTCATGACAATAAAGCTGCCAGTATACGCGTTGATACGCATCGAGACAACATTCCCATGCAGAAAATGTTACAAAAGAACGGTTTTATATATTGCGGTATCATATATCTTAAAGATGGCAAGGAACGCTTTGCATTTGAAAAATCTATATAACCTGTATATTCGGAGTGCCTACAGAGGTCTTTCATTTATACTTATAGGCTCGCCGAAAGGATGGATGACTCCGTATTTTATACCTACAGAAACGCATTTTTTGATTATTTCCTTATCCATCTCAACTGCGTTTTGTCTCATATCTTTATTCATGTGAGCTATATTGCATAACTCATGATGCCATGGAAGATGAAATGACCACAACAGGATATCTGTTTTATCAGTGTAATCTATCTGTTTGCATATATCAAATCCTACGTCTTTTTCAAAACTATATGACAGCTCGATAGCATCTATGGACGCATTTGCCATTTCTTCATATTTTTGATATGTGAGATGATTAATACCTCCGGAAGTTATGCCCAGCTTCCAGTTATCATTTCAGTTTTTGCATTTGGCATATTATTAATCCTCGTAAAATTTATTCTCACAAATTTCGTCAAGACAGTACCTGCCATATATAACTGGCCGTTTGTTTATCCACCTTCCGTTCGTAAAGTCCGGAATAGCAACTGGATGACCTCCCATTGCAACAGATTCCTCTGACAAGCATGTTATACTCATCCACGCAGCCATGTCGTATGCGTCTATAGGCGTGTCCGTACAATTCTTGACTGATTCCAAAAATGCCCTTAATGATAGATAATCCATCCCGTCATGACCTGCTATTAAACCTTTATTCCTGTACCATTTCCATAGAGGATGCTCGTACTGTTCATAATATTTTTCAAAACTTTCCCATTCATGATCCCAGCCCTTAGCAGGACTTATGCCATCTATAAAAAATGACATCTTATCTTCTAACCATATTGCTTTTGTACCCTGAAGCCTGTTGCCTCTGGAATATGGTCTTGGAAGAGAGGTATCATGTATTAATAGTATAGTCTGCCCATGAGCGCACTTAATCATTGTCGTAACAACATCCCCAAGCGCGAAGTTTCTATCCGCATTTTCAAAGTCATGACCTTTATGTGCTTTAATCCACTCATTTATACCACCTGATTTTGAAGCCATTGAACAAAGATATGTCATCCTGTTACCTCTATTTATCGATAACCATTTGGATATCGGACCTAATTCATGTGTTGGATAAAGGTCCCCATTACGGTTTAAGTAATTATTAAGCCTGTAATGACGATTTTCCCGGCCCATTGCTACTTCAGCACGTAAATCATGCTGATACCCTCCTTGTGCATGTATAAGCTCGCCAAAAACACCTTGCTTAACCATATTTAAAACCGTCATTTCAGTTTTACCATAACAGCAGTTCTCCAGTATCATGACAGGTATTTTTGTTCTTTCATAAGTCTTTACAAGCTGCCAGCACTGATCTATAGACGTAGCGCCTCCGACTTCTGAAGCGGCGTATTTCCCTGCTTCCATGAAATCTATACATATGTCGAAATGAGTCTCCCATGATGAAGGCACAATCACGGCATCAATATCCTTACGATCAAGCAGCTCTTTATAATCCAAAGTAACAAAAGGCCTTTTTGAAGTTTTTTTCATAACAGCATCAGCTGCAGAATTAGCCCTGTCTTCATAGACATCGCAGACTGCTGTAACATTAACATCATCCATTGATTGTAATACAATATTCAGAAGCCCGCTTCCCCTCTTGCTCAACCCTACAAAAGCAAGATTTACTGACTTCTTGGGTTCCTTATTCATAAAATCGCCTCCGTAAAATACTCAATTGTATGTGGCTTTCAATATATCCACACCAAGACATTATAGCATAATACCTCATTCATTAAATCACTACCTTTTATATTTAATTATACATAGTATTGATATATAATAAGTTACAAAGCAAGGAAATAAATATATATTACTGAATCCTTGCTATATAAAATTTTACGAGGTGACTATGAATTCAAGGGAAAGACTCCTGACTGTTTTAAAAGGCGAAATACCTGACCATGTTCCTGTTTCTCCAGATATTTCACAAATGATACCTATCCGAAGGACAGGATTGCCATACTGGGATATATATCTATATCAACGGATACCGAAATGGAAGGCCTATATTGATAGTGTGAAATATTTCGGATTTGATTCTTTGATGGATGGATTCGCAAATATACAGTTTGAGGAACTTGGGGAGTTCGATGATACATGGACAGAAGTTATAGTGCACAAAGATGATTTAAAGATTGTCACACAGAAATACCGTACAGAAAAAAACCAGAAAATATGGGAGCCTCTAGTTAGCGTATACCATAGGAACAATCCTCCTTCATGGGATGTGCATCCGCATTTGGTAAAGCTTCCGCTTATTCCTGACAAATATGAACGAGTAGAAGATATCTCAAAATGGCCTACAGGAGAAGCTTTGCTAAAATGGGTAAAAGAAGAGATGGGTAATCATGGGCTCGTAGGAATAACTTGCGGAACTTCCATTGTTTTGAAGAATACAGAAATGGTTTATGATTTCTATGATAATCCCAACAAATATTACGAAAAGCGTGACCAGCTGATTGAATACTATGAAAAAAGGCTTCATAAGTTAATGTCTTTACAATATAAACCGGATTTTATCGGGACAGGTGGTTCAGGATCTTTAATATTCCAAACACCAGATATATTCAGAGAACTTGCTTTACCGATAATAAAAAGGGTTGCTTCATTATGCAAACAGTATAATATACCCTCACATGTGCACTCCTGTGGACCTGAAACAGCTTTAGTAAAAATACTTTCTGAAGAAACTGATCTAACAGTTATTGATCCTCTGGAAATACCTCCTATGGGAGATTGTAACTTGAAAGAGCTGAAAAAACTATATGGAGATAAGATTGTTCTTAAAGGCAATCTTCATACCACTGAAGTCATGTTAAGGGGAACTGTTCAAGATGTAATCAATGCATGCAAACAAGCTATTGATGATGCTGCAGAAGGCGGAAAATTCATTTTGTCGACAGGAGACCAGTGTGGTAGGGATACACCTGACGAAAATCTTTTTGCTATGGTTGAAACTGCCAAGACTTATGGCAGATATTAAATATTTTATCAATTAAATTTTTTAAAGGGGTAAAAGAAATGAAGAACTTGAAAATCAAAAAGAAAACAGCAGTATCTTTTGTTTTAATCATATTGATTACAGCTGCTATTATGGCTTCCTGCGTAAAACCACCGGCACCTAGCACACAGCCTTCACAGCCGAATGTATCGCCATCACCTTTAGCATCACCTTCAGAAAGTCCGGTACAAAGCGAGACGCAAGAACCTACAGCTACTCCGTCTCCAACTCCGAGTCCAACACCCACACCGGCTTCTTCACCAACTGCAACTCCAGTTCCAAGTGCCACACCTGTTCCGAGCTCTACTTTAGCACCATCAGCAACATCAACTCCGACTTTAACATCCACACCGGTACCTACACCAACTGCAACTGCAGTTCCAAGTGCAACACCTTCTTTATTTGGTATATCCGACGCATTCGCTTCAGGTACCAAGGAAATTACTGTTCGGTTTAGTTCCCCAGCACAAACTAGTGCCGTTCTTGTATTAAAAATGGGGACACAAGATGTGTCTGGAACCAGTTTAATCTGGGCATCAGACAGAAGTTCAGTGAAGATAACAAAGACAACATCATATGCTGCTGGAGACTATACTGTAAGCATATCTGATGTGTCCAAATCATTTAAAATCGAAGCAGAAAATTTAGCACAAATCAGTATCAATGCTGAACATATTTTTGCTGCAAATAACCAGGATTTGAAAGTATCGTTTGAAAACCAGTATGGTGCAGTTCTATCTTTATCTGCATACACAAGCTTTACATTAAATGCTTCATGCCCAACTAAACCTGCTATAACTTTGGGCATATCCAAGAATTCTGCTGGATTCATATTATCAGGAGCGCAAAACCTTGCAGCTAATGATGTAGTCCGTCTTATAATAGTGGAAAATACAACAGGGACTGCAGTAACAAAAGATATTACGATCAGTGAATCACCTAAGGTGACTTCCTTCTCATTCGGACAGCTTCAGATTGCTTCAGGCAGTTCTAAGGTTTTAGTGAGTTCTTCAGGCCATTATATTACAGTGAATGCAAAAGACCAATATAATCAGACATATACAATACTTCCAACTGATGTAGGCCTTAACAAGCCCGTTATACTCACAAGTTCAGATACTTTGATAATTGATGCTTCTAAGATAACAGTTTCAGGTGGGAAATTATATTTCCCTACAGGCTCAATAGGCAGTAAAGAAGGAACCGTTACATTGACTGCTGTAGGACAGACAATTTCCTCTTCCATACAGATAACCGTCAGTTCTTCATCAGTAATAACAACTCTTAATATAACTGGAGCAGAAGGAATCATATATGTAAATGAATGGACTGCTGTTAATGCAACAGCAAAAGACCAATATGGCAATAATATCGCTTTAGATACTTTGGACGGAAGCAAGTTAATGATGATATCAAGTAATGCCTCGGTAATACCGAATGCAAATATAAGATTCAATATAGTAAACAAAAAAATTGAGATTAAAGGTATTACTGACGGTTTGGCAACCCTGCATATTTCATATAATAGTATTGCTCAGGGTTCATTGGATATCCAAATTCTGGCTACACCAGTGCCAACATATATTACCGACGTGAGCATTCCAGTTTATTACCAGAAAAATTCTGTATTTAAGTTATCTGCAGATATAATAAAAATAGCTGATCAGTATGAAAAAGAGATAACACTGACTTCTTCACATTCCATTATCGTGACATCCTCTAATATTTCAGGTGCGAAATTTACAGAGGGCATAGTGACAGGAGCAGGATATACAATGAATGCACCTGCAACATCGGGTATGTATATGCTTACATTCACTCTTAAAAACGGAGCTGCAATAGTAAGCACATACGATGTTACTCTGGTTGTGGTGGATGATGACAAAATTGTAAATTACCAGATACAGGATATATCAGCAATGTATGGGGGAGCTTCTGACACATCTACTGATACAGGTCATTGGAAGCCTATAGCGATAGTCGGCAAACTTGCTTCGAACCAATTTGTCAACTTAGCATACACAGGTACCCTTCCAACGGGAATCGACCAAATAACATGTACTAACTCATCTGGAGCTAATAATTTCATTATAGAGGATGTTGCAGGAGTAAAGACTTTGAAAGCTCAGAATGTAATAGGAACAATGAGTACCTCAATTAAAATTTGGAAATCAGGACAGGAAATCCATAGCATTAATGTAACCGCTTCAGGAACTGCTCCTGTACTTACGACATTAAATGCATCTTCATCAAATATCACTAAGAGTTTATCAGCAGGCTCCTTCCAGATAGCACCTTATGTTGTTGCATTGGACCAGTATGGGGTAGCTATGACGCTTGCTACAATACCAGGCGGTATAACATATATGACCACGAAACCTGCAGTAGCTACTATAAATTCATCAGGTATTGTAACTCCCATATCAACAGGTATATGTGAAATTAAAGCATATTTTAACTCATATGATAAAACTTTAGCCATAAACTTGACAGTTAATTAATTTATCAGCATTAGGCAGGTATATTTAAGCAAGGAGCGTATATGGAATTTAGATCATTAAAAGAAAATGAATTAAAGGAATGGACAGCTTTCTGCGGTTCGGTATTTCCTGTAGGTGAATCATACTTCATGCGTCATTATGTGAATGACCCTTACAGGGATATAAATGGGATATTTATTTCCAAAGATGATACCGGCATAACAAGCTCTGTAAGAGTTTTTACAAGATACTTGAGAATAAAAGACAGTATTATAAAAGTAGGGGGTATTGGCGAAGTATGTACAAAACCTTCCCACAGGGGTATGGGCTTGAGCGCTAAGCTTTTAGGTATGGCTATCGATTATATGTATAAGAATGATATGCCGCTCTCCATTTTGCACACTGGCACTAATCACCATTATGTCAAGCAGGGATGGTTTTCCATATGTTCCTACTATAAAGTTTATAGATTAAAAAAGACTGAATTGAAATCTGGATATTCAATAGTAAAATCCTCCCCAGCTGATATTGATTTATTGAAGAAACTGTATGAGGAATTTGCACACAAGCTGAGCCCTGTATATATAAGAAATGATGAATACTACGACAAATGGGTAAGAAACGAGCTTAGTAATACATATCTGCTTATTAAACAGAATCAGGCTGTGTCATATGCGGACTGTGTGTTAAGGGAAAGACAAGGTGTCGTGGTAAAGGAATATATAGGCGGTAATGAGATGGATATGATGAAACCTTTTCTTTATAGCATATGCCAGAATGAAAACTGGCCTAAGATATGCGCAGTATCCGCTCCTTTTGCTAATGATATAAACTTTATGAAGTTCTATGATTACGGGCAGATGTTCAGGATTAACAAACCTTTTGAGATATCAGGAAAAACGATCCGTTATGAAGAGGATCTTCTTCCATATTTATCTGATTTTCCTGAACTGTCAATTGATGGGTACTGATTATCTTATCTGGCCATTACCCTCGATTATATATTTGTATGTAGTAATCTCATTTGCCCCCATCGGGCCTCTTGCATGTAGCTTTTGAGTACTTATTCCGATTTCTGCTCCAAGACCAAATTCACCTCCGTCAGTAAATCTGGTGGAGGTATTTATATATACGCATGCAGCATCTATCATTTCCTGGAATTTCTTCTTATTTTCGGCTATATCAGTTATAATACCTTCGGAATGTTTTGTTCCATATTTATTTATGTGCCTTATAGCTTCATCAATACTGTCAACTACCTTTACAGCTAATATATAGTCTAAAAATTCAGTTACCCAGTCATCTTGTACGGCTGGTATAGCATTTTTTAATACCTTTATTGATCTTTCACATGCTCTTAACTGGACATTATAAGGTGATAGTACAGTTTCTATTTTGGGTAGTATTTGTGTATAAACATCTTTATGAACCAGTAATGTCTCTATCGCATTGCATACGCCTGGACGCGAGCATTTTGCATTTAAAACAATATCTATTGCATATTTCTCATTGAAGATTCTGTCTATATACAGATGACAATTACCCGTTCCTGTTTCAATTACAGGTATAGTCGCATTTTTGATAACAGAAGCGATAAGATCGGCTCCTCCTCTAGGGATAAGAAGGTCTATATAGTTATCTGCTTTCATCATCTGAGTCGCTGTATCCCTACTTGTATCCTCTATAAGCTGGATACTGTCCATATTTATACCAAGCATACCCAGTGCATCCCTCAGAACCTTCACAATAGCTTTATTTGAGTTTATTGCGTCAGAACCGCCTCTTAGTATGACTACGCTGCCTGCTTTGAAACAAAGCCCTGCAGCATCAGCAGTGACATTCGGACGTGATTCGTATATTATTCCGATGACGCCCATCGGAACGGATATTTTCTTTAGCTTCATACCCTGAGGCATATCCTTTTCATATAGGATCTTTCCAATAGGATCAGTAAACATAGATGCTTCTAAAAGCCCGTTTGCCATACCTTCTATTCTAGCAGTGTTAAGAATAAGCCTGTCTACTAGAGACTCTTTAGTGTTCTTTATTCTTGCAGCAACTACATCTTTATTGTTGGCATCAAGAATCACTTTGCTGTTTTTTATAAGAAGCTCAGCCATCAGTTTTAATGCATTATTTTTCTTATCAGTATCTATTCCGATTAACTCTTCTTTTGCTTTTTGTGCTCTTATACCTAATTCATCAATATACGGCATGACTTCCTCCTGGCTTTTATTACTTTCTGGTAAACAATGTCCCTATATTTTCCCCATCGAGTAAAGAAGATATGTTCTTCATATTATTTCCGTTTATAATTGCCATTTTTATATTATTCTCCAGACATGTCTTTGCTGCAGAAAGTTTAGTCTTCATACCGCCTCTTCCTAAGGAGCTTATGAGGTCTGATGCATAAGATTCTATCTTATCATCAATATCTGTAACTATATCAATTATATGAGCATCGCTATTTTCATTTGGGTCCTTATTATATAATCCGTCAATATTCGACAAGATTATGAGAAGATCCGCTCCTATGAGCTTTGCGACCATAGCTGATAATGTGTCATTATCTCCAAAGGAATCTACTATTGCGAGCTGGTCTGTAGATATGGCATCATTTTCATTTACTATTGGTACTATACCCATATTAAGAAGACCCTTGAAAGAGTTATATGCATTTTCTGCCTTAACAGGATTTTCTGTAACATCCCTAGTAAGCAGTATCTGGCCTACAGTTATAGAATATTCAGAAAAAAGTTTGGAATATATATGCATAAGCTCACATTGCCCTACTGCTGATAATATCTGCCTTTCAATAAGATTTTTTGGTTTCCTATTAATATTAAGTTTACCGAGCCCTACACCCACAGCACCTGAAGTAACAAGAATGACTTTTTTACCTTTATTCGTAAGTTCAGCTATTTCCCTGACTAAAAGCTCCATGCTTTTCAGATTCATCTTGCCGTTTTCATGCGTAAGTGTGTTTGTTCCGACTTTTATTACTATTTTCTCTGCTTTTTCTAATTGCGTCCTCATATCAGTTCCATTTCACGAGTTTAATATTTCCTATCGCTCCTATCTTATCGTCCATAATTGCAACAGCTCCTATAACTTCTTCAAAAGAATTTACCCACTCCAAGGCAAAAGCTATATCCTCAATATTTTTTATTCTGTTGCACAATGCAGTAGCAAATGCATCAGCTACAGCTGAGGTTTTACATATAACTACCGCAGCATCGGCTTTTCCCATACTGAAAGAGTGTCCGACTGTCGCAGATGATGTGCAAATCCCGACAGGAAAGATTTCTTTTGGTATTTCGATGGCAAACTTGTTTGATAAAACCGATTTGCCTGCGAATATTCCGATTTTCCTATCTTTATCTGACTTTATATATATATCACCGCCATTTTCTATGAATATCTGTTTTGATTGATCGGAAAGTTTATCAGCAAGCATATCATTAATCGCTCCGGCTACAGCTGCAAATGGTCCGACACCTGCAAGCTTTGCAGCTTCTACCATAATTTTCGCTACACCTTCAGCTTTCTCGTATTCAATCGGTACTAGCGAAGTGAAAAATTCCTGATTCTTTTCGATTGCGGCATATATATCGTGTCTAAGAGTCCTTACAATCTTCAAAATCTGTTTTGAGTAATTCTCATCAGTGCCTATCATAAGATCAGTCTCTTCTACGCAGACATTATACCACTTAAGCTCATTAGAAAAAGATTTCCTATAATCTCTTATCTGATACATTACATCTATCCTCTACAATTCTACGGATATTATCCGTATGGGACAAGCATTTATACAAAGCTGGCATACTACACATTTGTCTTTATCAAAATGAAGACAATCGTCCTTTCCCATTGTAAGCGCTTGAGTAGGACAAACAGCTGTACAGCTTCCACAGTTTATACATTGTTTTTCATCCCATATTATCGCTTCAGCATATATTTCATATTTTATCTTCAAATCCTTAAAATATTCCAGTGCTAGTTTGAGATTCTCATCTTTTCCTTTTATCTCTAGAATCATATTTCCTTTATTTCCATATTCTATATTAGCATTAAGGATATTAGTCATAACATCATATTTTTTAACAAGTTCATATATTATAGGCCTAGTGACGCAGTCTTTATCAAATGTAAGTTTCAGTTTTAGCTTGCCCATTATTTTATCTCCCTTATTTCCAGCGAATTAACCCTGCTTTCAAAAGGCAGGTCTGTAACTTTATCAGTCAACTCAAAAGATCCTTTATTTATCCAGTCTTTTAAAGTAAGCGCGATATTACGTGCTACGTATAAAGATGATAAAGGAGCAGTATGAACATTCTTTCCATTGAATTTAACAGTCCCGCTTCTCAGCTCGGCATAATTAAACTTTTTATCGATATTTACATTACCGGATTTATCCACAAGCTTTGTATATATCTCAGAATTTTTTACAGAAACGAATTTTAGCATATCTTCATCGAGAATCGGTATTGGCACGCCAATTCCCACAAAAAGTGTAACTCCATACCTATCAAATACCGCTCCTCTGACATATTTCGTACTCATATGCTTAATATCCCCAATAACTGCCAAAGTTGCCGCATTTACAATTGGAACACCATTTGCAGTTCTTTCCACATCCACCTTATGTTGGGTACCCTGCCATGCGACATATCCTATGCCTCCGCCTAAAAATATCCTAGTCCCGACTCCAATTGTCCGCATATACGGATCATTCAACAAAGGGCTGAGCTCTCCGGATGTACTGTATGTGATATTCCCATAGTTGGGAAGCAATGTCCCCATATATGTATATATAGTCTTATTAGTTGAGTTGGTAGCTGCAGGATAATTCTGGTAAGCGTTTCTCGGATTATACATGTATGCCTGATTTATATTATCTTTGTTTATAGTTGTGAGGATTTCTTTTCGCGGATAACAGTCAGTACCGTTTGAAAGCGCATGCAGTTTAATATCCTTTCCAGCAATCAAGTCTTCTATTACATGACCCCCACCGTATTCCATACCTCTTTTTACAGATACTTCAGTAGCTCCAATATATGTATCAACAGCTGCAAGACCTCCGTATGCAGGCACATCGTTCAGCATTATGCTTTGCATTCTTATTGGAGGATTTGAATGTCCGAAATTGATGAATACTCCTGACGAGCACATAGGTCCAAATGTTCCGGTAGTCACAACATCAACCATTTCGTAAGTTTCCTTATAGCCTTTTTCTTTGATTATGTCTATTACTTCCTCTGCTGTAACAACAACAGCCTTGCCTTTTTTTATCTTTTCATTTATCTGGGCAATGGATCTCATAATACCCTCCTTGCTAATTAGAGTAATTATATATTCAAACCGCTATTTTGTAAATTGCATAATAGCACTGGATTAATCATCTTGTTAATAAAAAAATGTTGTGTTAACATTGTAACAATGCATATGGAGGCATTTATGGGTATCGAAAACAGACTTACAGAAGGTAATGTAGCAAAGCAACTGATTAAATTCAGTCTTCCTTTGTTGCTTTCAAATATTGTGCAAGCATTGTATTCTGTAGCAGATATGCTCATTGTCGGCTGGTACAGCGGCACATATACAATGTCAGCAGTAAATATAGGCGGCCAGATTACAATGGTAATAACCAACTTTGTAATAGGGCTTGCAGTTGGCGGTACCGTGCTTATCGCACAGTATATAGGGGCAAAAAAACATGAGGAAGTAGACAAGACGATTGGTACATTGTTTACGGTTATGGGTATTCTTGCTCTTTTCTTTTCCATATTCATGACATTCTTCACTGATGTCATGTTAAAGGTTTTGAATACGCCGTCTGAATCATATGACATGGCAAAAGATTATGTTCTTATATGCATGTGGGGTATTGTATTCGTATTCGGGTACAATGCAATAAGCGCTATATTAAGAGGTATGGGAGATTCCAAGAGACCTCTTGTTTTTGTAGGTATAGCTTGTGTTATTAATGTATTTTTAGATATATTGTTTGTCGGTTACTTCAACATGAGTGCAGCTGGTGCAGCTATTGCAACTATTATTTCTCAAGCAATATCAATGATTCTTGCGGTAATATATCTTAAAAGAAGCAAGTTCATATTTAATTTCCATCACAAGAGCTTCAGAATACACAAAGATAAAATAAGGCTTTTATTAAAAGTCGGAATTCCTTCTAGCGCTCAGAATGTGATTGTAGGAATATCTTTCTTAGTTCTTACATCTATGATTAACGATATTGGAGGAGTCACAGCATCAGCAGCTGTCGGTATAGTAGGCAAGTTTAATTCCTTTGCAATACTTCCTGCAGCTGCGATGAGTGCTTCTGTCTCTGCTATGGCAGCTCAGAATATTGGCGCAGGGTTTTATAAAAGAGCATCCAAGACACTTACAACCGCTATTATGATATCTTTTTCAATAAGCGTAATAATTTTCGCTTTTGTACAAATTTTTCCTGAAGCTATTCTTATTGCTTTTAAGGCTGAGCCGGATGTCATTAAAATAGGTGTCAGTTATCTTAAGTCTTTCAGTTATGATTATCTGGTCGTGCCTTTCGCGTTTTGTTTTAACGGATTATTAAATGGCGCTGGCTATTCAATTATTTCTATGATTTCAAGCACAGTCAGTTCCTTGGTGTTTCGAATCCCCTTGGTGTTATTATTCGCTAAAGTTTTGCAAACAGGCGTAGGGGGGCTTGGTTATGCTGCGCCAATAGCAACTTTTTTTTCAATGCTGATAGGCGGTTATTTCTTTTTTTCTGGCAGATGGAAAAATGACAAGCTCAAAATTAAAAATTCTGAGCCTGTCTGATACATGTTATATTTATTAACTTTTCCTGTAATGACAGTTTTATTCCGCTAAAGCATGCATAAGCACATCATCCATGTTCTTTACTGGTGTAATCTGCAGTTCATCCAAAATCTGTTTTGGGACATCCGCTAAGTCTCTGACATTCTCCATAGGAATTAACACCTGCCTTACATTTGCTCTTCTTGCAGCGGACAGTTTCTCTTTTAACCCTCCAATAGGAAGTACTCTTCCTCTTAAGGTAATTTCGCCTGTCATTGCGACATCTCTTCTCACTTTTTTGTTTGATAGAGCAGATATTATTGCTGTGGCAAGAGTTATGCCTGCCGAAGGCCCATCTTTCGGAACAGCTCCTTCTGGAACATGAACATGTATATCTTTATCCTTATAGAAGTCAGGGTTTATAGCCAGTTTTTCTGTCTGTGAGCGTATATAGCCTATTGCGGCTTTTGCAGACTCCTTCATGACATCACCAAGTCTTCCGGTAAGTTCTATATGTCCTGTCCCGTTCATAATATTTACTTCTATAGTGAGAGTATCCCCTCCAACTTGAGTCCATGCAAGACCCCTTGCAATACCTATTTCATCTTGGTCGAATGTCGTATCATACAGATATCTTTTAGGTCCTAAAAAATCCTCAATATTATCAACAGTCACCTTAATCGTATCCGTTTCATCAAGCTGCATCTTTGTCGCGGCTTTTCTGCAAAGAGAAGCTATCTCACGCTCAAGATTCCTTACGCCTGATTCTCTAGTGTAGTTGCTTATGACATTCATTAATACATCTTTTGTTATAGACAGCTGCTTTTTAGTCATACCATGTTTCTTGAGTTGCTTTGGAATTATATACTTATTCGCTATATGCATTTTTTCTTCTTCAGTATATCCTGTGACCTCTATGACTTCCATACGGTCTAGCAAAGGCCTCGGTATGGTTTCTGTAGTATTAGCAGTTGTTATGAACATAACATGGCTTAAATCCAATGATATCTCAAGATAATGGTCTCTAAAGGAGTTATTTTGTTCAGCATCCAGCACTTCCAGCATAGCGCTTGCAGGATCTCCACGAAAATCATTTCCTAGTTTGTCAATCTCATCAAAAAGTATTAAAGGATTCATTGAACCTGCCTGTTTAATCGCTTTTGCAACTCTTCCCGGCATAGACCCTATATATGTTCTTCTATGGCCTCTTATTTCCGCTTCATCCTTAATACCTCCTAAGGACATACGTACATATTTACGATTAATAGATTCAGCAATTGATTTAACTATTGATGTTTTACCAGTTCCTGGAGGTCCAACAAGACATAATATCGGAGAATTGAAATCACTGCTTAATTTCTTTGCTGCAATATATTCAATTATCCTTTCTTTTACCTTGTTTAATCCGTAATGATCTCTTTCTAGTATTTTCCTGACATGTTTTATATCTAATTTTTCTTTAGTGTGTATGCCGAAAGGAAGCTCTATCAGAGTTTCCATATATGAGCGTATAACAGATGCTTCCGGAGACATTGGAGACATCTTTGAAAGTTTGTTCATCTCTTTTTTAAGTTTTAACCTGACTTCCATGGGATATCTTTTAGAATCTATAGCTTTGATGAACTCACTCATCTCATCTTCATCTATAATCTCGTTGTACTCTCCAAGTTCCTCTTGTATAGCTTTTAGCTGTTCGCGAAGATAGTATTCCTTTTGTTTGTCATCAATAGTGCTTTTGACTTTTGTGGCAAGATCTCTTTCCAGCTTCAAAATCTCTATCTCATTAGCCAGTAAAGGAAGCAGTTTGTCTGCTCTGGTTATTCCATCCAGTTCATCTATAAAAGACTGCACTACATCCGGTTTTAGTACCATGGAACCGACCATAGCATCTGCTACTATACCTATATCATCTGCTGCAACCGCACTGAAATATCCTTCATGCGATATCCTTCCTAGAAGAGTGACATATTCTTCATAAAGAGTGGTAAGCTTTCTGTGCATTGCTTCCAATGCATTGCTTGCTGAAATAACAGCTTTTTTTATTTCTGGTATAGAGACTATTGCTGTGTAATATCCTTTTATTGTTACTGTATCTTCAAGCTTGGCACGTTTGATTCCTTCAACTAGAATCCTGCATGTCCTCCCTGGCAGTCTTAATACTTGTTTTACGTTTGCAATTGTACCATATTCATACAGATGCTCTTGTTTTGGATTCTCTACTGATGCATCTTTTTGCATAACTAGAAAAACCTGTCCGTTTTCCTCCATAGCTTTTTCCAATGCAAGAATAGATTTCTCCCTTCCCACATCAAAATGAGTTACCATGCTTGGTATAACCGCTACAGCACGAAGTGGTATGAGAGGTACTTTTGAAAACTGTATATTTTCTGAATCTTCTTTAATACTGGAAGCCAAATCTGGTATGTCCAGCCCTTCTATAGTGTCTTTATCATCAATTATCTTTTCTAATTTATTCTTTTCATCTTCCATATCTTTTTTCCTTATGTTTAAGCCGTGATATTATCACGACCGATTTTAGTGTACTTATTATTCTACCAAATATTTTATACTAATGCAAAAATTAATGACTTGATGGTCACTCATCAGTTTTCTCTTTAATCTTTATCCTGTCTATACCATCATCAACTGCAGATGCTTTATTCATTATATCCTCTTTTACAGACGGTTCCTTATTCCCATAACGTACTTTTATATATTCCTCTGTAAAATCCTCAAAAACATCATTAACAAGAATATCACCATTCTCATAATTCATTAACTTATCCACTATCTGTTCAGGAGTGTCTGCTTTTGTCACGTTTACTTTTTTGTATCTAAGTCTCTCCAAAGCAAATCCATAGAGATATCTGACTTTTTCCTTGTATGTATCCAAAGCTTTCAGGCTACTTATCGTATATTTAAATTTCGGAGCTCTTTTTGATCTATTACTTTGTTTTTTATCCTTGAGAAACTCCACTATTTCCTCAAATTCCTCGTTGTCTACATCTTTTTTAACTCTTGACCCACCGGTAAAAGTATCATTTGCTTTTTCAGCAATCCATTTAATAAGCTGTATTATCTTCTTTACTAAAAAGTAAATAACTATTGCTATCACGAGGCTGGCTATAACGATTAGTATAGTTTTTGCAACAGGATTCAAAGGAGGGCTCATCTGAGGTGGTCCGTTTTCCACGACATCTTCTGCGACTTCAGTTACCTGTTCTACATCTATTTCCTTGTACAGCTTGTAAAATTGGTTTATTATCCAATTTATCAATGCAAATGCCGACTTAATTATCCAATCTGAAATTTTTGTAAAGCTATTACGTATTACGAATATTATCAAGTAAAGCGTGAAGAAAATCATTATTAAAAAATCGTTTCTTCTTCTTATTGTTTTTTTGTTCTCGACATTTACCCGCTTGGTTAATACGAACATCTCCTCAATCTTAATCCTATTTATAATGAGCAGGAAGAACAGAAGATAAAGTGAACCGAAAATCCATACAGGATCCTGATAAAACCCGTATGGTCCGGCAACAAAAGCACTGAATAATGAAATGGCTATCGGAATTATAGCTAGATATAGCATCTTTCTGTTTGCAGTCTGAGTGTAGTCAAATATACCGTTTCCTATACCTAGTATGAAGTATATAGAAGGCAGAAACGCAAAACCGAAAAATGCTTCAGTAAATCCATATGACAAGATTAATCCTAATACTAAAAGTATTGCAAAAGGTATAAATGCATATAGATATGATGGCTGTAAAAGCAGTCTTACCCTGTCAACATCTGCTTTTACAATGTCTTTTCCTTTTTTTTCATAATACTCGACAATCATTATTCCAAACACTGTACCGATAAGCATCATCACAAAACAGAATCCTAGCCAGTAAAAAACTGTTTCTGGAAATATTGAATAATACACTGTAAAAGTCAGAGCGCCTACAGATCCCATATTTCCTAAAAGTGGCAGGAATTTACGCTTTATTTGTTTTTCCAGAGCCATAATATTCCCCCTCCTTCAAAAAATCAGTATTTCTATCTAATAAAAATACTTCCATACCCCTGCTTGAAACCGCATCGGAAGTATAGTTAAGTATTAAAAACTTCACAGTATTCCCATTTCTTCTTAGTATATCCGCTTTTTCAATAATTTCATCATTTAAATACGCGGAAACAATATATACCTGTGTATCATATATCTCGTTATAATTTTTTTCGATATATTCTGGAAAATCCAGATGATTCTTAAGTATGAGTTCGGCAAGAATCACTTTCAAATGTCGCATGTGCTCAGGTCCGGATATAGAGTCTGTAAATATCATCTCATCAGGATTGGAAATAATCCCGGCATTAGTTCCAAATCTCAAAGGAAATCCCATACCGTAACCTCTTTCCAAAATCGTATTAACTACTTTTATACCCAATTCTATTACATCTTTATATTTTACATCTATATATTCTAATGCATATGATTTAATATTAAAAAGCACAGTAATACCTTTTTTTGCCGTAAAATCATTTTCTCTGACCATAAGCTTCTGCATTCTTGCAGTAGCTTTCCAGTTTACGCGATTTAAGGGATCTCCCTGAACATATTCTCTTGTCCCTTTGATTATAAAAGGATCATCCATTATGAACCTTTTTACCATCATATCACCCAAAAGGTCCTTATTTGAAAAGAAAGCTTCTTCGAGACGCAATACTCCTGGAAATACCATAAGCCTGGTGTTCGCGGGAAAGGCTTCCGAATCCTGCATAATCCCTAAAAGATCTCCTGCTGTCAGTGTAGTATTGACTATTGTGAATACTCCTCTTTTCGCACACCTGGTATACCACCTTCTTGTTACTTTCTGATGGCCTTTAAGACTGAAGCCCGAAGATACGCATCTTTCCTCGTCAATAATTGAAGAACTCGTATTTGCGAACTGCAGCCATTTAGATGCGTGTATATCTGCTTTCAACCATGGTACGAAAACATTCTTATTATTGTTTATAACTTCATCAATAAAAATATCATCGCCTTCATATGCTTCATCCTGACTGAACTTAAGCGAATATTCAATTTTTCTTAATACGAAAAATTTGAAGAATATTATTTCCGCCGCAAAAAATATAACAAGACTTATAACAATCAGAATCAGTTCCATACCGTATTATACTTCCTCTGTAGGAACAGGCACTGTATCCAATATCTCATTAATTACATCCATCGTACCCTTTGCACCGTATGACAAGGAGTGACCTTTGAGCATTACTCTGTGACCCATAACATGTGGTGCTACTGTTTTGACATCTGATGGGATTACGAAATCCCTACCCTTTACTGCAGCATATGCTCTTGCAGCCCTCATAAGAGCTAGGCTTCCCCTGGGGCTTAATCCTAGAATAAGCTTTGTGCTTGTCCTGGTAGCTGATACTATCCTTACTATATAGTCTTTTATATCATCAGGAACATTTACCGTGCTCACTGCCTGTGAAGCTTCAATAATGGTATCCTTTGTTGCAACACTTTTCAAATCAGCTAAAGGCATATCTTTCTCAAATCTGCTTAATATCGCTATCTCTTCCTGTTCAGTAGGATAGCCAATTGAAAGCCTCATAAAGAATCTATCCATCTGTGCTTCCGGTAAAGGGAATGTTCCTTGTGTCTCCAATGGATTCTGTGTCGCTATAACAAAAAATGGCTCATCCAGTTTATATGTTACTCCATCAGCGCTTATCTGATGCTCTTCCATGCACTCCAATAAAGCAGACTGAGTTCTTGGTGTCGCTCTGTTTATTTCATCTGCAAGCACTATATTAGTAAATAAAGGTCCTTTCTTGAATTTGAATTCACCTTCCTTTTGATTAAAAATGCTTACACCTGTCAGATCTGAAGGCAATAGGTCCGGAGTAAATTGCACACGGGCAAAATGCGCATCTATCGATTTTGCAAGGCTTTTGGCTAGCATTGTTTTTCCTAATCCAGGTACATCTTCCAAAAGCACATGTCCGTTACAAAGCACAGATACTAAAACCAGATCAATTATCTCATTCTTCCCTATAATTACTTTTCCAATATTATCTCTAATGCCTGCAGCAACTTCTTTAACCTGTGATATATTCAATTTACACCTCCGCTTTTTGATGGGTTCTATTTACTTATTATATAATTAAATCAAATAACTGTACAATGCGATAAATCTAACAAATTTTGCATAATCCTAATATATATCGATTACCTTAACAGTGCTGGCTTAAATCCTAAATAATCCGCAGACACTAACATATGATCGATTTTATTATAACTGTTGTTTTTTAAGCCGTGAAGATGGCCAAATACACACTTTTTTATTTTGTACTCTGCCATCATGTACAGCAGCTCTTTTTCAGGCGGATAATGGAATACTGCTATTGTATCTTTAGATTTATCTTTAATGCTTTCATATGAAATTGAAAAACGGGCTATTTCCCTGTTTACTATTTTTTCATCCGCATCCTTAAGATCATACCCTTTAGTACCGCAGTAATTAATACCTTCTATTTCGAAAGAATTGTTATATAAAAAGTCAATGTTTGAAAATCCATTATTCTCAAGAAAATTTACAAGTTTTTTTCTAGTCTCCCACCAGTAATCATGATTGCCTTTCAAAAGGATTTTTTTACCGTTAAGACTGTTAAGATACTTAAAATCCTCAACTGCATCATTAAGATACATCGCCCAACTGAAATCACCCGGTATTATAACCGTATCTTGTGGATTTACAGTATTTTGCCAGTTTTCATATAGAGTATCTTGGTATCCTGCCCATTCCATCCCGAAAACATCCATAGGTTTGTTTGTCTGAAAAGAAAGATGTAGATCTCCTATCGCATATACAGCCATTTATCCTCCCTGTGTTTTATGAAAATAATTATATATCGCTTTCGCCGTTTTTTGTCCTATACCTTTCACATCTGCAATCTGCTGCTCACCTGCAGCTTTTATTCCTCTTACTGAACCGAAATGCTTCAAAAGTGCAATTTTAATATTCTCACCTACTCCGGGAATATTGTCAAGTTCAGATTCATAAATCTTCTTTGTCCTTTTTTTTCGGTTATATTCGATTGCAAATCTATGAGCTTCATTCTGAATAGAAGATATAAACACATAAAGATTCATATCCGATGAAAGGTCATATTCCTTTGAGTTATATATAAGTGCACGTGTTATATGTTTCTCATCTTTTACCATTCCCGCTACTGGTATCTTATCTGCTACAATATCCAGCACAGCAGAAACCTGATTCTGTCCTCCATCTATTAGAAACAAATCCGGTAAATCTTCTTTTTCCATCCTCCTTCTCAATACTTCTTTCATTGAATCAGTATCTGAACGGGTATTATTACCTTTTATCATGTATCTTCTATAACCGCTTTTAAATGGTATACCGTCTTTAAACACTACTTTTGATGCTACAGCATCCTGCCCTGAAAGGTGCGAAATATCAAAAGCCTCGATAACAACAGGAACAGTTTCCAGTTCTAAAAATGAAGCCAGTGAATATATCAAACTAGTATCTACAAGATTTTTTGTCTGTCCCATGTAAAGTTTTAATGTAATGACCGCATTTTCATATGCCGCATCCGCTAGCTTTTTTAATTTCCCTTTTTGCGGAATGGTAATCTTTACTTTTCTTTTGGCATTATCTGAAAGCCATTTCTCCATATCTTCCCTGTTTGCAATTTCATTATATACAACAATTTCTTTAGGAACATTATTATCATAATATTGTCTTAAAAATTCATACCCTATATCTGTTTCCTCAATGCGTTCCTGACGAATGTTAATTGTCCTTTTATCAGATACTTTCCCATTTCTGATATTCATTATAAAAAAAGAAATGAAATCCTTCATTCTCGCATATGCGATTACGTCAAGCGAATTCTGGTCGGTGTCTAGCGCATAACTGTCTGATATGGTTGTCAGTATATTTATTCGGTCACGGTAATATGCTGCTTTTTCAAAATTGAGATTATCGCTTTCAATCTGCATTTTATTTTTATATTCCTCTATTAATTCTTTACCATTACCTGATAGGAACCTTAAAGCCGAATCGACGGCTTCTTTATACTTTGCTTTGCAGTAATCTTTCGAACATGGAGCAAGACACAAATGCATGTCGTAATTTATACACGGCCTTTTTGCTATTTTATTACATGAGCGGAGCATAAATGCGCTCTGAAGCAGAGTTATCGTATTTCTCTTTGACACTCTATTTGGATAAGGTCCAAAATATCTAGCGTTCTTATCTCCTTTTTTTCTTGTAATGTATATACCAGGAAACTCTTCTTCAGTAGTAATCTTTATATATGGATAGGACTTATCATCCTTCATCAGTATATTGAATTTAGGTCTTAAAGATTTTATAAGATCGCTTTCAGTAAGAAAGGCCTGTCTTTCATTATCCAGAACAATATACTCAAATGTCTCGATATTGTTTACCATCCTTTTAGTTTTATGTGAGTGTCCTGATGTATTTGTAAAATATGAACTTACCCTGTTTTTTAAATTTAAAGCTTTACCGACATAAATTGTTTCACCTTTAAAATCCTTCATCAGATATACTCCCGGTCTTTCCGGCAGTGTCGATAACAGATAGGTTATTTTTTCGTTGAAAGCAGTCATTTACAGTTCCTTCCACATTATAATGGCATCTTCTTTCGTATCACGATAGTATTCCTTACGTTTACCATTTCTTTCAAACCCATATTTCTCATAAAGTTTCAAAGCGTTGTCATTATGCTCCCTTACTTCTAATGTCATTCTTTTTATACCTGCATTCCTACTATAGTCTATAAGTGAGGCTAATAGAAGAGACCCTATACCAAGATGACGATATTCCCTATCAACAGCTATATTCATTATATGTGATTCATCCAGCACATGCCACATTCCTATATATCCTATGACTGCTTCTTTTGTACATGCAACCAGATAATATGAGATAGATGTCTTATATATATCCTCATACAAGCTCTCATAGGACCAGTAATCAGTAAATGTATCTTTTTCTATCCTGAATATACCATCGAGATCATCAATTTCCGCTCTTCTAATACTGACATTCATCTTTTCTGCTTCTTCATTCTTACTGCTCCGGATTCTCTTAAGTAAAATGGTTCCGCTGTAAATGGATTTTCCCTATTTTGCTCGGATATAAGAAGATATGCCCTTTTCAAATCAACATAATCCCTTTTTTCGCTGTAAGGTATAACCCTATCATCTAAAACTTCTTGAAATTTCAGAAAATATTTTTGCTGCGCGTCTCCGCCTAAAAGAATTAAAGCTTTTTCATCTTTTCTGCATAAATCCGTAATTTCCTCGATAACCTTGTCTATATGTTTTGCAGTGTATTGCGTGATTTTTCTATATATCCCCTTTTCAGGTTCATATATTGCTGTGAAGACCTCGCTGTTTCTGGCCTCAATCAGAGGTATTGATATAATATGACGTTTTGCAGGCTCTATATTAGCAATCACATCAAGTGTATTTAAAACATAAAAAGGTATATCCAGCACGTATGCCAAAGTTTTTAAGTATGTAAGACCGATTCTTACTCCTGTAAAGGAACCCGGGCCATAAACGCATGCGACGGCATCAAGTGACTTAAAATCCATTCTTGATATGCTTAATACCTGTTCCACAAGCTTAGGGAACATTACTGAGTGAGGTTCCTCACCTTCTGATTGCATGTAAGCAAGTATATCATTATTATCCGAAATTAATGCTGAAGCTGTTTTTAAACAAGTATCACCTATCAGTATTTTCATATATCAAATTTGCCATCCTGTCTATGGATTCTTTATCTGCTGTAATAAATAACAGTCTTTTATTCACATCTTCGCCTTTTTCAATATAAATACTGACATAGCCTTGAGGAAGCGTATCTATAATATTCTCCGCCCACTCAATAAGCGTTATCCCATGAGGTTCAAGTATATCCTCAATACCTATTTCATAAGCATCTTCAGCATCTGTAAGCCTATATGCATCCATATGATAAAATGTCTTGTCATTAGTTTTATACTCATTTAGGATATTAAATGTTGGACTTGTAATATGACGGGTAATACCCATCCCTTTTGCGATTCCTTTTGCGAGATGAGTTTTGCCTGCACCTAAATCCCCGCATATTGCAATTACCCTGTTTTCGAAAACAGAAGCCATTATCGCACCAATCTTTATTGTATCTTCTTCATTGCACGTAGCAATAACATAAGTCTTGTCAGTTGCTTTCATACTTTCTCCTAACAACTATTTTATTCTAAAGTCAGAATATAAACAAGGCAAGCTCTGGTCTGCTCAAAAATTTTTTATATATGTAAAAATAAAACAGGTTATTCCTTACTTTTTTTATTCTTTACAGGCATGTAAAGATTTATCTCAATATCGTTAAATGGTTCTTTTTCTCTCCATCTGCTGCACAGTAGATGTTCTTCAAGATATTGATGGCTTCCATGTAAGTATCCGCTTAAACGCAGCCATTCTTTAAATCTTTCCCATGTTTCCACAATATTACTTACTGTAGTTGTTGCTACAACATATTGCCCTTTTTCAATTATCAATTCTTTAACGGGTCCATCTTTAAAAATATGTTCATCACCCACTGTTATACATACTGTATATCCATATGTACCATCACTTTTAATGGAATCAGGGACAGTAAATCCGAATATCCTGAATGAACAGTACTTGCATAAAAGATTATTCTCTAAAGCATACTCCATAATAATCTCGCATGCATCATTTTCCGGTTCATTCCCATAACTGGTATAGGAAGCCATTCTCATCTTGGGTATATGTTTTAAAAGACGTATATCAGGAAATCGTGCTAATAACATAGGGTCTTGTTCATCATAATATTTATCTCTTACATCAATTTTAGGAAATGAATAATGTATGTTTTGGTCTAAAAACTCCGAAGGTAGATAACCTGTATTGGTTCTGAATACCATACTGAATGCTTCTGTACTGCTAAAAAAGTATTTACTTGCAAGTTTATTGGCATCAGATCTGTCTTTTTTTATATCCTCTACTGCAAATGTTATCTTTCTTTTTCCTATGTAATCTTGCACAGTAAGTCCAGTAACAGCATAGAAAAAGCGTAAATATTCAGTACTGCACATTTTAGCAGAATCAGCGGCATCCTCAATTTCAATATATGTATCAAGGTTGTCTTCAATAAACTCTATCGATTTTTGTATCCTATCATAGTAATTCATTCTGCCCCTCATGTTCCACGTAAATAATATTATACATTATTCTTGCAAAATTGTTAATATAGCTTTAAAAAATCCAATCAAGCTGGTGCTATATGAGGACAGGTATTTTTAATTATTCTATAAATTAATATTATATTAAGCTGTAAATAAGATTTAATGTGTCACATTAAATCAAAATACCCAGGATATATATCCTGGGATGTTGATTTATGATATGTAATTCCTGTGTTAAAAAGAATATTATCTCTTTGAGAACTGTGATGCTTTTCTTGCTTTCTTGAGACCTGGTTTCTTTCTTTCTTTTTCTCTTGGGTCTCTTGTAAGATAACCGGCTTTCTTAAGTTCTGTTCTCAAATCAGGATTAGCTTCAAGTAAGGCTCTTGCGATACCGTGTCTAATAGCTCCTGCTTGGCCTGTGAATCCACCGCCTTTTACATTTACAAACACATCATATTTTCCTCTGAGCTTTGTCAAATCAAGAGGTTGATTTACTATGATTGTGAGTGTTTCCAGTCCGAAATACTCGCTTATATCCTTATCATTAATCGTAATGTTTCCTGTTCCTGCAACTAATCTGACTCTGGCTACAGAACTCTTTCTTCTTCCTGTTCCGCAATACTGTGTCATAACTTAACCTCCCGCTATTTATTCAGATCCAGAACTACTGGGTTCTGCGCCTGATGGTTGTGTTCGCTTCCTGCATATACCTTCATTTTCTTGAGCATATGCCTTCCCAATGTATTTTTTGGGAGCATTCCCTTTACAGCCTGAGTAATAATCCTGTCAGGATGTTTGGCCATCAAATCTTTGTATACTACTTCCTTTAATCCTCCGATGTAACCTGTATGCCTTCTGTACATCTTCTGGGTTTCTTTCTTTCCTGTTACAACTACCTTCTCAGCATTAACTACTATTACATAATCTCCTGTGTCAACGGATGGTGTAAATTCAGGCTTGTTCTTTCCTATAAGAATCTTGGCTATCTCGCTTGCTAATCTGCCTAGTGTCTGGCCATTAGCATCTATGACATACCATTTTTTCTCTATACTGTCAGCTTTTGCCATAAAAGTCTTCATACTTTGCTTGTTCTCCTCCATAATTAATGCCGCTTTACACGGCATGGGTAATTTTAATACATATAACACAGCTTGTCAACATGTTTTTTTATATATCTCTTGAAATCTTTTACATTCTCTTAAATGCTCTCTAATTCGTCGTTTTACTCGTAGTTCATTCCAAAAATTCGTCAAGTATAAGGTTGTAGTGAGGAAGCATGTTCTCTATGAAATATTTCACCTCGGGAAGATCAGAACTCTCAATGCTCTTTTTTAATGATTCATATGCCTTATCAAAATCCTTATTCCCTCTATCCTTTTCCTCTTTACATTTTATAAAACCGGATATTTTATCAGCTGCTTTTATTATTTTTTTATCTTCAACTGAAGGGTTGAAATACTCAATATAACTATTTTTAATAATGTCATCCTGCATCTGAATTATGTTATTCACAGCATCAGCTTCTATCTTCTTGTAAGCTTTTTCAATCTCTTTATTTGCATATTTGACAGGTGTCGGAAGATCCCCTGTAAGTGCTTCATTTACATCATGAAACATAGCTGCAGCAGTGATTCTGTTAACATCATAATTTTTGTTGAATTTAGCATTTCCTATAAGTGCAAGCCCCTGAGCTATAACTGCAACATCATAACTATGTTCTTTCAAATTTTCATAACTTGTGTTACGCATCAATCCCCATCTGTTTATATAACCTATCCTGTGTATAAATGCAAAAAAACTTCCTTTCTTCATCCTGTGACCTCCTGATTAATTGGTTCTGCAAATATAAATCCGATTTCCACCCTTCTTTCTTCTCCAAGAAACGGAACAAGAAGGGTAAGTTTATTCTTATGCTTATCAACAGCTGCAATCTTACCTTTAAAACTTGTCAAAGGACCTTTGGTTATAATAGCGGTTTGACCTTCCTCAAAACTCACTTCAGGAGCTTCAATGACACCATATACATTCATTATACCTGCGAGCAGTTGCATCTCTTCTGCTGGAACAGGAAGAAGAGTAAATGTACTCCGGTCTCTTAGCATCCTAAATACGCTAGGTATACCCTTAAGCATATTATATATCTGTGCATCAATAATGCCATTTGCAAAAACATAACCCGGAAATACTGTTTTATATGTCTTTATCCTTTGTTTTTCCTTTTTAATGAATTTTATAGCGGTAGGAACGATAAAATCCAAATCTATCTTTTTTCTTTCGCATATTTTTATGAGGTTATCTCGTGCCTTCATTTCTTCTCCGCTTTTGACATAAAATACATACCATGAATTAATGTATCCCTGTTTTTCACTTATTACAGTCTCATATGGCTGCGTCATAAATATACCTCTTTTAATAATTTTAACATTTATACACGCCCAATACAATATACTGCAGCTATTGAAACACACAGGAAAGGCCCTAAAGATATTTCCTGCCCCCTTATTCCTTTTGAAATAATCGTATACAATGCAGCAGGCAGAAAAGTAAGTATAAATCCATAGGTCATGCCGCTAAAGCCTAATACTAAACCGCAGACAAAGCAAAGTTTGACATCCCCTCCTCCAATTCCTTCTTTTTTTAGAATAATAATTGAAAGACTGTTCATTAATTCCAAAAAGCCTCCTCCTAACATACATCCGAACAATCTTTGCTCCAAGTAGTTTATATTGATTAATTGATCATCAGATAAATCGCATATTGATAGAATTATTCCAACAAACAGTATAATTATATGAAACCTATCATATATATATCCTGCTTGGGCATCTGTATATGTTATGCAACATAGGCAGAAAAGGAATACTATCATTAAAATCTTGCTTAAAAGATTTTTCCCTAAACTCAAAGATAATATAAAAGACACTGATAGCATAAAAGAAAGCATAAATTCCATATCATCATAAAACAAAGGCTCATCAACATATGAAAGTCTCCTTAACGGTCTTACTAGAAGTCTAGAAATCAATATTGAAGCTGGTATAAATAATAAATATTGCATCTTATATGCACATTATTCATCTTTTATCAGTATTAATACACAGACATATCTAATTAATGTAGAAATAACTTATAGTATTGTTATAAAATACTTAAATGGAGGAGTATTAACAGTTACTGACTGTATAATACAAAAAGTGCAATGTATGATATATGTGTAAAGGACAATATCGAATTAAAAGCCTTCTGGCTTCATGATCCGATATTTAAAAAGCAGCAAGCAGTACAACCTATAGATGCAAAAAGATCAAAGTACATGAGAACAGATATACACAACAGGCATACTCTTTTTCGTAAGCAGTTTAATGTTAAAGACATAAGAATAAAAACCGCAAAGCTTTATTGTACAGCAGATGATTGTTATAAAGCATATATAAACGGTTGCTTTTTGGCATATGGTCCCGCCCAAGCTTTATGTTTTGCATATAACTATAATGTGTTTGAAGTAAAAAAACTTCTAAAATCAGGTCCTAATACAATAGCATTTCACGTATTTTATCAAGGAATGCTTAATATGGCTTTTATATCTGCAGATAATCTTAATGGAATGATTTGTATGCTAGAAATAGAGTATGAGAACGATGAAACTCAAAGGATATCTTCTGATTTTTCCTTTAAATGCTATCAGCTTAATGCTTATTCATTTGATAAAGTATATGGGTATGAGACACAGTTTTCAGAAAATATTGATTTGAATCTTTTTCCATATGGTTGGAACAAGTCAGAATTCGATGATTCCTCATGGTTAACACCTTTTATTTCATCAGTACCCTATCCTATGTCTTATTTTTTGAAACCGCAAATTACTCCTACAGTATCTTTTAACATAACTTATCCTTTAAGCTTTATAAAAAAAGACAAAGGCCATTATCTTCTGGATTTCGGTCAGGAAATATGCGGTAATACAATAGTTAATGTTAAAGGAAAGAAAGGACAGATTTTAAGGATATGGCATGCTGAAGAACTAAATGAAACCGGTAGCGAAGCAAGGCATGATATGAGATGCGGGTGTGATTACGATGAAACAATCACATTAAGCGGTCAGGATGATTATGCGGAGTTTTTTGACTTTAAAGGGTTTAGATATATTGAGGTATTTGGTTTTCCGGGAAAGTTTACAAAAAAGAGTATATGTGTGAACCGCAGGCATTATCCAATACCCAAGAATCATTCCACACTAGAATTAGATAATGCTTTGTTTTTAAAAATTTGGGAAATGTGTAAAAAAGGAATAATTGAAGGCACACAGGAATCATATATCGATTGTCCTACAAGGGAAAAAGGTGCATTTTTAGGTGATGGCCTGATAACAGGCCTTTCTCATCTGGCATATACAAATGATACAAGAATAATGAAAAAATTCCTTTATGACTGTATTAACAGTGCAAGATTATGCCCAGGGCTATTTAGTACTACTGTCACATATGATGCCTCACAAATGATAGATTACTCTTTAGTTTTTCCATTAGTCCTAAATAAATACTTTGAGTATACTGAAGATACTAAAATACTAAATGATTCATTAAATGTTCTAGAAGGCATTATATCTTATTATTCACAGTTTTGCGAGCCAGAAGGTATATTAGGGCACATAAAGCATGTACACAGGGAACAGTACACTGTTCTTGTTGACTGGCCAGTTATATATAGGGATGGCTACAATGATGAGATTATTAATGGTCCAAACTGTTTCGGTAATCTTGCATATCTTGGCATACTTAGACAGACCGCAAAAGTATACTTAAACATTAAAGATGTGACAAGAGCAAATAAACTTACTAAACAGGCTGATAGTCTTGAAAAAGCTGTAATTAATGCTTTTTATGATCACGAATCTGGTTTATTTAATATGTCAAAAACATCTGTCTATCATAATTTCCATGATGCCGTTTTTGCTTTGTATTTTAATTTACAGCTTCCAAAAGGATATAAACCCCTTTTGGAATTTATAAAAAAACGAGGTATAGTATGTGGTGTATATTTCACTTATTATTATTTCTCAGTGTTATATGCTTATAAAGAATTTGACAAGATATTTGAGTTAATTGTTTCAAATCAGCGAAATTCATGGAAAACTATGGTTAACACAGGAGCAACTACATGCATAGAAGCTTGGCATCCGGACGACAAGAAAAACTGCAGCTTGTGTCACCCCTGGTCAAGTACGCCGATGATTTTTAATGATATCTTTTTCGGAATATCTTCATATGGAGCTGGATATAAAATTTTACAATTCAAACCAAGAATACCAAAACAGCTTCATAACGGCAAATACACAAAACCTACACCACTTTCTGATATAACTGTAAGTTTCAGAAGAGAAGGCAGGAATGTAATATATCAGGTGGCTTTAAAGAAAGCATGCAGAATTTATGTTTGTTTATCAGATAAAGAAAAGGGACACTTCATAGATGCCCCTGCTGGTATAACTGAATTTATTCAGATAACTGATTAAACTCTTTCAGTCCTCTTAAGCCCGATTATATACAACCCGTTTCCTATTACATATTTTACAGCGGCTGTAAGAAGTATTCTGAACTTTTTGTTCTCTTGCGCATTTAAGATTGTATGGCAGTTATAGAACTTATTGAAAGCCATGCATACATCAATTAGATAACGTGATATGCAGGATGGCTCAAGGTCCTTTAATGCCTGGTCAATCTTTTCATTAAATAGTGATAATGTCTTTAATAGGACAAACTCATCATCATTAGTCATATGGTTCGATTTTATTCCATCCATATTGATTTCATCATCGGAAAGTCCTGCTTTCCTTAATACTGAACATGCTCTAGCATATGTATATTGTACATATGGTCCTGTAGAACCGTCAAAATTGAGAGAATCTTCCCATGAAAAATCTATATCTTTTATCCTATTGTTTGAAAGGTCAGAAAATACTATCGCACCGACCCCTATATCCTGTGCTTTCTGTTCCTTATCCTCCATGTCCGGATTCTTTTCATTAATTATAGCTAATACTCTCTTAGATGCTTCTTTAAATAAATCATCAAGATATATTATATTTCCTTCACGTGTAGCTAATTTAGCGCCACCCAATGAGACCATTCCGAATCCGACATGAATTAGGTCCTTTGCCCATTCATATCCCATAAGTTCCACTACCTTAAACCATTGCTTGAAATGGAGATCCTGTGCAGTCGCGGTTACATATATGCACTTATCAAAATCATATGTGTTTTTCCTATATATTGCAGCAGTGATATCTCTTGTTGCATAAAGAGTGGATCCGTCTGATTTTACAATAAGGCAAGGAGGCATATTATATTCTTCTAAGCTTACAATCATTGCACCATCGCTGTTGATTAAGAGATTTTTTTGTTTTAATTCTTCTATAACAGGCTCCATCTTGTCATTATAAAAAGATTCCCCTGCATAACTGTCAAATGATATGTCCAGTACTTTATATGTCTTTTCTATGTCTATCAAGCTGATCTGTTTGAACCATTCCCAAAGAGCTACAGCTTCTTCATCTTTTTTTTCCAGTTTTGAAAACCATTTTCTTGCCTGGTCATTCAATGAAGAGTCTTTTTCTGCTTCAGCGTGGAATTTTACATATATCCTTACCAGCTCTTCAGTACCTTTTTCTTCTACCAACTGTCTAGAGCTCCAATTTTTATATGCGACAATAAGCTTTCCAAACTGGGTTCCCCAGTCACCAAGATGATTTATACCTACGCATTTATATCCTCTAAATTCATGAAGTCTTCTTATGGAGTGGCCAATAACTGTGGAACGCAGATGCCCTATATGGAAAGGTTTTGCTATATTCGGGGCAGAGTAATCAATACATACTGTTTTACCTGCAAATTCATCATTCTTTCCAAATTCATATTTTTTATCAATTACGCCCTTAAGGATATTATTTACCATATATTTTCTATTCAAAAATATATTTAGATATCCACTTTTACTTTCGCATCTTTCAACTATATCAACGTTTAATGATTCAGCTAATGAATCTGCTATCATGACAGGAGATTTTCTTAAGACCTTGCTAAGTTTGAAGCAAGGTAATGCCAGATCTCCCATTTCAGGGTTAGGAGGATACTCTAGAGCATCCATTATTACTGTCCATTCAAGTTTTTCAATGCTCTTTTCAAGCTGTTTTGCTATTATTCTTTTAATGTCTTTCATAATAATCCCTTTACATTTCCATAAAAACCCTACAGGCTTTTGAATTATCCTTTATGTTAACATAAAACCCTGAATTTGCCAACAAATCAAGTTATTGGAAATGAGTTTTCGGTAATTGCAGAATCTTCTTTTAGAATATTGAGAATGCAAGGAATATTGTAGACATAAGTGACGCTACCAATGACACAACAGTTATCTGTGTATTAATGGAAGGCCCTGCTGTATCTTTGAAAGGATCTCCTACGGTATCTCCTACAACTGCAGCTTTATGTGCATCTGAACCCTTACCTCCAAAATTACCTGCTTCAATATACTTCTTGGTATTATCCCACAATCCGCCAGAATTTGACATGAACAATGCTAATAGAAGACCGCTTACAATATTCCCCATAAGAAATCCTCCTATAGCATGTACTCCTCCGATGAATCCTACAACCAAAGTTGCTATAATTGCAAATAGACCTGCTGGTATCAGTTCCCGTAAAGCTCCTTTTGTAGATATATCTATGCATTTATCATATTCAGGAACAATGCCTTCTTTACCTTCCTTTAATCCCGATATCTGATTAAACTGCCTGTGTATTTCTGCAACCATACGTTGAGCATTGCGATCCACTCCAAGTATTAACATGGCAGAGAATACTGCAGGAACAGCAGCACCGCTCAATAATCCGAAGAAAACTTTTGGGTCCATTAGATCAAACCCTACAATCGTCTCTTTCCCAAGTTCAATCGCAGCAGCATTAACCTTGCTTACATAAGCTCCAAGAAGACTTATGACTGTCAGCCCAGCAGCGCTTATGGAAAATCCTTTTGTAATTGCTTTTACAGTATTGCCGGCACTATCAAGCTCATCAGTTATATTAATAGCTTCTTCTCCAAGATTGCCCATCTCTGCAAGGCCTCTCGCATTATCAACAATAGGACCATAGGCATCATTTCCAATAATCATTCCAACAATTGAAAGCATTCCTACCGCCGCCATTGATATCCCGAACATAGCATAACCTTCACCAATATCTTTACACATATTGTATGCGACTAAAGCAGATATTGCGATACCCACCATAGCGGGTGCAGCTGATATAAACCCATACGCGGTTCCTGATAATATAGTGAATGCAGGACCAGAATTAGATGCCTTTGCTGTTTTACGGACAATAGGCATGTTATCATCTGTGAAATAGTTGGTTACAAGCCCTATAAGGACTCCAACTAATAGCCCTACTGTTGAAGCTCCCCAGATTTCCCATCTGAATCCTTCAAACAAATAAGTGGCTCCTGCGGTTAAAACTAGATAAATAAGTGTTGTAACATAAGTTGAAGAATTTAGAGCTTTTGTCGGATTTCCTTTTTTCCCTATCTTTGCCGTAGCAATTCCGATTATTGATGCTATAAGACCTAATGCTGAATAACAAAAAACCATTGATGTATTCGTGCTGTTATTTAGTGTAGCATCCAACCCTGCAGCCATGACTAAAGCTGCAGCCATAGAAGCAACATTGGAATCAAACAAGTCTGCTCCCATTCCAGCCACATCCCCTACGTTATCACCTACATTATCTGCAATAACAGCAGGATTTCTTGGGTCATCTTCCGGTATTCCTAGTTCAACTTTACCTACCAGATCTGCGCTCACATCTGCAGTTTTCGTAAATATTCCTCCTCCTGCTTTCGCAAACAGCGCAAGAGAACTAGCACCAAATGAAAATCCAAGCAATGCTGTTGTATTATCAGTAAACAGAAGAACTGCTGCAACTCCTAAAAGACTGGTCCCGACAACAGCAAGGCCCATAACCGCTCCTCCTCTGAAGCCTATAAGAAAGGATTGCTTTATACCTTTTAAAGATGCCTCAGCTGCTCTTGTATTAGCTAAAGTGGAGACAAAAATACCTATTTTACCTGCAATTGCTGAAAATATCGTACCAGATAAATAAGACAGCATCATAATAATGTTATCCCATATATTACTAGACCATATAGGCGTTGGAAGAATAATCGCAATTAGAATACCCATAATAAGAGCAAATTTAGCTAATACTATATACTCTTTTTTCATGAATGTATTTGCACCATTACGTATCAAAATACCTATTTTACCAATCTTTATATTCTTCTGATCCTGCTTCTTTACCCATAAGTAGAGATAGCATGTGTACGCAAATGCAATTATTACAGCAAAAAATGCAATCAGATAGAAAATATTTAATCCAGCCTGCCACATAAAACTGCCTCCAGAAAAATTATATTTTACTGAATAATATCACTTGGATTATAAAATATCAATCAAGATCGTGTGTGTTTTTATTAACTCAAAAATCAATTATACAAATATACTTAGTCGCCTGTACTTATAAATATAAGATCATTAGGTTTGACATAACCCAGCCTTAATCTTGCCATAATCTCTATATATTCATCTGTTCCTGCTATGGACTGGTAATAAAGCAACTGTTCATATATGGCATCCTGTTCTTTTATTTTTTCCTGAACCCTCTGCTTCTCAACTATCAGCATATCAATTCTTGGCTGTTGTGAAAAAATGATATATATGAAATATGCTATAAATGCAATTGATATTAATGTAAATAATCTTTTTTTAGTCTTGCTTTTCATAAAAGCCTTCCTCTTTAGTGTAAATGTATTTTATCATACGGATAGGTTTTGTCAATGTGTCACTTTAATCAAACGCTTTAAATGTCCAACCGTCATTTATCAGCTCATCAAGAAAGACAGGAAGCGCTTCTATATTATCAGCAGTCACTATGTGAAGCTGATAAATTGCGCCTTCATGGACATCATTAGTAAGTTCGTTATACGCAAATTCCCATCCATTTATAACTGTTCTGTTCCAGTCTGAATATGTCGCATCGAATAAAATTGACGTATAGCCTAATGCTTGTGCAATATATAAATCTCTTTCGCAGTATTCACCAGATATTGGTCTGTAATATCTCATTCTTTCATAATCGTCGGCAAGGGCAGTTTTAAGTAACTGCTCAGTTTTTATAAAGTCATCGATATATTCCTCATCAGACATTGTATATGAAGGAGGAATGTGGTAATAACTATGTGCTCCAAGAGTGTGACCGTCTTCATGAATTGCTTTAACCTTATCTGGAAATACTTCAATAAACTCGCCTACTAGAAAAAAAGTTGCTTTAATCTCTCTGTTTTTTAAAATATTTAGAAGTTTTTCGGTATTTCCCCTTACATGTTCATAACCTAAATTAAATGTAAGATATATTTCCTTTTCTTCAGTATCTATCGATGTTATTACATTATATTTATCCATTATATCCGTTCTTATACCTTTTTCGCTCCAGTAAATGATATCCCTTTTAAGTTCATCCGTCTTAGTAAGATCTGCATAAAGGTCATAGAAAGCTATATATGTACTGTTCGGTGGTATAACAGTGACAGTCGGAGTAGGTGTTGGTATTACAGGTTCTTGTGATGGGGAAGGTGAAACTTTCTCTGTCTGTTCAGCATCATACGGTAAAGATGGTTGTGCATCTTGCGTAAAAGAAGGTTGTACATTAGGTCTGATACAGGATGTTAAAAAAATAATAAAAAATATAAGTGAGAAAATATAAATCTTTTTTTTCATGCTATTACCTTATAGATATGCTTTTATCTGATGGTATACAGGATATCCATGAATTACCTGTTGCAACCTTTATTTCTTCTCCATTTGAGGTAAAATTAAATTTACTGGAATCTGTATCTCTGCTCCATTGTATCTCGATATATTTACCATCATTCATATAGTATCCTGTTCCAGTACCATGTGTGGTAATCGCTACATGCAAAGCTGAATCTTCAATGTATTGTGTATCCATTTTCAATATAAACAGGTTTTCTATTGTTATTGGTTCACCTGTATTTCCATCAATTTGAACATCAGCAAACTGATGTCTTACATATGCGCCTTTGTCCTGGTCATATATAAAATATGGACTGCTTATATATATTCCTGTAAGGTAGATTTTTGTTGCTTCTTTACCGTTTTTTGTGCTGCTTTCAGTAGAAAAATTGAATATCATTTCTTGATCTGCTTTTGCGGTTTTCTCGGTTGATAACTCCTTCATGGAGTTTAATATATTTTCACCAGTTGTCACTACGCAGTGGACTGATTCCATGCCCGATGCAAGTCTTTCGCTATCTCGATAGAAAGGATGTCCATTATCTTCTCCGAATATTCCATTAACAGTAGTAAGATTCCTGTCTATAAGATCCTGTTTTGCATTTTCCTGTCCATATTCACTATAACCGTAATGGAAGATATAGCTGTCGAAAGCTAATGCCATTTTCGTGAAATATGAACGAAGGCTTCTTACCGCACCTATTTTTTCTATCCTATATGGATCTTGGTATATAGCCATGAAACGTGAAATATCATATTCCACTAGCATTTCCACTACTATATCTGCTTTTGATATTCCTACCTGTGGCAGACTCTGTCTTTTATTTTCCAAAAGTATTGCGACAGGTTTTGCTGTCAGAGAAAACTCATTCATATATTCACTTTTTCCTGTAAGCGGATTGACTGAAAGCACTAAAGAAGGGTCCATTGTCACAGTTGGAGTAGATGACGGCAAGGTACTTGCTTCAGGAGTCGAAGTAGGTTCTAAAGATTCACTAGGCTCTTCAGACGGCTCATTTGCAGGTGATGATTGTGGTGTCTTGCTTGGCAAAACAGGTGATTCTGCTATATTCCCTACTGCTTCCAAATAACTGCCACAGGAAACGGATACAACTGCTATTATCATTGTTAATGAGATTATTATTACTTTTTTGATTAAATTTACTGTTTTTCTTTTGTGTTTCATATTTATCCCCATTTTCATATGCAATTTTTTTATTGCGAGTATATTTTCACTCAATAAACTTGTTATGTCAAATATTTTGAAGGCATATTGTCCTTGTTCATAATATATAATTGAATATATATCTTTATATACCATAATGCTGTAAACACACTGACAGCTGATACTATTGCTATAAAAGGTGAGTATATGTCATAACTGTTCGTGTAGTTCAAATATAGAATATATGTACAATTAGCAAAGAATGTAAGTGTCTGCAGTATATGTATATGCAGGAATCTTCTATCATTTGAAAAAATATATGCAGCGAGTACCAAAAGTATAGATGGGAAAATATATCTTTCATGCATCTTGGTAGCAAATGTGAATACTACAGTCATTAGAAGACCTGCTGTAGCAAAAGTAAATCCTGGCTTTTTATGTCCTTTTATAAATGCTGCTGTTGTTAATGCACACACCCCAATTATGGCAAGATATCCATATATTTTGTATGGAATCAACCATAATATTTCACTATCAGGTACCCAGTTTAGGCCAAGCAAACCATATAAGTTGTATGCATTTACAGTTGCATAAGCATACTGTCCCATAGTGCCAAAATACAAACCGAATATCCATAGAGGATGCTGTCTTAAAGCATATGGAAGTATTATTGCGACAAACTGAACAAGACCTATTAAAAGTGAAGAAAGGACTTTCTTAATATTCCTGCTTCTAATATATGCAAATATTAATATTGGAGCAAATATAAAAGCTTGAGGCTTTAATAATACTGCGAAAACATATGCTACTGTAGCCCATTGTAACTTGTTATTCATGATATTATATGCGGTTAACGCAATGAATAATGTCAGTATACTGTCAATCTGACCCCATGCTGAAGAATTTAGTATATATGCTAGATTAAAGGCCATTATCGCTGACAAAATAACAGAGGTCTTCTCAGAAAATCTTGTTTTGGCTATCTTGTATATAAAGTATGCAGAAATTATATCAAAAATTATAGATGGGAGTTTAAGCATGATTATATGTGCAGGAAAAGCGAACATTATGCCAAACAATTCCCTTAATGCCTCAATTACCCACAGGATGTATATGTATAATGGAGGATAATCACAATAAAGCTTTCCATTATAAAATTCCAAAAGCCCTTCCTGATATGCCTGCTCGCCCCAGTAACTAAAACATCCCATATCAGTATGATGCCCCAGAATAGCTCCAGCAATGAACAGACGGAAAATAAATGCTACTAGATAAATTGAACCTAGTACTATATATACCTTATTAATTTTTACCTTTTTTTTATTAACACTCTTCATCTTTTTTTCTTTTGTACTCGCAAAAAGTTATATGCACTCCTGATTGTGTCAAAAGCCTGTCCGATTCATGAACCAGTATCCAGTTTTCTGATTGATCTAAATTTAAAAAATATTTATCAGCTTTAAATATACCATGAACTTTAGTGACAAATGCTTTTTCACAATAGGGCAGGAAAGCTTCATATATACTTTGTCCCCCAATAATATAGACTTCATCAGGATTCATTAAACTGACTTTTTCAATCGCTTGTTCCACACTATGTACAATAAATACTTCATCCCTTTTAAATTCATTATCTTTTGTCAGTACGATATTTTGCCTATTTTTTAAAGGTCTGCCATTTTTGAATGAATCTAGCGTCTTTCTTCCCATAATAATTGTCTTGTTCAGCGTTTTGTTCTTGAAGTATGTCATATCTTCTTTTATATTCCACTGTATTTTACCTAGATATCCTATACCCCAGTTTTCATCAACAGCTACTATCAAATTCATACTGCTACCTCGATGTTTTTAATCTGATCATTCTTTTTATAATCAATCAGCTTGAAGTCCTCTAGTGTAAAGTCATAAAAGTCTTTTATTTCAGGATTAATCCAGAATTTAGGAGCATCAAAGGATTGTCTTGTTAAAAGTTCTTCAATTAAGGGTATGTGCCTATCATAAATATGCGCATCTGCTATTACATGAACCAGTTCACCTGCTTTTAATCCTGATACCTGGGCAATCATATGCATAAGAACAGCATACTGTACAACATTCCAGTTATTTGCAACAAGCACATCATTTGATCGCTGATTCAGTATTCCATTTAAGACAGTCCCGGAAACATTGAAAGTCATACTGTATGCGCATGGATAAAGGTTCATTTCATGTAAATCTGCATGTACATAGATATTAGTCATTATCCTTCTGCTTGCCTGGTTGTTCTTAAGATCATAAAGCACTCTGTCAACCTGGTCAAACATGCCTTCCTTGTATTTATGTTTTACAGACAGCTGATAACCGTATGCTTTTCCTATAGATCCTTCACTGTCAGCCCACGAATCCCATATCCTGCTTTTTAAATCGTTTGTATTATTAGATTTCTTCTGCCATATCCAAAGTATTTCATCAATTGCATTTTTAAAAGGAGTAGGACGTAATGTCAGGATTGGAAACTCTCTGCTCAAATCATATCTATTTACGACACAGAACTTTTTTACAGTATGAGCCGGGGTTCCATCAAGCCATTTTGGACGTACATCCAAATCTTTATCGGAAAATCCGTTATCAATAATATCCCGGCACATGGTTTTAAATATTTCATCAGCTCTGCTCATATTTTTCTCCTTGTTTTCTCTTTTATATTATACAATCAAATTACTGATATGTGAATAAATCCGTTTAAATACTTCTTGAATATCTTTCTATAGCTTTAATGGTATATTTTGCTATTATTCCAGTAAGCACTCCTGCAATAACTGCAAATATAGCTAGAATAGCAATATACCACAAAATGTTTATGTTCTTTAGTATCACAAGAGCTGTGAAAAACTGTGCCGTATTATGGATTACTGCTCCTATAACACTCAGACCAATAACAGAAAATTCTATTATTTTCTGTTTTTTTATTAAAGCACATAATACTGTAGAAGCCATGCCACCAAAAAAACTAAAAAAGAAGGTTACAAGATTACCTCTTAAAAGGCCTGTAACTATAATTCTTACAGCCTGAACAGATATTGCATATAAAGGACCTAAAACATAGAGAAGAGTCATAGGGATAACATTCGCCAAACCTAGTTTTACTCCTGGTGCTATTGCAGAATAAGGTATGTAGCTCTCCGCTATAGATATTGCTATAGCAAGTGCAGTGAATATAGCTGATATGGTTAATTTTTTTGTGTTGTTCATTTTGTAATTCCATCCACATTAGAGTTCTTTGAAACAAGATATATAAGCACCCTGTTTGGAAGACAAGATATCTGCTTTTTTGATCCTGTTGTCAGTTCTCCCATATGTATGCAGTCTTTATTAGCACAATCTGCAAAAGACATATACGCAGTCCCATTCTTGACAGTCACAATATTTATGACATTACCTGATGCATCCATAATATATATCTCACTGTCTTTATGTATAGAGTCCTTATATATTACCTTCTGGTTCTGTTGGATAACTAATATATCACCATTTTCAGAATCGCTGAAGAGAAATATTCCAATTAAAATCAGAAATATGCATATTAAGATAGATATAAGGAGTACATCAGCCTTTTTCATATGCGTATTTTATCATTAACTGTATTTGTTTAAAAGTTCTTTATATAACTGTTCATCCTTTTGTGATAAATCTGATGGATTAATTATATTAACTTTAATATATAAATCTCCTCTTGTCTTATCTTTCTTGTAATAGCCTTTCTCTCTAATCCTTATTTTTGATCCTCCCTTAATATTTTGGGGGATTGTGACTTTTAATGTGCTGTCAGGCATATCTACCTGAACAACAGAACCAAAATATGCTTGCCATGGATATACATCAACAGTTTTTATAAGGTCATCATTATCAAGTGATAAAGTAGTAGTGTCCTGAAGTTCGATTTTAATATACAAATCACCGCCAGACTGGCCTTGGCCTTTCATTTTTATCTTCTGGCCGGATCTGATTCCCTTTGGAAGCTTGAGATTAACTTTCTTTTCATTGATGGATACTATCATTTCCTTTTCAGCTAAAGCATCTTCAATAGATACCTTCATAAAAGCTTCGCTGTCAAACTGCTGAGAAGCTGTTCCTGCAGAATACCTTGATGACTGCCTGAATGGATCCCCACCCATATTACCCATACCTAAATCACCAAAGAACATGTTAAAGAAATCAGAAAAATCATTAGAAGAAGAATAATTTGCACCTTTGCTGAAATCATAAGAATATTTTTGTCCAAAAGAAGATGGATCAAAACCAGCTGAATTGAAATCATTCATACCCATGGTATCATACCGCTTCCTTTTTTCATCATCGTATAATACTTCATAAGCTTCATTTATTTCCTTGAATTTTTCCTCAGCTCTTTTATTACCTGGATTATTATCAGGATGAAACTTCTTTGCTAGTTTTCTATATGCTTTTTTTATTGTATCCTTATCGTCTTTCTTCTCAACGCCAAGGATTTTGTAATAATCCTTATACTCCATTTGCACCACCTCGGTCTGACTTTCTCTGACCTATAACTATATTATATATCCATTATACAGACTTTTCAACATATTTAATAATCGGAGTGAAATACTTATTATGAAAAATAATAAGAATACCATATATTATATGGTATTAAAATTTATATATTATGATTTACAGGCCTGCTTGTATTATCAATATGATACGCTGTAGAATCATAATGATAATATATAAAGCAATAAAAGAGAAATCAAACATCATAGGCCTTCCTTTGGTGAACCGAGATATCAGATTTCTTAAGGGTTCCAAAAATGGTTCTGTAATCCGTACAAGTATTTCGTAATACTTGCTAAATCGAGCATTCCCGAAGAATGATGCTATTGCTCTTATAAATACAATAAATGAAATAGCATACAGCAAATAGTATATTATAGTTAGTACGGTTTTAAGCATTTTACCTACTAATTTGTATATGCCCTTGCTTTGGCATCCGTCACTTTAGCTGGTTCCTGTTTTTCATCATCGATATGATAGCCGCTAGGAGCTACGACTAGTATCTTATCTGAAAGTTTTCTTATAGCGCCATTCAAGGTATATACTGTGCCACTTAAAAAGTCCACAATCCTCTGCGCAAGATCCTTTTCGACCTGTTCAAGATTTACTATTACCGCTCTGCCTGATTTAAGTGAATCGCAGACTCTTTTTGTCTCTTCAAAACTTTCTGGATACATTACATTTAAAGTACCAGTAGAACGTTCCATAGGCACCACCTTCTGTGAAGCAATTTTATCCAAGGCATCGATTCTTTCTACAATCGGATTAATCTGAACAGTAGGTCTGGATTTTCCATTACCTTCTCTTGTTACTGGTGTAATCTGTGGTTTTTCTGTTGCAGCCTGTTCGAAACCTAGGAATTCGGTTAGAAATTTGTCAAAAACACTCATGTTTTCCTCCTCTTTTGTGTACAATCAAATAATCATTAGTATTTATGGGATATCCTTGAATATTGCTGAACCGATACGCAGTACGTTAGCGCCCTCCTTAGCAGCCAACATAAAATCGTTGCTCATCCCCATTGATAGATATACCATATCTGTATTGTAAAATGTATTTTTACTGATGTCAACATAAATATCATGCAGTTTTTTGAATACTGAGGATATTATCTGTTCATTATCCGTAAGCGGAGCCATAGTCATAAGTCCTTTTATCCTGACATTCGCATTATTTTCATTATATCTTATCAAATCCATAACATCTTTTTCATCTACTCCGTATTTAGTTTCCTCATCATAAATCTTAACCTGAATAAGTACATTTGTAATTACCTGTTGTGCATAAGATCTTTTCTGAATTTCATCAAGAAGCTCTTTGCTGTCAACTGAATGAATTAAAGGTGTCTTTCCGACAATATATTTAACTTTATTTTTCTGAAGATGCCCAATTAGATGAATTTTTGCTTTACCCTCAAAATACTCATACTTTTTCAAAAATTCCTGTACCCTATTTTCTCCAAGCTCAACTTTAGGAACTTCTAAAGCCAAGGCAGCAGTCTCGCATGAAACAGTTTTTGATACAGCAATTATAAGAATATTCTCATTATTAATCTGTTCTTTAATTTTGTAAATATTTCTGGCAACATAGTTATTTTTATTATCCATCTAAATACCTTTCTAATTGACAACATCTCCATCAGAAACCTTATCAGGCTCAAGTATATAGTAATCATATGCCTTGAAACTGTAAATGTCATCTGCATCTTCCACTATTGCATATGTGCCATCTGAGTACAGAACATCAATATCGACAAATTTTACAGATATCCCTTTAATTAATGCTATCTTCGTTTGTTGGAATGTTGCGTATTTATAATTATGAATTGAGCTTGTAGGAACCTTAATACCTGTATATTCCTTTACAATCAGCAATCCGTCAAATCTTCCAATTGAAACAAGAGAGGAAAGCATATTATCAGTCTCAAAGAATACGACAGTCTCACCATTTGAGCTGTTGCCTATTATAACTTTATTTATATTAACTATAAAATCCAGTCCAAAAGTGTTTATATTTATCCTTAATCCCTTTAAATCCTTTATCCTAGCTGCATCTGATGAAGTGAGAACAGTAACTATATGGAATTTTTTTGATGTGGCAACTTTTACAACTGTGTTATCATTGTAAGCCTGATCAGCTGACATTCTTGCTTTTATATCCTCCGGATACAACAAACTCATCTGATTATATGTATGATTCTGCTGCTCATTATGCATGAGATATGTCACATATCCCGAATTGATGCAGAATATATCTTTTACATCGCTTGCCATAGCTTGTCTTAATTCATTCTGTCTGGTAAGTAATGCATCTAATTGACGAATTCTTCTATTATCACCATTCATCAAATCCGTCTTATATTCATAAAGAGAATTTATATTCTCTTTTTGTTTCAGCGCTTCTGATATTTTATTTTCATTAAGAAGAGAAGACAAGGATAAAAGACTATTTTTAATCTGAATATCAATCAACTGTATATCTTTTGAAAGAACACCAGTATTTATCTGATACAATTGCTGCATAGACAGAATCTGAGCGTTAATTTCTTTCAGTTCATTATATAAAGGATTACCGGTATTTGCCAAAGAACCTATCAGGTTGTTTACGCCAGCTCTGCTTCCTTCCTTCTTTGTTTGTATTAATGAATAATCAGTAATTGCATCATATGAATCAAATTCATAAAGGACAAACCCAGAAATATTTATCTGGTCAACAAGCCTGCCTTTATAGGCAATATCCTTTTTGACAACTTTGGAATAATAGCTTATGGCCATACGAGTAACAAGGATTATAAAAAGCACAAATGCAATTATTATCATTATCTTGATAACTGTACCGGTGCTTTTCTCAGATTTTACTTTCTTATTTCCTTTCTTCATCAGATATGAAGCATGCCTTTCTTTATCATCATATCACAGGCTTTCAATACGCCGAGTTTTACTTGTGTGTAAGTGAGACCTCCTTGCATATATGCAATATATGGCTCTCTTAAAGGTGCATCGGCAGAAAATTCTATGGAAGCGCCTTGTACGAATGTGCCTGCAGCCATAACCACCTTGTCATCATATCCGGGCATATCCCATGGATACGGGGTAACATGTGAATCTATCGGAGAACCTGCTTGTACTCCTCTACAGAATTGTAAAAGCTGTTCGCTCTTGTCAAACATGACCAGTTGTATTATATCCTTGCGTTCTTCATTATATTTCGGATAGCTCTTAAATCCTAGTTTTTCGAAGAGTAATGCAGTAAATACTGCGCCTTTCAAGCTTTCCATTACTGTATGAGGAGCCATATAAAGCCCCTGGAACATGAGTCTTTTGTTATTTGTGGCACCGACTTCTTTTAAAAGCCCTGGAGCATAAAGTCTAGCAGAAGCATTATCTATACACTCCTTTGTTCCAACAATGTATCCACCACTTCTGCAAAGACCTCCTCCTGGATTTTTTATAAGTGAACCTGCAGCCATATCCATACCCCACTGTGTAGGTTCTTCATCCTGTACGAATTCTCCATAACAATTGTCTGCAAAAAGAATTATGTCTTTATTATATGCCTTAACTTTTTTAGAAAGAGAAATGAACTGCTCTTTACTGACTGGAGGCTTTAGGCTGTAACCTCTGGACCTTTGCACAAAAACCATTTTTGTCTTACAGCTTAACGATGCTTCAACAGTATCCTCGTCTATTTTTCCATCTTTTGTATCAATTATCTTATGAGTAATGTTATATTCCGCAAGGCTGCCTTTTGCTTTTGTTATTCCAACAGTACTTCTTAAAGTGTCATATGGCATGCCATTAGCAAATATTATCTCATCACCAGGCCGTAAATTTGCAGCCATAGCAAGTGATATTGCTGCTGTACCTGAAGCTATACTTTCTCTTACAAGCGCATCTTCTGTACAAAATATATCTGCATAAACTTCATCAAGAAGCTCTCTTCCCCTATCTGAATATCCATATCCTGTGGTTTCAGCAAAATATGCATCACTTACTCTCTTTTCTTGAAAAGATTTCGTAATCCTAACTTGATTTGTTTCTGAAACATCATATAGTTTTTCAAACTGCGTATCACATTCCTTCTGCACACTATCAGCAAGCTGTATAAGTCTTTTATCTATATCAAATTCTTTTATCATTGTAAAATTCCTTTTATGCATTTTATTGCATCTGTAATTTTAATCACGGTTTGTCCATTTAAAGGAGTAAACTGGTATGAATTACGCTCCTGATTTATCTCAAACCTCAAGCTATAGTCTGATACCGCATCTGTAATACAATGAAAAAGCAAAATAGTATTACCGCCAGGATATGCATATTTTATCTCATTTTTAGTGATTGTCAGAGTGCTTTCAGGATATACTGTCAAAACTTTTCCATACCCGTCTTTTACAGTCAGCGAGCCAAAGAATTCCATTTTAAAATCCTCACTGTCAATTTCTTTTCTTAAGTATTCGTTCTGCCATCTTCTCCACTCGATCATATCATTAAAGGCGACATCATTAACTGTCTGTGCATTTAAAAAGCCATATGTATCTACCAATACTTTATTATCACATTCATTACAGAACAAAAGAGAACCTTTGCTTCTCATAGAATAATCCTGTAAACATCTCGGGCATTTGTGTAGTATTGCATGCATTCCTTCTGACATTGAACGGCTATGGAACTTAACCCTGTTTATTCTTTGCCAGTCATATTCATTGTAAACTAGAGCTGACTTGATTTTTAAATCAATCTGTTCTATAGATAATGTATTTACCTGTTGTTTTGTTAGAAGAACATATGCTTTATGGTCAATACGGCCTCTTCGGAATCCTCTTGAGCATCCTCTGTACCATCTTGGTAAAGATATTGAAGCTCCACTAAGATGAGAAATTACAACATTTGATCCAGTCTGTTTTATTAACTTTGCTGCACTATTGTTGTATGGAAGCGTAGAACCGTCAATGGTTCTTGCACCTTCTGGAAACAATCCTACGACTTTATTATTCTTGAGTATATTAATTGCAATTTTAGTAGAACGTATATCACTCATGCCCTGCCGCTTGGGTATCGCTCCTAGATATACAAGTATCTTTTTTAATATAGGGTATTCAAAATATGAAGAAGATGTAATGTAGTGCACCCATCTTTTTGTCACATATGCACCCATGACAAATGGATCTATGGCTGAAACATGATTACCTAGGAGTATAGTTGCTCCATCAAGTTTGTCTATATCCTCTGTTTTCTTTGAACGTACATTCAGTATAATTCTAAATCCTGCTCTTACGGTTCCTCTGATTATGGCTTTAACCACAGCACCTGGTTCATTTATATAATAGGCATTGATATTCTTGTTTTTTTTTGCTTGATTCAAATGCATACTTCCTTATCTTTAGTAAATAGAATTCTATCATTTACTTGTGATGTAATCAATATGCATGATCTGCTGCAACTTGATATGTTTATACATTTGAAATACAATATTACAATGATAAAGGACGAGTATGATATATGTATTGAACTTGAAGTGCAGCCTGCTTCTCATAAAAGAAGGCTTTCCTCTTTTTTAAGAAAAGAAATGGGAATATCCGGAAACTGTATACGTCGGGCAAAGACATTTGACAATATATTCGTAGATGGGCAAGCAGAACACACAGACTATATACTATCATCAGGTCAGCTTGTCGGAATAGTAGTGCCTGACAAAGTTACAAAATCCATAATACCAAGCGATGATATGAAACTGGATATACTTTATGAGGATGATTATCTTTTAGCTCTTAATAAACCATATGGCATATTATGCCATCCTATTATGAATATTGATGAGGATACTTTAGCAAACGGATTAAAATTCAAATATCCAAATATGGGAATACATCCTGTAAGCAGATTGGACAGAGATACTACCGGAATCGTTATTTATGCGAAAAATTCAATCGTACATCACAAGATGTCTGTCATTGATATAGATAAAAAATATATAGGGATGGTAATAGGGTATCCAGATAATGATGAAGGTACTATAAATATGCCTATTGCTAGGGTACCTGATTCAGCGATGCTTCGTTGTTTCGACCCACAAGGAAAACCATCAGTTACTCATTATAAGATTCTGTACAAATGCCATAATGCAGGCATATTACTATTTACACTGACTACAGGCAGGACACATCAGATACGTGTGCATTGTAAGGAAAGCGGTTTTCCTATCATTCATGATACCCTTTACGGTATTGAAAGCGTATACGACAGGTATATTAAACGGCAGGCACTACACTCATATCAGACATCTTTTACTCATCCGTTCACAAATGAGTTTATAACTATAACATCACCTTTGCATGAAGATATGCAAATATTACAAAATGTTATTAAGGAAAATCACTTGTTAACCTCAAACTCAAGTGATATGCTTTAGAATAATGGAATATATTAAAGTTAAAGGCATAGTATGCAAGATAACAGAATATAAGGAATCTGATAAGATATTGACGGTTCTTACCTACGAAAAGGGTAAGATGCAGATTGTTGCAAAAGGAGTCAAAAAAAAAGGCGCTGCGCTCGCACATGCAGCCAGATTATTCTATTGTGGCGAATTTGAATGTGTATGCCAGAATAATATGCCTATACTAACCGGAGCTGCAATGATACAGGATTTTTTTGGACTCACCAAAAAGATTGAAACACTATACTATGCTTCACATTTTATGGATCTTTGCTCTTACTTTATTCAAGAAGAGCAACCATCCAATGAAATAATGTCTCTTCTTTTAAATACGCTATATCTGTTAATGAGAGATGAAGGAGATCCCATGCTTTTAACAACAATAATACAGTTCCGCCTTTCAGCAATTGAAGGCGCTGCCCCTGTAACAGATTTTTGTGTTGAATGCCAAAAGCCATTGGATGATGACTGTTCATTCTGTTTCTCAATAGAAAATGATGGTATTTCATGTTGTAATAATGGCACATGTATATCACATGCGGTTTTTCAAGCTATAAATCACATATGTAACTCTGATTCCACAAAAATATATTTCTTTAGCATACCAAAATCTGATCTTTGTGTAATATTTGAATTATCTTGCAGATACATTGAGAAGATTGCAGGAAAACATTTTGAAATTCTAGATAGCATAAAAGAAATTTTATAAATAATAATTAGATACTTATTTGTACCCAAGTTTGTTTAGCATCTTATTATCATTGCGCCAATCATTTTTAATTTTAACCCATAACTTGAGGTTAATTTTTGAGTCAAAGGGTTTTTCCATGGATTTTCTTGCTTCAGTCCCTATTTTTTTTAACATGGCTCCGCCTTTTCCTATAATTATTCCTTTATGACTCTCCTTATCGCAATAAATAACTGCATCTATGTCATACAACAGTTTATCTGGACGCTGTTTAAAATTTTCAATTTCTACAGCAGTCCCATGAGGTACTTCTTCAGAAAGCAGAATCAGCATCTTTTCCCTTATTATATCTTCAGCCATTTCCCTCATGGTCTGATCTGTTATCTGATCCTCGTCATAATACATAGGACCTTCTGGAAGATAGTTAATAATTATATGCTTCAAAGAATCTACATTGAATCTGTCTTGCGCGCTTATTGCAAGCATTTCATTAAATTCAAATTTTTTTGAATAATGGCTTAATATATCGCCAGCAGTATTTTGATCTATAGTGTCACATTTATTAAGTATTAGGATTATGGGAATATCCTTTATTTCTGTTAATAACTCCAGTATGTGAAGATCTTCCGGAGGAATCTGATCGCTTTTTTTTGGAGCGATAATAAAAATTATAACATCAGTTTCTGAAAATGTGGATTTTGCTGCATTTACCATATATTCACCTAATTTTGTCTTAGGCTCATGAATTCCGGGGGTGTCTAGAAATATTATCTGACAGACATCATCAGTATATATGGCTTTAACATTCTTCCTCGTTGTCTGAGGCTTTGGTGTTACAATGCTTATTTTTTCTTTTGTAATAGCATTTATAAGTGTAGATTTACCTACATTAGGTCTTCCTATTACTGTAACGAATCCGGATTTGAATGCCATATCAGCTCCCCTTTTTGCTAGCATAAAAGTCAAAAGAGTTGGGTAGCAGTTCTTTTAGCTGATACTGTTTCCATTTAAGATCGTTACCGCTTACAAATATTAAAGCATCTTTTTTCATGAACTCGCTCATTACCTGACGACATATACCGCATGGGAAAGCATAATCATTAATATCTCCTGTTATAGCGATTGCTGATATATACTGTTCTTTTTCACTCATTGCTTTTACAATTGCTGTTCTCTCAGCACATATAGTTGCTCCGAAAGAAGCATTTTCAATATTTGCTCCTGTATATATCTTTCCGCTTCCTGCCATTACGGCAGCTCCAATTTTTATATTAGAATAAGGAGAATAAGCATTTTGTACTGCCTTTAAAGCTTCCTCTTTCAGTTGCTCATATTTATCTTTCATAATTAAGCTCCTTTAATATATCTTCCTGAAATCTTAACATTTTCTTTTCAGATTCCTCATTCTCATGATCATAGCCTAATAGATGCAAAAGACCATGACTTGCTAGAAATACACATTCACGTAATGGACTGTGACCATAACTTTCAGCCTGTAAGAATATCCTGCTTTTTGCTATAAGTATATCACCAAGAAATAATTCCTTGTTTTCATAGTCAATATCATATTTATCATATATTATCCTGCCTTCATCACAATTAAGCGCAGGAAAGGAAAGAACATCAGTGACTTTATCAATATGTCTTTGCTCTTTATTAATCTGACTTATATATTCATCGTCTGTAAACTCTACAAAGACAGATACAGTTATATTTTCATTATCCAATGCATCAATTTTATCTAAAATATGTTTTTGCAGTATTCTTTCTAATACTTGTGTAACAGGTCTGGAAAACAGACTTGTTTCTTCATCAGTTCCTTCTATATCAATTCTCGTTTTCATCTTCGTCCTGTTCCTCTTGGCTAGGTTTTATATCAGTTATGGCATCTTTCTGCTGTTGTGTCGGATATTTAACTCTTTGATGGAAATATCCAGTAAATACTTTCATAAATGCAAAGAGAATCTCATCAAGATCTTTTAATGTAAGATCACACTGATCAAACTGACCATCATCCCTTTTAGTCTTAATAACTTTTCTTATGGTTTTTTCAATTTCAATAATATTAGTAGTTTCCATCGACCTTATAGTCGCTTCACATGCATCTGCAAGCATTACACATGCTGACTCTTTAGTTCTAGGTTTTGGCCCGGAATATCTGTAGTCCTCTTCTATAACCGGTTCATCGGATACGCTTTGAGCTTTATGGTAAAAATACTGTACTTGTGTTGTGCCATGATGTTCAATTATGATATCACGAATAGATGGAGGAAGTTTCCCCTGCTTAGCTAAATCCACTCCTTCAGTGGTATGGCTTGTAATAATTGTAGCTGATAATTGCGGAGTCATGGTATTGTGGGGATTTCCAGTTTTTGATGACTGGTTCTCACCAAAAAATGCAGGCCTGTTCAATTTCCCTATATCATGGTAATAAGCACCAACTCTTGCTAATAAACCATTCGCGCCTATCGCTTCAGCTGCTTCCTCAGCAAGATTACCCACCATAAGAGAATGATGATATGTACCAGGCGCTTCCATCATAAGCCTTTTTAACAAAGGTCTTGTAGGAGATGCAAGTTCCATTAGCTTGAATGGAGTGACGATATTGAATAATGCTTCAAATACAGGCAGCAAGCCAAGACACAACAGGGCAGCAGCCATTGAGGAGAAAAACAGAACAAGCATCTGAGTGTATGGCACATATAGTGTGATGTCGGTAGTTATAAGCATGTATGACATATATATAGCTGTATTAATCGCACCTAATGCTATTCCTGAAATTGCTAACCTTATTCTTGCTGATGTTTTTCTGATGATGTATATGGTGGCTATCGATCCTATTAACAGTATGAAAAGATATACGAGATCACCTCCCACTATATAGCAGTAGAATATCGCCATGGGTCCTGAAAAGATGTATGATGTATTGTCAGAAATCAGTATTGACAGCATCATTGGCAGAATAAAATATGGTATGTACATATAGTACTCATGCGGGACGTAAAGAGCAGGTATATAAACCATAAAGAATAACAAAACTATAATGAATATGGACTTTGGCTGCAGCTTCATGGTGTGACCGCATATTTTTTTTGAAGCTAAGGATGCCAACAGGCATATTATAAAGAGTGTTGCAGCTCCTATATACATGTACATGTCGTTGGATACTGTAATTACTCCCATTTCCGAAAGAGTTCTTATATCCTCGCTTTCCAGTTTTTCACCTTTCTGGTAAAGGATTGATCCAGCCATTACTAAAACTGGAGAGTTTGTTGTCACATCCTGGTATACTCTTTGTCTTTCTTGTTCAGTAGCCTGTACATCAATTCTGCTGTTTATCTGAATTAAGTATGTTTTAAGAACATTCGTAAGCTCTTTCAGATTACTGTCTGTCACAGAATCATTTACCGACAACGCAAAATTCTCTTGATGATCAGTCAGATTTTCATTAAAAATATATTCATCCATGTATATTTCGAACTGCGTACGTACTATAGTCTTATAACTGTCATATGAAGTGTCATTAACATCCTTGATAATTGCTTTTGCTAGATTATTAGGGATGTTTACGCCTAATGATGAAAATACGCTAGTGTATTGGTTTACCAGACTGTTTAGTTCAACATTATATTGAAACGATGTAAGGGATATGTTTCTTGCCTGATCACGATACTGATTTGTTATATCAAAAAAATTAAGTATGTTTTCGTAAAGTGCTACTTGAGAGGTATTAATCCTTACAGCAATTGGCTCAACAGAGTCTCTTGCCATATTTGCCTTCGATATAGTAGCATCCTTGTCATAATAATCGTAAGAAGCGATTATATCAGTAGTAGCAATGTTGTTTTTATCAATCAAGTTGCTTGTATCTGACACCTTTTTTAATATACCAAGCAAAGCTATAATTATTGCAATTAAAAGTATAAGCAGGCTGTACAGCCTTGTTTTTAATAAATCCCTTTTTGTTTTTTTGGATTTATTCATTTCTGTTCACCTTCTTTTTACTTTCTGCTCGCTCATAAGCATTAATGACCTTCTGTACAAGCTCATGCCTTACTACATCTTTGAAAGTAAGATTCACAATACTTATATCATCAATATTCTTTAGTATTTGAATAGCATGAATTAATCCGGATTTTTTATCTTTTGGTAAATCAATCTGAGTTATATCCCCGTTTATAACCATTTTTGAACCAAAACCCATTCTGGTTAAAAACATCTTCATCTGTTCCTGTGTAGTATTCTGCGCTTCATCAAGAATAATGAAAGCATCATCTAAAGTGCGCCCTCTCATGTATGCTAAAGGTATTATCTCTATAAGACCTTTTTCCTTATTTCTAGCTACATTATCTGGTCCCATAAGTTCAAAAAGCGCATCATACAAAGGTCTTAGATATGGATCTATTTTTGATTGAAGGTCTCCAGGCAGGAATCCCAATTTTTCTCCTGCCTCCACAGCAGGCCTGGTAAGTATAATTCTTTTTACAGATTTCGACCTAAAAGCCGTAACAGCACATGCTACAGCTAGAAATGTCTTTCCTGTGCCGGCTGGTCCAACACCAAAAGTTATCCCGTTTTTTTGAATGGCATCGGTATATTTTTTTTGGCCTAAAGTTTTAGCTTTAATAGGAGAGCCTGAAGCATTTAAGCATATATAACCTGAAGGAAGATCTAGTACCTCGTCTTTTCCCTGCGTTATAAGGTCAGCAAGATAAACAATATTTTGTTTATTAATCTGTTCTCCTGACTGAGCCATATCAATAAGTATACTGATGAGCTTTTCAGCATTATTTACTTCGTCTGCCTCTCCTTTCAGCTTTACCTCGCTTCCGCGCACTATAACTGAAACATTCATCATATTCTCGATAACTTTCAGATTGGAATCCGAGCTTCCAAATACGCTCATCATATCACTAAGGTTTTCGAAATAAATAAGTCTTTCCATTAACTCCTGCGTATCAATTAATTTAACCATAACTGGTTCGTCATTTTATTATAGCATTTATATTGTCATTAAATCAAATAACGGTTAATTGGGTTTATTTTTTAGTTTTGAATGCAGCTGATGCATCGCATAAACAGTGCTTGTAGATAAATGATGCTCTATTTTCGCTGTCTCTATTTCTGCTGTCATTTCATCTACAAATAAGACATCCTTCAGGAATTTAAGGATGATTAGATGCTTTCCTGTTGCAGCTTTTACTGCTTCAATTCCTGAATCTGTCAGAAATATTTGCCCGTATTTGACCTGAACGCAGTAACCAAGCCGAGACAGTTTCATTACAGCATTATTTGCAGAAGCTTTTTTAACCATCATCTTTTCTGCTAGGTCAGTAAGCCTTACCCCTTTATTCGCATATGAAAGCTCGTGTATACATCTTAAATAGTTCTCCATGGATTGTGTCAATCCGCTCATAATACCACCGCCCCGAATTAATAAATACTTTGTAAGTGTAATTTTATCAAAATGACAGCTAATTTTCAACCTTATATACATATTTAGGATGTTACTCTCACTGCTATTTTATTAATAAAGCAAATAAAGGGATATACATGTTATACTTAATTAATGAATTTATGTTTTATGAAAGGCACAGATATGAAAGTTCATGAGAGATTTATTGATTATGTAAAGTTTGATACTACTTCTGATCCTTCTTCAAACAAATGCCCGTCTACAGAAAATCAGATGATATTTGCTAGATACCTGGTTGAACAAATGAAAAATATAGGCATAAAAGATGCACATGTCGATGAATGCGGATATGTATATGGGTTTATTGATGCAAAATCCGGATGCGAGAATATTCAATCAATAGGCTTTATTGCACATATGGATACCTCGGACGCAGTCAGCGGTAAGAAAATCAAACCAAGGATAGTAACCAATTATGACGGTAAAGATATAATATTAAATACAGAATCAGGTATTGTAATGGAAGTGGATAAATATTCACATTTAAAAAACTACATCGGGCATGACCTTATAGTTACTGACGGTACGACATTGTTAGGTGCAGATGACAAAGCTGGAATAGCAGAAATCCTAAGTATGGCTGAGATACTTATTAATAACGATACTTTAAAACACGGGCCTATTAGCATAGCTTTTACCCCTGATGAAGAGATAGGACGTGGAGCCGATCTTTTTGATGTAAAGAAATTTAATGCGTCATATGCATATACAGTAGATGGAGGATCTCTAGGTGATATACAATATGAAAACTTCAATGCAGCATCAGCGCATATAACTGTAACCGGGTTATCAGTACATCCAGGCGGAGCAAAGAATATTATGAAAAATGCGATACTTATTGCCTATGAATTTAACTCGTTACTGCCTTGTAATGAAACCCCTCAGCATACGGAGAAAAAAGAAGGATTTCATCATCTTCATGATATTTCTGGTACAGAAGAGCAGGTACTCATGAAGTATATTTTACGAGATCATGATGCAGATAAGCTTAAACAGAAAAAAGATCGTTTTAACTTAGCTGCTGATTTTATCAATCGAGTTTATGGTTCAAATACTATAAAGATGGATATAAAAGACACATACCTGAATATGGCGGAAATGTTAAAACCCCATATGTACATAATTGAAAGAGCAAATCGTGCTTATGTCGCATTAGGATACACGCCAACATCACATGCAATAAGAGGCGGGACTGATGGAGCAAGATTATCATACATGGGTTTATTATGTCCTAATATAGCAACCGGAGGTCATAATGCTCATGGACGTTTTGAATATGTATCCATAAATGAAATGGAAAAAATGGTTGCTGTGCTTGTTCATATTGCATGTGATATTAATAACATTTGATATTAATCAATAGTAGGATTCTGAGCAAGATACTCGTTTATGAAAGGATCCAAGTTACCATCCATAACTGACTGTACATCACCAGTCTCATAGTTTGTCCTATGATCTTTCACCATCGTATAAGGGCAGAAGACATAGGAACGTATTTGGCTTCCCCATCCTATATCCATCTGCGAGCCTTTCAAGTCCTCAATCTTTTCTTTATGTTCTCTTTCCTTTATCTCTAAAAGTTTGGACATAAGCATTTTCATTGCTGTTTCCTTGTTTTGATGCTGACTTCTTTCTGACTGGCATGCAACAACAATATTTGTAGGAATATGTGTTATCCTGATTGCAGAATCAGTCTTGTTAACATGCTGTCCTCCCTTTCCTGATGAACGATATGTATCTATCCTAAGATCCTCAGCTTTTATCTTTATGTCTATCTCATTTGATATTTCCGGTATAACTTCGCATGAGGCAAAAGAAGTATGTCTTCTACCCGCTGAGTCAAATGGAGATATCCTGACCAGTCTGTGCACACCTGACTCTCCTCTTAAATACCCGTATGCATATTCGCCTTCAATATACATTGATATTGATTTAATTCCTGCGCCATCTCCGTCAAGATAATCGGTTACCGTAACTTTAAATCCTTTTTCCTCAAAATATCTTGTATACATCCTAAACAGCATTTCCACCCAGTCACAGGCTTCAGTTCCGCCTGCTCCAGCATGTAATGTTAGGTATGCGTTATTTTTATCATTAGGGCCATTAAGAAGCGAATACATACGAATTTCCATGTAAGCTTTGGATAAGTCATTTTTTGCATCGATAAGCTCCTGCCCTAGCATTTCATCTTCAGGATTTTCTTCTGCAAATTCCAACAGTACAAAACAGTCCTCAATCCTGGTTTTAAGGTCTTTTGCTTTTGCTGCACGATCCTTTAGAACCTTTATCCTTTGGAGTATCCTCTGTGAATTCTCATTATCCTGCCAGAAACCTTCCTTGTAAGTCTCTTCCTCCAGACTTGCAATCTCTTCTTTGGTGTTATCGGAATCCAGGCTTTTTATAAGCTTTGTCGAGTTATCCTTTATTTCATTCAGTTCGTTTTCAATAATATTGAAATCAATCATTTATTTTTTAAAAACCTTTCCATTCGTTTTAATGCTTCTTTTATATTTTCAAGGGAACTTGCATATGTTGCACGGAAATAACCCTCGCCTGCTGATGAGAATGCTGTTCCAGGCACTACCAGCACTTTTTGTTCCATTAAAAGCCTGTCGCAGAACTGTTCAGAAGTCAGCTTGGTCTTCTTAATGTTTGGGAAAACGTAAAAAGCCCCTTCAGGTTCAAAACAGTCAATCCCTATATTTAAAAGGCCTTGATACAGGTATCTTCTTCTTGTATCATATTCCTGTCTCATTTTCATTACATCTTCTTCACATTGTTTAAGAGCATCAATAGCAGCATACTGTACAAAAGATGGCGCGCACATTATAGCATATTGATGAATCTTGAGCATCTGTGAAATTATATCTTTATGCGCGCATACATATCCCAATCTCCATCCGGTCATTGAAAAGGATTTAGAAAATCCATTCACATATATTACTTTGTCATGCATATTATCAAATGCGGCAAAAGAGGCATGCTCCATACCATATGTCAAATCAGCATATATCTCATCAGATATGACTATTATGTCTTTTGATGACAGATAATCTGCTATCGGCTTCAACTCCTCTTTCGTCATAACTGCTCCGGTCGGATTATTTGGATATGCGAGTATCAGGATTTTAGTTTTTTCTGTTATGCATTCTTCCAGTTGGCTTACTGTCAGTTTAAAACAGTTTTCCTCACTGAGCTGTAAAGGAATGGCTTTTGCTCCTGCAAAATTCACACACCCTTTGTAAGCCACAAAACATGGTTCCGGAATGATTACTTCATCACCAACCCCCACTATGCTTCTTATGGCTATATCGATAGCTTCTGAAGCTCCAACCGTAATTATTATCTGATTTAATGGATTATACTTCAAATTATATTTTCTATCCAGCATGGCACATATAGTTTCACGAAGCTCCAATATGCCGGTATTGGATGTATAGTGGGTTCTGCCCTTTTCCAGAGCATAAATTGCAGATTCCCTTATCTGCCAGGGAGTCACGAAATCTGGTTCACCTACTCCTAAAGATATGACATCACTCATTCCGTGAAGCATATCGAAATATTTCCTTATACCAGAAGGAGGAGTGTTTTTCACTTCTTCTCTAATAAATTCTCCTGGTTTTTTCACAGTATTATTGCCTCTCTTTGATCCTTTTCTTCTTCTTCGAAAACCAGATCGTTTTCTTTATATTTTTTCAGCACGAAATGTGTCGATGTTGCTGTTACTCCGCTTATAGCTGAAAGTTTTTGCGTAACAAACAAAGCTACATCCTTTAAATCTGTTCCTTCAACAATTGCTGCTATATCAAAGGCGCCTGACATGAGATAGCAGGTCTTTACCTGTTTATAGCTATAAATCCTTTTCGCTATTTCCTCAAATCCACGATCTCTCTCAGGTGTAACTTTTATTTCAATAAATGCTACAACAATATTATCTCTAGCTTTTTCCCAGTTTATGACTGCAGAGTAGCCAGCTATTATTTTATCCTGTTCATACTGCTTAATAACTTTTTCAACTTCTTCAACGCTTTTTCCCGTCATAACAGCAAGTTCCTTTGCTGTAAGCCTTGCGTCTTGCTTTAATAATTCCAGTATATCCATAAGTTTTTCCCTTTCTTATACAAAAAAGGAGAACTCCCGGTTCTCCTGAATTTGATTTTCTAAATGGCTATTTCTGCTCTTCAGAGGAACCGATAGTTTTTTCTAGAGAATCACTGAACTTCTCCAGTAGCTTTGCTGCGGATGCCTGTAATGCAGATAGCTGTTTTTTAATGTCTACTATCTTTTCTCTTTCTTCTTCAGCTCTCACCTCAAGCTCAGCTACTTCCTTGAATGCAGTATCCTTGGCTTCCTTGACAATCTGCTCTGATAATTCGTTTGCTTTCATTAAAGCTTTGGTAATACTTGCTTTTTCTTTTGAAAGCGCATCTTCTCTGCTCTTTAATTCATCATACATTACCTGCATGTCTTCTATCTTTTTATTCAGTTCCTTTATGATGGTTTCTTTCTCAACTATCTTTGCTTCGTATTCATCCATCATATTCTCTATATACTTGTTAACTTCATCCTTGTTGTAACCGCTCATTGCGCTACGGAATCTTTTCTTTGCCATCTCACACCTCTTTTACGATGATATTTATCCTGTTCATTAATTTTATAATACAAACACATGTAATAGCAAGTTTTTTTAAAATATACCTGTCCCTTTATATCTTATTTTCCAGTTTTCTGATGCTTTTTCCCATATATGATTAGGTATCGGGTCAATGTGACCACAATCCTCCTCCTTAGCAGTCTGCTGAGCCATATGAAGAAAATCCAGGCTCCGATAGGTCTTTGTAAAGAAAGAGTCAACAATAAGCTCCATCCAGAAAGTATGCTCATAACTATCTATATCTTTTAAATAGTATTCCTTAAGTTTCATAGGATCATATGGTATATATATCAACTCATACCCAATAAGCTTTTTATCCTCAATGGTAATTATCCCCATACTGAAGCAGTCATCACGTTTGTATATGTTCATTGCAGGTGGTATCCCCAAAGGTCCTGGATTAATGAAATTTTTATCTTTAAGTGTAAAACGGTATGACTGATGGGAATGGCCAAGAAGATATAAAGAGCAATCGTAACTGTCATACATATCCATATATATGTCCATACTCTTTGAAGGAAGTATAAAATGTTTTGTATTTATATGAGAACCATGAACAGCTAATGTATCTATACCGAAAACATCCAGTTTTTTAACATTAGGTAGATTCGATATATATAAAAGTCCTTCATCACTTAAATTCCTATACGCTTTAACTAATGATTCACACTGATAATTGTTGTCCCACTGTTTTCTTTTCCCTTTGTGGTAGTCTAATATATATTCTTCCCTGTTACCTCTTACCACATCATGAGTAAGGTCCATTACAATATCCAGTACAGCTTGAGAATCCGGACCGTCAGAAATCATATCACCAAGAACGATATATCTTTCTATACCTTTTGATTTGCAGATATCTATAGCTTTTAACAGAATGTCCAGATTTCCATGAATATCTGAGAATATTGCAGCTTTGCTCATTTTACTATATATTTTTTAACTATCCTATTCATTTCTTTCTCATCTTTCGGCAGATTCAAATTGTCTATTAACTGCCACTGCTCATCATGCTCCAATTTCTCCTTGGGCCCTAGTATAGTAAGAGGAGACAGACTTTCCATTTCTGTCATAAAATCACATGTGTAAGTCTCATACATTGATGCGCTATAATCAGGATAAAGCATATTCTCTTGTGGTGAAAATTTCTTTATGAACATATAGTTATGATTGAAATACGCTGCCCATCCGTTTGTGTTTGATATTCCGAACTTGAATGGTTTTACTGCGCTTGAATCATGCTGAAGGAATATATACTTGCTTCCCCACTGGACTCGCTTGTCATTCATATCAGAATATGGCCACAGTGATATCATCCTATTAGGCAAAAGCTTGGTATCCAAAGTCTCCTGAGGTACAACTTCCAGTCCTCCTGGAGCAACAACAGTAAGAGCCCATGCTGCAAGCTCTATATCCCACAAATTATGATTAGTTATAATGTGCTTAAGATATACATTCGTTCCTTTTTCACTGATAGTTATTTTGATATCCTTTTTCACCATTGTTGTCGTTTCAACAGGTTGAGATACCTTTATGCCGTTTGGAATTATCTCGATATCAACCTTTGTATTATCCGGGAAATAACTTCGTATCTCATGTTCAGGACTGTGCCACAATCTGTGACCACCATAAATCCTCCATTCATCTCCTCCGGTCTTACCCATCTGATCCTGCTTTTCACACATGACATTCTGTCTGCCTATAAAGCCATACCTTATCACTCTTGGACCTACATCCGATGTAACTATTAATTCAATTTCATCATTGAATATTCTATAGCAATTATCCCATCCACCATATGGGACTTTTTCAATCTGTACTGACATTTAACACCTCCGGCTATTTTTTGATAACCTTATTATACTATGCCTATTCAGGTAAAGTTAATCTTTATGATATGTAAAAATAGTTCTTATCCCTTTTTGCCGGTAAACCAATGGATAATAGGTATAAAAAGGAATATAATCCAGCCCGGATGCCACAAATTCCATATAAAACCCATTGCCAGATATATAAGGGCTATGATGAGCGTGTAGGATACAGTACGTGATTTTATCGCATTTACTATTGCATAATACACCGGGATTGTAAGAAAAACAATCCAGCCTGGATGCCACAGGTCCCATATGAATCCCATAAGCAGAAAGACAATTGTTGCAAGGACTGGATACGGAAATGTATTAGGATTCCGCTTGTTATACCATTTATCAACCTTTATATCGAATTTGCAGCAGTTATCTTCCTTTTTTTCTTCATTTGGTTGTTTAGCTTCTTGTTGGTCCATTATTAATGCCCCTTTCAAAAGTTATGATTTTCGTATCACTCACATTTTATAACAAAAAATGCATAATATCAAAAAAATATGAAAATCATGCATTTCTATGTGTATTTTTTCCTATTATTCCACTTTATATCTTGTACTGGTCTCCGATGCCGTAATGCTCAACAACATAATCTAAATCTTTATCGCCTCTTCCGCTTAAATTAACAAGTATGGAATTAGTTTTATGCAGTCTTGCGGCTTTAATTGCATATGCAAGAGCATGTGAGCTTTCCAATGCAGGGATAATTCCTTCATACCTTGATAACATGAAAAATGCTTCCATGGCTTCATCATCTGTCACTGAAGTGTAATCCACTCTCTTTACATCATGTAAGAATGCATGCTCCGGACCTACTGCAGGATAATCCAGTCCGCTTGCTACAGAATATACTGGTAATGGATTACCTTCATCATCCTGCAAAAGGAGGCTTTCGAATCCGTGAAGTATACCTTTCTTACCATAAGTGATGCTTGCTGCATTGTCTCCTACTGCTGGGCCTCTTCCCATTGGTTCAACGCCCACTATTTTTACTGGGTCATTGAGAAATGCCATAAATAGTCCCATTGCATTACTTCCACCCCCTACACATGCACATATCTCATCTGGAAGTTCGCCTGTCATTTCCATATACTGCTGCCTAGCTTCGATTCCTACAACCATCTGAAAATCCCTCACCATCATTGGAAAAGGATGTGGTCCGACGACAGAACCTATGCAGTAAATAGAATCTTTGTAATTTTTCATATATGATTCAAAAGCAGAATCAACCGCTTCCTTAAGTGTTTTTAATCCATGTGTGACTGGTACGACTTTTGCACCCAATATTTTCATTCTGGTAACATTAGGCGCTTGTTTAACAATATCCACCTCGCCCATGTGTATCTCGCATTCCAGGCCGAAGAAAGCTGCTGCTGTCGCAAGCGCTACTCCATGCTGGCCTGCACCTGTTTCTGCTATCAGCCGTTTCTTGCCCATGTATTTTGCCAGTAATCCTTCACCCATGCAATGATTTAGCTTATGCGCTCCTGTATGATTTAGATCCTCTCTCTTAAGATAAATCTGACATCTTCCAAGTTTATTAGAAAGCCTTTCACAATGGTAGACTGGTGTAGGCCTTCCTTGGAATTCTCTTCTTATTCTTCTAAGCTCATTTATGAACGAAGCTGAGTGGGCTATTGTCATGTATGCTTGGTCAATTTCCTTGAATGCTTCAATAAGTTCAGGAGGAAGATATGCTCCCCCGTATTGTCCAAACCGTCCTTCTATGTCAGGATAAATTTTTGTATAGTTTATAAAATCCATATTACCGTCCTCCGTTTTATTTTTTATTCAACATGGCTTTTCTATAGGCTTCGCCTTCCCATCCCATGATAAATGCTATATCCTCATCCTTCATCGTGTATATAGTTAATTGATTCTTTTTTGCCTCTTCAATAATGAAAAGGAATGCACAAAGGCTTTCTTCTAAGGTAAGCGCTTCTTTATATGATACATAGTATCGTACTATTCCGGTATTCAAGTCTATTCTAGCCTTTTTTTCCTCATTTTTTGTTGTAACAGCTCCGAGCAGATATGCAGCTTGGTCAGGGTATAGAATATTTGAATCAAACCACTCATCCGTATAATCCTTTCCTTTTAAGTAGGAAACCAACCTCTGTGTATCTGATTCATATATTCCATCGGATATCTGCTTTACTGCTACTTTTCCATATGGTTTTGTAATATCTAATCTTTCTTTTATTCTATCAGATACATACTTATTTATTTTTTCAACTTCAGACAGAGTTTCTGCTGTTATTATTACCCCATGACTTCCCATAAAAATGATATTGGGAATGCATCCCATAATTTTTATCTGCTTCTGTATTTCTAAAGTGAGATAAAATCCTGGTGCTATATATGGCAGCCAAAGATATCTGTAAGGTGATTTAAGAAAAAGTTCCTTTGCTATCTCTTCTCCCTGCTTTGTACAGCATAAAAGATTACCATAAACAGAATGCGTATGGATTACATACTTTTCAAGCAAAGAATGGAAACCTGCTTCTATTGAAGGTCTTCCATCATTCAAACCTTCCAGCTTAACCATATTGTCTTTCACAAACTGTGAGCTTTCCTTATAGAAATCCCTTTTCACGTTTAAGTCGACAGTATCATAATACTCTCTCACTTTTTTATAATTAACAACAACAAACCCATCTGTTTTAGTAATGTCGCACAGCTTGCAACCTGAAGCTTTAACCGCCATAAGCTCATCATCGAATTTAACAGATGTATTGCCTCCGCCTCCTTGAGTGTAATCCGGCAGGCTTCCGACTTTACAGGACATATCTATCATTTCTTTTATGCTTTTTTTGTACATTGTAATCTCCTAGTTTATCCTTTATTTAAAATATTATTCAGGTAGTAATTATATTTTTCTTCCCACAGCTGTCTATCTTGAGGAAAATATGACTTGATTTCAAAACTATCCTTTATGACTTTCCTTGCATGTTTTAAGTCTTTTATCTCGCCTAATGCTATAAGCTGTGCAGCTATATTTCCTATTGCAGTAGCCTCGATTGGACCAGATGTTACCTCTATTCCCAGCGCATTTGCAGTAAACTGGGATATCATTGTATTTTTACATCCGCCTCCGACCATATGCAGTTTAGGTATTCTGCTTCCGACAATTTCACAAAGTCCGTCAAACACATATCTGTACTTTAATGCAAGGCTTTCCATAATACATCTTACTATTTCTGCTCTGTTCTTTGGTACATACTGATTAGTCCTTCTGCAGAATTCAACTACACGCTCCGGCATTTCGCCAGGATGATAAAAGGTTTGATGATCCACATCAATCAAACATGCGAAAGGCTTCGCCTGCCTTGCAGACATCTCCAGTTCATCGAATGATACAGGGTCACCTTCCTTATTCCACTGCCTTCTGCATTCCTGATAAATCCATAATCCCATTATGTTCTTTATAAGTCTGGCAGTCCTGTTTATACCACCTTCATTGGAATATTCATATTTATATGTCAGGTCATTTACTACCGGTTTTTGCAATTCTGAACCGAGTATTGACCATGTACCTGAAGAGAGAAATGCAAACAGATCAGTATCCGCTGGTGCTGCAATCATGGCTGAACCAGTATCATGTCCAGCTACTGCAGTAACAGTAATCGGCTTCAACCCTGTCTCATAACATACCTGCTCGGAGAGTTTTCCAATTACTGTAGCGCTATCTGTAACTTTCCCTAATATATTTGAAGGTATGCCTAATTTCTCTAAAAGCTCATAATCCCAGTCTCCTGTCCGACTGTTAAGCATCTGTGTCGTACTTGACATGGAAAATTCTGTAACTTTTTCTCCTGTAAGAAAATATGACAGTAAATCCGGCATAAAAAGAAGCTGAGCAGTCCTTTCAAACAGTTCAGGCCTATTTTTTGCAATCGAATAAAGCTGATAAATTGTATTGAACTGCATAAACTGTATCCCGGTCCTGTCATACAGATTCTTCTTGCCTATTTTGGCCCATACTTCCTCCATAAGCCCATCTGTCCTTTTGTCTCTGTAATGTATGGGGTTCTCCAAAAGTCTTCCTTTATCGTCAATCAGTCCGAAATCCACACCCCAGGTATCGATTCCGATGCTTTTTATATCATCATGTCCTGTTTTTCTTGCTTCAATAAGGCCTGTCTTCATTTCATGAAAAAGTCTTAAAATATCCCAATAAAGGGTGTCATTCAAATATACAGGATCATTAGAAAACCTGTGCAGTTCTTCAATATATATCTTTTTTCCATCATATGATCCAAGCATAGCCCTTCCGCTGCTCGCGCCAAAATCATACGCCAATACCTTTATCATCACTTACCTCCAATGATTTTAGTGTACAAATATTTCTATTATCTTATTCCAGGTCTATCTTTGCAATATACCTGTCAAGCTGAGTTTGCTCAAACTCATAAGCCAGCTTTGCTAGCGGTTCAAGCTGGTCTTCAGAAGCAAAAAGCTCGAATGCGGCTACATACTCTTTGTATCTATCCTTAGGTATATATATTGGCAGGAAACCCTCCTTCATTAGAACATAATTCATAATCAGTTTTCCAGTTCTGCTGTTACCATCAACAAAAGGGTGTATCTTCATAAACATGGCATACGAGTACATGGCTTTTTCCATGGCTGTATCGTATGTCAGAAAAGGCAGATCATTAAAGTACTTCTTCATCTTATAATATGCCTTTTCAGGTGAAGGCGGAACATGCTTTCTGCCAGGGATCATTAAGTTGACATTACGGTATATTCCGCCAACTGATATGTCCTCTACAACTTTCGCATTTATTTCCTTCACTGCTTCTTCATCAAGATAGGTGTTCTTTTTTAAGAACATCTTCATGTATCTGAAGGCTTTACTGTGGTTGATTATTTCCAGCACTTCCTGATTTTTCTCCATGTCTTCGGCTTCGTTATTCAAAATAGCCTTGACTTGTTCCCTTGTAAGCATGTTTCCTTTAATCTTAGTAGATTCGTAGGTGTAGTCACACTCAAATTCTTTTTCAAGTGTAACTATCTGCTCAGGGGACAGTTTGGATAAATTACTGTTTACATAGTCTCTCTTCCTGCACAACTCTTCGTAGCTCAATTGCAAACACCTTCTTTCCTATTTATTATAAAACATAGCTTTTGTTATATCTTCTGTTGCATCCTTCTCGTGCTTTATTAATGCATATGTTGACACCCTCAAGTTGTCAAAAAAAGGATCTCTCATGGCTTTACATACAAAATTCTGCCTTGGTGAATTGATATCCTCTCCGCTTATCTGGAAAAAATCATTCTTTTCACATAATGCTTTGACTTTTATCAATTGTTCTTTGGTATTTCTTGAAGGCATATATGTTACCGCATCAAATCCCAGCTTTTTCAACACATCAAAAAGCTTATCTATATATGAATCCTCAAATTCCTGCGGTTTCTTGTCTCCTGTAACAGAGTTTGCTACATCACCTAAGTATGCGTATGCTGATATAGCTTTTGTCTTTCTGCTTAATTCAATTATATCATGCACATCTGGGCATTCATCATATGCATCAATGTAAAAAAGTGATATAAGATCGCTTTTTATAGCACCGAGAAGGTCGTACTCGTATACAGGATTGGATTCATCATTTAATAACTGCTCGTTCTTGCTGCTAAGAGGTAATTTAAGTGTATCTTTATAGAAAGAAATCAATGCTTTGCCTTTAGGAAACTTATCCAATAATTTAAGCGCAAGAGCGTATGATATATGTCTTTCGGTTACGGTTCCGCCTTTTGTATATAAAGATAATGGCAGCACTTCTTTTTCGAAATCCAGTAAAATATCGTATTTTTTGAAAATCTGATTAATTTTATCGCACATGTTTTTATTACGTATATTCCTATATTTCCTATAAGGTGCCATAAAATCCTGTATCGTTTTTATATGCTGATGAGGTATCCCGTGAAGAGCGACATATGCAACAGAATCCTGATCGGGATTGTTTATCTTCCTACCGTTTAGCTCTGTCTTGTCCATGCGCGCTCTTACTTCAATACCGCATGTTATAGGCATATCTAGTATCTGCCCAGCTTGAATGAACTCTTCACACCCTGCGGCAGAATCATGGTCCATTATACCTGCTGTTTTAAGACCATTCATATATGCCATAAAAAGAGCTTTTGATGGGCTGTACGGGGAAAAAGAGTATGTGGTGTGTATATGATTATTTACGTCATTGAAAAATAAGGGCTTTTGGATATCGCCCTTATCTATTGCATTTTTCAACACTCTTAAACTATTTAGTCTTTCATCGCTTTTATCATTGTTCAGATTTTCAATTTGTAAAAGTAAGTATTCATTCATATCTAGCGCATTTCCTGTCCACCGGTTACATTAATGGCCTGTCCTGTCATATAGCTTGACATTTGTGAAGCTAAAAACACCATTACATTTGCCACATCCTCATATTCACAAGACCTTCCCATTGGTACCTGGTCAAGGTATTTCTGTCTTACTTCCTGTTCTGTTATCCCCTGATTTGCAGCATACTGTTTGAATAGGCTGTTAACCCATAATGGGGAGTTTAATAAATTACCCGGGCATATAGCATTAAACCTGATATTATTCTTTGCATATTCCAAAGCAAGGCTCTGAGTGAGGCCTATACCGCCGAATTTAGAAGCAGCATAAGCACTGTTTCTGAAAGAACCTTTTTTGCCTGATTTGCTGTTAATCTGTATAAAAGAAGCTCCATTTTCATTATTAAGCATATGTTTAATTGCGGATTTCGCACATATGAAGTATCCTACAAGGTTTACGTCCTGTACCAGCTTCCATTTACTTACATCAAACTCATGAGCCGGTCCGGATATTACTATTCCAGCATTATTGACAAATATATCGATTCTTCCGTATGTATCAACAGCAAGCTTAGTCATGACATCCACATCAGCTTCATTTGTAACATCAACCTTGCATGCTACAGCATTTTTTAGCCCTTTTGCTACTTCGCATGCTTTTTCGTAATTCAAGTCAGCTACAACGACTGAACATCCTTCTTTATCGAGTCTTTGTGCTAATGCTTCGCCCAGGCCTTGTGCTGCACCTGTTATCACAGCGACTTTATTCTTCAACATTTCCATAAATTGCTCCCAACTATTATTCTTTCTTTTATTATATCCCAACCTTATTTAAAAAAATATAGGCTTGTTTGTTTTAACTCATAAAAAGTATACTATCTGAAAAAATTCCAATAAATCAGCAGTACTGACAGTCCAATTATGATAAGACCTATAATGACTGTCTTTATAATTTTCGTCTTTAAGTCTTCTTTATTACGGTTTTCATCATTCATATTTCTTCCCTTAATTTTTTCATTATCTTAACCATCGCATATGTATCTAGTTTGCAGTATTCTAACAATTGGTTTCTGACTACCTGTTTTTCTTCCTCTGACATATTAGGCATATTACGGAATGCTGCCATTGCCTCATCGCCTCTTTTTATTCCTTCAAGATTATTATAATCCATATTTATATCATCAGGGAACATTGCTGGAAGTACATACTTGATAGAGTAACTACCCGCCATGGCATCATCATAATACCAGTGATTCTTAAAAGGTATCATCAGATCCAGCATGTTGTTGAATATATCCATAAGTTCCGTATAGTATTTTGGATACTGGAATGCAAGATCTGCTATTATCCCTTTTTCAAATGCCATATTATACGCTATCGAACATGAATGCTTCGGTATATCGTTTATAAGGCGCAAAGCAAGCTCCTCCCTGCAGTCAAACCCATCATTGGCAAGATATTCTTTATGTTCTAATGTGCCATCCTCATGCTCTATGTGCAGTGAATACTGAAATGGCATCTGCTGATATGGTTTCATACCATCATATGGAGGTATCGCATATTGTACTGTCTCAAAATCTAAATAGTATAAAGGGAAATAGAAATTTTTGATAAATCTTCCAATTTCATTCTTTTTTACAATCTTCTTTTTTTGAAGCTGGTCCTTCACAACAGGCCTTAGCTTTGCATATAATGTCTTTTCATTTATTACATCGAAAAAAGAATGTATCCCGCTGTAGTACATGCGAAGCTTATCATTTTTATTAAGATTTCTAAGAGTAAAAACATTCTCTTTGGGCAGATGTCTGGTACAGTAACCGAAGTATCCGCATGGATAAGGTGAAAAACAGTATTCGGCAATATCTATATCTGGTTCAGTATTAAGATCAATATCTTGTGATAAGAAGTCTAACAGCTCTTCTACTGATTTGTGACGCGAAAATGCTCTCTCAGTCTCATCGTAAATGGAGAAAAGCCTATTCATTTCCAGCGCGCCTCTTCTGACATATTCAGAATTTAGAATAATGACATTAGCTTTTTTTACTTTATAATTTAGTAATGAAAGCACATAACTTTGATAAGCGACATCATCTATATATACATCCTTTACGCTGGTTGAACTTTTTACTTCATATATAACGACTCCATCTTCATCTATCTGAAGGATATCAACGCTTAAGAAACGGCCCATGTATGCAAAAGATGCTTCAGCGATGTATCTGCTGCCATTTTGAATATATTCAGCTGTCTTAGTGATCATTTGTGATTTATCAGGCGAATACTCAACAACAGATATACCATCAAATAAATTCTGTGCTAACTGCCCGACTTCATTACCGTTTTCCAGAACCGCTTCATCCATTACTGATTCATCATACTCATCCGGCTTTACTCTATCCATCCAGTACATCTTCAAACACTGTACTGCTCTGATGTACCTGGATTTTGAAACATTGAAATCAATCATAATTTCTTATTTATATCAACCTCGCTATACTCAGCTATTTCGCAGTTATCCAATATATATTCGTGGACTAGCCCGCTTTGAGGTATACCTCTAAAGTATTGCCCGACGGCTATTGAAACTCCTCCATGCGCAACAAGCAATATATCCTTGCCATAATGAACTTTTAAAATTTCATCTAGAAATCCTTCAACCCTTTTGTAAAACAAAGGATATGCTTCTACAGTATCTAACTGCTCGTCCATCTTCAAGGACCATGCGCCTTTGCGGTATTCCATATTCTGCTTATATGATACTCCCTCAAATTTGCCAAAATCTCTTTCAGAAATCCTGCCATCTGTTACTATGACATTTTCTCTGCCTTCACATACAATATCTGCAGTCTGATAAGCCCTTATTAGAGGAGAAGAAATGACTATATCAAAAACATAGTCTTTAAGCATATCTTTTGTCGCATATGCTTGCTGTATTCCGGTTTCATTAAGAGGTATATCTGAAGAACCCTGTACTTTATCCTGTATATTCCAATCGGTCTGACCGTGCCGTATTAGTAAAATCCTCATAGTAATATGATAGCATAAATAGGTGTTTTTGTCTTGGTATAACTGTCATTCACTGTAAATATCCTGTAAAGCATCAAATCCTCTTTCACCTGTTCTTATTCTAATTACATCTTCAATGTCAGATACGAAAATCTTGCCATCTCCGAATGTCCCTGTATTAAGTACAGTCTTGGCTGCTTCAATAACTTTCTCAACTGGAACTGCGCTTATTACGACATCAACCTTAAGTTTAGGTACCAGTGTTATATCCATAGGAGCTCCTCTGTATGTCTCAGTATGTCCGTTCTGAATTCCACATCCCATTACTTCAGTCACTGTCATTCCTGTCACTCCAATCTTATTTAAAGCATATTTCAAAGCTTCAAATTTAGGCTTTTTGATTATAATAGATACCAGTGTCATTTTGGGCTGCAAACTGTCTGTTAAAGATTTGCTGGTTTCCTGCTTCATCTGTGCAGGAACATTAGCTGAAGGATGGTACTCAATTACATCCAGTTTGTCTATATCTTCTTCATTGTTAAGTATAAATCCTGAATAAGCAGTCGCCAGATTGTGTTCTGAAAAGTCCAACCCGCCTATCTCCTCATCTCTTGACACCCTCAGACCGACTGTCTTTTTTATAATATGAAATAGAATAGTCATTGTTACGCCTACCCAGAGCGCTACTGCCACTACTCCCAAAGTCTGGACTCCTAAAAACCTGAATGCTTCAGAAAAAGAAGTATTTCCCCTAAAAGCTCCTGCAATACCTTCATTAAACGAAAATACACCGACTAGTATTGTTCCTAGCGCTCCGTTAAAACAGTGCACAGCAATAGCTCCTACCGGATCATCAATCTTTGCCTTCTTTTCCAAAAATTCACAGCCGTACACTACCACAAATCCGGAAATAATACCTATTATAAAAGCAGCCAAAGGAGAGACTGTATCAGTTCCTGCTGTTATTGCTACAAGACCAGCTAACGCACCATTGAATGTCATTGACACATCAGGTTTTTTATATTTTATCCAGGTTATGAATAAACAAGTTGTTGCTGCTACAGCAGGAGCCATATTAGTAGTTACAAGTATCAAGCTTAATTTTGCTTCCTGTCCTGTTACTCCGTACGTTGATGCTCCATTGAATCCGAACCAGCAGAACCACAGGATAAATACGCCTAATGCGGCAAATGTCAGATTATGGCCTGGTATTGCCTTTGGATGCCCGTCCTTGTCATATTTGCCAATACGAGGTCCAAGGATTTTCGCTCCAATTAATGCTGATATGCCACCTACCATGTGTACTGCTGTTGAACCTGCAAAGTCATGAAATCCCAGCTGGCTTAACCATCCACCTCCCCATATCCAGTGTCCGGATATAGGATAAACAAATAAGCTTATTATTACTGAATAAATACAGTAGCTGGAAAACTTGGTTCTTTCAGCCATAGCTCCGGACACTATTGTTGCAGCAGTTGCACAAAAGACGGTTTGGAAAATGAGAGAAGTCATATCCATATTCCCAGTTATAAACCCATTTGTCGGCAACCCTATAAGTCCTGCTATATCTTTACCATGCATTAATGAATACCCAAGTACCCAAAATACTATAGTCCCTAGACAAAAGTCCATAAGGTTCTTCATTATAATATTCCCAGTATTTTTTACTCGTGTTAAACCTGCTTCAACTACTGCAAAACCCGCCTGCATAAAAAATACCAATGCTGTACCTGTCATTACCCATACCAGATCAGCTCCTCTTAAACCACTGTCAATTCCCATAAATTTGTCCTCCTTTTTTTTAGAAAAGAAAAAGCGCTGTACCTTTTGCGGTTCAGCGCCTTTGCTTATTTTTCCTGATTGTATTCCATAGGAACTTATATGTCAAGCATATATTAAATCATTTGCAAATAACTATATGTGCATTTAAAATATATATACAAGAGGTATAAATATGGGTAATACTGATAAGATAACGAAAAAGAAATTCAAGCTTAACAAACAGCATGTTTTTGTATTTATTGCCGGTGTATTGATAACTGCTATTTTGTGCGGAATCGGAATATTGATAGCATACAAAAAAGGATTGTTTTCAGATAATAACATAATGCTTGGTGGAGCTATCCTGCAAAAATATACAGTAGTAACAGAATCGGATTTTGATACGAAGGTATTAAAATCATCACAGCCTGAGCTTGTTTATTTTGTTGAGGAAGGTGAAAAGTATGCCCTGTATGACGGTTTTTTCGAAACCATTTATAGTACATGGGGCCGTGATGTGAAAATTTATTATGTAGATCACATGACAGATACATATTTGAATAGGTTCGGGCTATATACAGATGGAACTCCGTTATATGCGATATTTAACAATGGTGAGGTAACTGAACAGAAATACCTTACGACAAACCAGTATGATATTTATACATGGGTAAAGAATTACATGACTGAAGAAACAGCCACTCCTACTCCTCCGCCGAATGCTCCGATTGTTTACCGCATGTATCCTGCTGCAATAAAGGCATCAGGCTTTGATTTTGAAAAACAGAGCATAGGGGAACTGAATCTGAATCCCTATAGCTATGAACATGGGTACTCAAAATACTGTGTTTCGGGACAGTACCTTTCAAAAAGCGAATATAACGAGTTATATGTTCTTCTCGGAGAAGATTACAACAGTAATGCGGAACAGTTCACATTGCCCGATTTTTCCTCTGCAGTACCAAACAGTGAAATGAATTACCAGATATTCACAATCGGTGAGTTTCCAGAATATGATGGCGAATATAATCCAGTTACTATAGGGGATATAAACTATTTTCCCACAGTGGTATCTTATATCTCTAATGATATGTTTATAGGTCAGATAATACTTGCTAAAAATATCGATGAAATAAATGACCGTGGTATTCTAATTCCCTGTGATGGCAGAATGATTGAGAAGTACAGTTTTACAGCCTTATATACTTTGTTAGGCGACAGATTCGGATACAGTAACAGAATCTACTTCTATGTTCCAGACCTGTCCTCCTTTTCACCAATAGAAGGAGCTAAGTACTACATAGTAGCAAGCGGCTGGTATCCTTCGCGCTTTATTGATTAAGCTCAGCCTTTAAAAAGTGAAATTTGTTTTTAATCGAGTAGGAGAAAATCCCTATTAGGGAAATTTTCGACCTCTCACACCACCGTACGTACGGTTCCGTATACGGCGGTTCAATCAACTTAACAAGCGACACACCTTTCGATGTAGTAGTCTAACATTGAGACTAATCCA
>Ga0116149_1000050_pt1 | contig 144673 bp, 134 predicted proteins | sample AD_UKC057_MetaG_FD_89787 | JGI IMG/M metagenome (GOLD analysis project Ga0116149, IMG submission 89787) | Active sludge microbial communities of municipal wastewater-treating anaerobic digesters from USA - AD_UKC057_MetaG | ecosystem: Engineered > Bioreactor > Anaerobic > Digestate | place...
CGAAGCTGAAACCTTTATCTATGCCAGCCGCTCCGAAGGACCCAGCTTTGCGCGCATCTTCCGCATCAAGGAGTCCGTGCCGCTGGCCGCCCTGCCCGCCACCAAAAACAAAACCGTGCTGGACGCCATCCACCACGTTTACCCACAGTACATTGACGGCGGGAACGTGCTGAAAACCGGACTGAACAACATGGGCGCGGTCTTTCATCCCACCATCACCCTGCTGAACGCCGGCTGGATTGAGACCACGCACGGCGATTTTGAATTCTATATCGACGGGGTTTCTCCCTCGGTGGCAAAACTGCTGGAAACCGTGGACCGCGAACGCTGCACCGTCGCCTCGGCGCTGGGCATCCGCGCGCGCACCGGTCTGGAGTGGCTGGCTTTGGCGTACGACGCCCGCGGGGATAACCTGCACGACGCCATTCACAACCAGAGCGGCTACTACGGCATCAAAGCCCCTCCCACGCTCAACCACCGCTATTTGTTTGAGGAGATTCCGATGAGCCTGGTGCCGATTGCCGCCCTGGGGCAGCGCTACGGAGTATCGGTGCGCGGGATTGACGCGATTATCCGCCTGGCGTGCATCATTCACAATACGGATTACTGGCGCAAGGGCCGCACGCTGGAAAAGCTGGGCATCAAGGACCTGAGCGTGGAGGAGCTGACCCACTACGTGGAGACCGGCGAGCGGGATTGAGGGGGCCTCTTTCTTGGCGCTAAATCGTCAATGCGAAGTCGCGCCAGCGGCTGAAGCAATCTGCCTTGTTCTTGCTTGGTCTCCTGAGCGCGAAACCTCCCTGTGGGACCATGCAAAGCCTTTGACCGCAGGTCTCCTTTCATCAGTTATCGAGCAAGGGACCGGAAGCTTAACCTCCCTGTTCCGCGTGCAGGCTTTGCACTGAGTATGCCGAGAGAATAGATTAGAATACACTCAACGTATACCCCAATCATCCAAAGGAGCCACCATGCCCGCACCCATCCTTGTTGCTTACGCCACCCGCTACGGCTCCACCGCCGAGGTGGCCCAGTTCATCGCCTCCGCGCTCGAAGGCCGCGGCCTGCCCGCCGCCTGCCGGCCTGCCCGCGAGGTGAAAAGCCTGCAGGGCTTCAGCGCGGTTGTGCTGGGTGCCCCGCTCCTCATGCTCCATTGGCACAAAGACGTCCTGCGCTTTCTGGACCGCTTCCGCACAGAACTGCAAAGCCTGCCCGCGGCCGCCTTCGCGCTGGGACCCACCACCGAGCCGCGCTCGGAAAAGGAAAGGACGGACGCGCGCGCAATTCTGGACAAAGAACTTACCACCCGCCCCTGGTTCAAGCCTTCGTCCGTCGCGCTCTTCGGCGGCCGCTGGGACCCGGCCAAAATCGGCTTCCCTTTCAAAGCCCTGGCCAAATCTATGCCCGCCAGCGACCTGCGCGACTGGGACGAAATCAAAGCCTGGGCACAAGCCCTCTTCCCAGGCTTTGCTCCCCGCTGACCAACGCAAACAGGCAGACCAGATGGTCTGCCTGTCGCTTTCTAATCATCCGGTTCCGGGGGGACCCAGTCCCCTTTTCCGGTCAAACCTCAGCCCATTTCAGGGCGTCTGAGGAGCCAGCGTGAATGCTTTCGGGGTCGCCCGGGCGTCCAACCACCTGGCCTGCGTGTACCCGTCGTAAGCGTTGGAACACACCCCCGAAGCTTGAAGCTGACGCCTGCACCCACCACAGGTTATAAAACGGCAAAGAGTCCAACAGCTTTACGAGTGACCGGGTTTGTGGCAAGCCTGTGGAGTGAGTAGACTTCTTTTTCAGGCGGCGTCGGACTGCCGTTGGACAGCCTGTCGAACCTTCTCGCTGGGTTTGCGCAAGCTCCGGATCAGATGACGGACAGCCGCTGCTGGAGAAACCATCAGCATGCGCGGGCCTGAGTAGCGCATCACTTCGCGGATGCGCGCGCGCATCTCCGGGCGGTAGCAGTGCACCGGGCACCTGCCGCAGGTGGGTTTATCCGGCTGGAAGGCGCAGCGCTCAATGCGCCGCAGGGCGTAGGCCTGCAGGTCGGCGCATTCCGCGCACAGAATACCTTCCGGTTGGTGCTTCGCCCGGCAGAAAATGCGTATCATGCGCGAAACTGTTTCCTGTTCCTGCAGGATGTGTTTGTTGTTTGCGGTTCCGTTTTTTGGCATCGGCCCATTATACCCGAGCGGAAGAAATGGAACAGCCCAGTCTTAATGAGTGGGTTTCCTCTAAGCGTGATTCTCTAACGGTGATGAATATGGTCATACTGAGGCGCGAGAGAAGGCTCCCAACACCTGTCATTCTGATGCCCTGATGGGCACAAGTCGAAGCGAAGAAGCTGTCATTGCGAAGTCGCGCCAGCGACTGCGTCCATATTCGTCATTGCGAAGTCGCGCCAGCGACTGAAGCAATCTCCCCGTTTGCTTCCAGGGGGATCGCTTCGCTTTGCTCGCGATGACAGTGCTTGTCATTGCGAAGGAGCGCCAGCGGCTGAAGCAATCTCCCCGTTTGCTTTCAGGGGAATTGCTTCACTTTGCTCGCGATGACAATGCCCGTCATTGCGAAGGAGTGCCAGCGGCTGAAGCAATCTCCCTTTTTGCTTGCAGGGGGGTCGCTTCGCTATGCTCGCGGTGAAAAACGCCGTCACTCTGAGCCGCGGGCGAAGCATCTTCCTGGCAGGCTGCCAAAATCGTTCACAAAGTTATAAACAAACAGCCCGACCTTCCGGTCGGGCTGTCCGCGTCTCTTGACTTCAAATCCTAAATCCAGCCGCGCAGTTCCATGGCCTTCACCACCTTGTGGATGGCTACCATGTAGGCCGCGTCGCGCATGCTCACATTTTGCTGCAAAGACATATCCAGCACGCCCTTGAAGGCGGTGGTCATGTTATTGTTCAGCTTATCCAGCACTTCTTCGCGCGTCCAATAGAAGTTCATATCATTCTGCACGCCTTCAAAGTACGACACCGTCACGCCGCCGGAATTGCACAAAAAGTCCGGCACAATGAAGATACCGCGCTCGTTCAGCTCCACGTCCGCTTCGGGGGTCGTGGGCCCGTTGGCGCCTTCCGCCAGGATTTTTACCTGGGGATGGATGAGCCTGACTGTCTCGGCATTAATCTGGCCTTCCAGCGCGGCGGGGATGAGGACATCCACGGGTTTGCTGATCCAGGCGCCGCCGTCCTCGATCGTGTAACCGGCCTCGCGGGCTTTTTCTTTGTTAATCGTGCCGTATTGGTCGGTGATGCTCTTCAGGAACCACGGGTCCACGCCGTCTTCCTTGGTGAAAGTGTACGACACTTTATCGTCGCGGTCCCAACAGGAAACACACAGAACCTTTCCGCCCAAAATTTCCTTAAAGCCGATGGCAGCGTACTGCGCCACGTTGCCAAAACCCTGCAGCGCGACGCTGCATTCGGCCGGGTTCAGACCCAGGTGCTTCATCGCCTCGCGCACGGTATAGATGACGCCAAAGCCAGTGGCTTCGGTGCGTCCGAGCGAACCGCCGCCGCCAACCGGTTTGCCGGTAATCACGCCGGGGGTGTACTGCCCGGTGATGCGCGAATACTCGTCCATCATCCAACCCATCATCTGGGGGGTGGTGCCGACGTCCGGAGCGGGGACATCCTGGCGGGGACCAATGTTTTTGTACATGGCGCGGACGTAAGCCCGGCACAGGCGTTCTTTTTCACCGATTGAAAGCGTGGCGGGATCTACCACCACGCCGCCCTTACCGCCTCCCAGCGGAATATCGGCAACGGCGCATTTCCAGGTCATCCACATCGCAAGCGCGCGCACGGTATCAGCGGTTTCGGCCGGGTGAAAGCGCAAGCCGCCTTTGTTCGGGCCGCGCGCGTCGTTGTGCTGTACGCGGAAGGCTTCGAACACCCGGATTTTACCGTCGTCCATGCGTACTGGCAGGCGCATATGGAACTCACGGGCTGGCCAGCGCAGAATCTGACGAACCTGCTCGTCCAGCCCAAGCTGGTCGGCAACTTTGTCAAATTGCTGCTGTGCCATTTCAAATGCATTGGTTTGTCCTGACATTTTCTCTCCTGTATTTAGTGATTAATAATTCCTGCGCGGCCTCGTAATAAGAAATAACGGGCAGACCGGAGCCGCGCCGGGTGCCCGAAAAAATTGACGATTATCTTCCGGAAGAATGGTCATTCTTTCCTCAGAACCTGCTGCAATTACTTTACTTCATTAAAAGTAATGCGTCAAGCAGAATAACCTTCGTCCTCTCACGCGCGGTGCCGCTTGAGGAATGCGGCCATCCGTTCCAAGGCGATTTCGATGCAGCGGTATTCCGTGGCATAGGAGCAGCGCACAAAGCCCTTGCCGGAATCCCCGAAAGAACGCCCGGGAACAACAGCCACATGTTCCTCGTACAGCAATTTTTCGGCGAATTCTTCGTCATCCATCCCGCTGGAGGTAATATCCGGGAAGACATAGAAGGCGCCGCCCGGCGTGCTGGTCTTCAGGCCCATCGCGTTCAGGCCGCTGCAGATGAGCTTTCGGCGGCGGTTGTATTCCTCGCGCATCTCCTGAACGTAAGGCTCGCCAACGCGTAGCGCTTCCAGGGCGGCGTACTGCGAGATGGTAGGCGCGGACATGACAGAATATTGATGAATGCGCACCAGGCCGCCCGCGATTGACGCCGGCGCGGCCACATATCCAATGCGCCAGCCGGTCATGGCGTAAGCTTTGGAGAAACCGCCCATCAGAATCGTCCGTTCCCACATGCCCGGCAGCGCCGCAAAGCACACATGTTCCTGTTCATAAACCAGACGGTCGTAAATTTCATCCGAGACCACCATCAGGTCGTATTTTTCAGCCAGTTCGGCAATCTTCAACAGCGTCTCGCGCGTGGCGACCGCGCCGGTCGGATTGTTCGGGTACCCAATAAAGATGGCTTTGGTGCGCGGGGTGATGGCCTGCTCAATTAAATCCGGCCGGGGTTCAAAGTTGTCGGCCATATAGGTCGGGATTTCCACCGCCACGCCGCCTGCCAGCTGTACTTCCGCCTGATAAGACACGAAACAGGGTGTGGGGATGATAACCTCATCACCGGGGTCCAGCAGCGCGGTGAAGGTGAGGTAAAGCGCTTCCGAGACGCCCACGGTAAGAACAATTTCGTCATTGGGGTTGTAAGTGACCCCATACAGTTTGTGCAGGTGCTGCGCGACCGCCTCGCGCAGAGGCAATATGCCGTGATTGGACGTGTAGTGTGTGTCTCCGCGTTCCAAAGAGGCGATTCCCGCGCGGATAATAGGTGCCGGCGTGGTAAAGTCAGGCTCGCCAATTCCCAGTGAGATGACATCTTGCATCGTGGCGGCAATGTCAAAGAATTTGCGAATGCCTGAGGGCTTTAGCTCAACAACGCGCCTGGCAAGTACGGATTTTGTCATTTATTCTCCTTTTTTATGATAATTGCTTACCAACTCGCCCAGGAGTTGTCTCCCAGGTTAAATTTACCCATCATTCCGGTTATAACCACATCATGCCCCAGGATGGAGCCTTCCAGGTGCGTGTTGGTGATATGCACGCCCGGGCTGAGAATTGAATCGCGAATGCTGCTGTTCTGGATAACCGCCCCCGCGCCGATGGACGCGAACGGACCAATAATAGAAGTGCTCACGCGCGCGTCTGGATGGATGAAGACCGGCGGAAGAATCACGCAGTCGTCCTGATAAATAGTTTGTTGAACGTTCGCGCGGCCGTGCTCAAGCAGGTAGCGGTTGGTATCCAGCAGCGCTTCCGAAGTGCCCGCGTCCAGCCAGACCTGCACCTGCTCTGTGCGCATCACAAAGCCGTGTTCCAGATAGATGTTGAGCGCGTCCGCCAGGTAAAACTCCCCTTTCAGGGAGATATTGCGCTTGAATTGCTCCTCAACTGCCGAAAGCAGGGCTTCGCCTTCCTTGAAATAGTAGCATCCTACGACAGCCAGATTGTTGTTCATGTCATTTGGCTTTTCAATCAGGCGCCGCACCAGGCCCAGCGAGCCGGTTTCCGCCACGCCAAAACGGCGGGGGTCCGGAACTGCCTTCACCCATGCGACTGAATCAAGCTTCTCCTGGCTGAGAAACGCGAAGGAATTCTCAATCAGCGTATCCGAAAACACCACCAAAAGCGGGCCCTTCAGGTGCTCGCGGGCGTGCCAGAGCGCATCGGACTGGCCTTTCTTTTCGGGCTGCTCCACGTAATGCACCTGTTTGCGCGGATGGTACTTTTGCATATGCGCCTGAATGATTTCGCGCTGACCGGGGGACATGATAAAAACATATTCCGCGCGCTCTGGGTTTGGAATCGTCTTAAACATGCTCAGCATGTGGTCCAAAACAGTACTGCCTGCCAGCGCGACCAGCGGTTTGGGTCTGCTCCAGGTAAGCGGGCGCAGACGACTGCCCAAACCCGCCATGGGAATAATGATTTTTATGGTTTCAGGCATAGGGGAATCTCCGAAAAGAGTGATGGTGTCCTGCCAGTAAACGCTTGCTGCATCTCAAAAACCGACCTCGTCCAGTATTCAGTCCGCGCGGTACAGCGTCAGACTGCCTGAGCCCTCCAGGCTTAGCCTGATTATACCTGTATCCTGGATAATCGGCAGGATTAAGGCTGGGTGGCGCGCAGCCCGGTGAGATTGAACGTGGCAGCCTGCTCCCCCGAAGCGCTGGCAAACACCCCCAACAAGCCGTTCAGACCTTTGCGCCCCTCAGCGCTGAACTGAAAGGTGTCATTCACGAAGAAGTACAGGGTGCCCTTATCCGCCCAAATGCCCAGGCGGTTTAGCGCGGGCGCGCCCGGCTGATAGCGCCGCAGCGCCGTCCAGTTTTGAAGGACGGAAACGCCGTCAAAAATCGCGCGTTCCAGCCGCATCTGCCCATCGCAGCGATACAGCGCGCGGTAGGTTCCCAGCTCGCTGAAGCGCCAGAAGCTAATTCCAAAAATGTCGTTCTTTCCGCACAGCGCTGATTCCAGCGTCAACTCAAGGTAAAACGTATCCGGCAGAGTGATTTTACTCAGGCTGCTGATTTCGCCCTTCTTACCGGAGAGCGCCAGGGCAAGCGCTCCGCTGCCGTAAATGACATTTCCTTCCGCCGCCGAACTTTCCGCCCATTGGCTCTCCCCGCTAAAATCATCTTCCGCCAATACGCTGGTATAGGCCGGCGGGGTCAGTCCTTCCAAGGGATGAGGAGTGGCTTCGTAGACCCGCGGCGTTGGCGTGGGAGTATCCGGAAACCAATCGATGGTCGGGCTGGGCTGCGGGGTCTCCGTCGGAGTGGGCGCTGGCGTAGGAGTTTCCTCAGGGACGCCTATCGGCAGGCAGGCGCCAAGCAGCGCCGCAATACAGACCAGAATAAGACAGACACGCGTAACTTTCATCATCCCTATTGTACCCAATCCTGCCAGGCGCGTTCTCCCTCTGAGAGCGTCCCGGTTATGCTCCCTTTATTTAACTGGGTATAATGGGAGTATCCGAATGAGAGGTGAAAATGAACAGTGTGAAAAAGTTTCTCCTGCCCCTTACCATTATTGTCCTCGCGCTGGCCGCCGGCGTGCTGCTCTGGAGCGCCGCCAGTTTGCATCCCGCCAGCGCGCAGGCCGTTTATCAAACCCCCACGCCCGATGCTGAAGGGCGCATTTATTACACCGTTGAAGAAGGTGATACCTGCACCCGCATATTCCTGCTGACCAACGTCTCCATCGATGAAATCATCCGTCTGAACGGACTGACGGAAAGCTGCAGCCTGATTACCGGCACAAAGATTCTGCTTGGCACAGTGGCCGCGCCGGCGCTGACCGAAACAGCCATGCCCACCCCTACCATCGCGCCGGAAAAAATCACCCCCACCCCCACGCCTGAACCCGGCTTTGCCAAGGTGTGCGTCGTGCTTTTTAACGATTTGGACGGCACCGGTATGCGCACCGAAGGGGAGACCTACCTCTACGGCGGCGTGGTGAGCATCAATGACCGCGTTGGCAAAGTCTCCCTGACCGGAACAACAGTTGCCGGAAACCCCGACGAGGTTGACCCGCTGTGCTTTGAGAACATCCCGGAGGGCAGCTATAACATCACCGTCGCCATTCCGGACGGATTTAATGCCACCACCATCACCAATTACCCGCTGGAGGTGAAAGCGGGCGAGCAAGCCACCATCGATTTTGGCGCGCAGGTTTCTACGGCCGCGCCAGGCCAGGATGCCGCCGCACCAGCCGGCCGGTCTCCCATCCTCGGTATTGTTGGCATTGTCGTGCTCGCGGCCGGCATTGGCCTTGGGATTGTGATGTGGCGTCAGCGTAAAGTGTAGCCTGCGGATTAAACGCGATAAAAGCCGACTGTATCGCGACAGTCGGCTTTTTGTTTAATGGGCTGCCATTCTGAAGGCAGCAACTTCTGCTATATCAAATCAAAGGAGCACCAGTGACTGCGGCAATCCGCATTAATCCTGGAGAGGAGACCGCTTCGCTGCGCTCGCGATGACGAACAATTCGTCATTGCGAACCATTACGCTGTGCGCTGCTCCAACCAGATATCCGCGTCGTTGTGATAACCCGCACGTTCCCAAAAACCCGGGCGGTCGTGCGCGCTGAATTCCAGTCCGCGCAGCCATTTGGCGCCTTTCCACAGGTAGACATCTTTCAAGTCATCGCGCCCTGGAATGACGCCGGTGACACCGCGCAAGGGGAACCCATGCTCCGGCGTGATGGGCTGTCCTTCGTAATGGGTAGCCAGCAGGAAATTATCCGCCATCACTACCTCAATGGGGAGGTTGGCTGTAAAGCCAAACTCTGCGTGCTGGATTACAAAGCGCGCATCCGGATTTGGAACGACAAGACCGAGCTCCCGCAGCGTTTTCAAGGAAACGCCCTCCCAACGCGTATCCAGCTTGCTCCAGGTGGTCACACAATGCAGGTCCAATGTGACCGCTGTACGCGGGAGAGCGCAAAACTCGTCCCATGTGAGGGTCAGCGGTTTCTCAACCTCACCCCAAACGCGAAAGGTCCAGGTTTTCGGGTCAAACTCCGGGACTGGCCCATAGTGCAACACCGGAAAGCGCTTGGTCAGCAGCTGCCCGGGTGGGATTCGCCCGGGTTTGGGAGTTGGTTTTTGAGTTTGGTCAGTCATTCAGCCTCCTAACGCGAAGCTTCCTCCGGGAGAAAGCACTTCCACGCGCGTTTCAGTTTCAGCTTCCACACGCTGCTTCCAGGCGTGCGCGTCCTGACGGATGAGCGGGAAGGTGTTGTAGTGGATGGGGATGACAACTTTAGGCCGCAGCAGTTTTACCGCCCGCAGTGCGTCGTCGGGGCCCATGGTGTAGTTATCGCCAATCGGAATCGCAGCCAGGTCCAGCCCTTCTTCGCCAATCAGGCGCATATCGCCAAAGAGCCCCGTATCCCCGGCCAGATAGATTTTTTCCCCGGCTGTCGTCGTCAGCAAAAAGCCGGCCGGGTTACCGCCGTCGCTGCCGTCCGGGAGTGCTGACCCATGCAGGGCTTGGGTGAGTTTGAGGTAACCAAAGGGATATTGAAAGCCGCCGCCAATATGCTGCGCGTGCGTTTTCGCGCCCTTGGCAGAGAACCATCCGCAAATTTCGAAGTTCGATATGACCGTCGCGCCGGTGCGCCGCGCGATTTCCAACGCGTCGCCAACATGGTCGCCGTGCCCGTGGGAAACAAGCACATAATCCGCGCGCACATCCTGGGCTTTCATCAAGGCGGCCGGGTTGCCGCTGAAAAATGGGTCCACAATCAATGGCATTTCTCCGCATTGCAAACCAATGGTGGCATGTCCGTACCAGGTGAAGATAGTGCCCATAGATTCCTCCTTTCCTCTGTGATTATACCTTTCAGCGCGTGTGGACGCTTCCTTTGGGCGTCATTTCAGCCAGACAAAAGCCCTTTCATCCCCATGCCAGACGTCCGCCGCAACCAAACGCGGCTGCAAAAGCGGGAACTGATACTGAAACACCCCGCCGCTGGTAAGCAGGAAAAAGCCCTTGGAATCCTCCTGCCAGATAAGCGCCCCGATTGCATGTTCGGCCAGAGTTTGCAGTTGCAGGCCCTGAGGCGAATACAACCGCGCGCCGTTGGCACCCCATCCAATCAACCAGCGTTCGTCCGGAGCGATTCCCAGCCTTTCTTCACCCGGCAAAGAAAACACAATGCCGCTTCGGTCAAATAGCAGGGCTCCTCCGGCGCGGGAAGCTGTAAAGAGTCCGTTTTGCGGATTGTAGCTGAGATGTGAAAATTCGCCTGCCAATAAAGGCTCAAACGTGACGGCGTTGTTGGAGGAATAGTAAATGCCCGCCGGATATCTGGCGTTGTTGTTTTCCGTCCGCACTGCCACGGCCACATCCCCATTTAGCGGGCTCACGGCCGCCTCCGCAAAAGGCCCATCAAAGATGATGCGGGGTTTTCCCGCCGAAACATTGCTGAGCCGCAAGTCCACGGCGCCGGTTTCCGTGGGGGTGCAGGTGAGCAGATAGAGCGGGCTCATCCAGCCCACATAACGTTCCCAATAACCGGTATCGCGCGGAACATGCAGATAATGCGTAATCGCGCCGTTGGGCATGCTGAGCGCGCCGACCAAGGAAATCTTCCAGTCGCTGATGGTCGCGTAGCTGTTGACTTCCTGGAAAACAATCCAATCCTGGTCTGGGGACCAAAGAGGCGAAAAATCCTGCTGAAAACGCTGGTTCAAGCGCTTCAGACTGCCGTTTTCAGGTTGGTACAGATACAGGTCAGCCGAAGGCCCATCCAGCGCGGCGGGAAAGACTGCTGTTCGCGCGTCCCCCGACCAACTGACCGGGTTGGGCTGCTGCACGGCCTGCAGCGCCATTTGCGGTTGAATGCCGTCCTGCTGCAAGACGGCTTCCTGAAGTTCCGCGGAGAGCAGACTTGTGAGCATGCGGGGCGGATTCCAGGGATTAGTCAGTTCGTACATGCCCAGCTCATCCAGCTTTTCCGGCGTGCCCGCGCGCAGCAGTACGCGTGTGCCGTCCGGCGCTTTGCCGCCAATGATATCCAGCGGGTCGGTCAGCAGCGGAAGGGTGATGGGAATGAGCGTGCCGCTGTCCCTGTCGGCAGCGTAAAGGTGCTCTCCCTGAGCGTCCGGGAAAATAAGCCAGGGACCGTCTTCCGCGTCGGTCGGGCGCGGTACGGGAACGGGAGTATCGGTATAGGTAATAATTGGCGAGAGCGTCCGGGCTGTTGTGGTGCCAGTTTCCAGAGCGGCGCGCGTGCGGGCATCCACCTCCGCGGTAGAACTGGGCGCCCAGGCCGCCGGCGTTGGCGCGGTATAGCGGCAGGCAAGCCCAAGCAGAAGCAAGCTGGCTGCAAGCAAAAGCGCGCGCCTGGATTTCATGCCTTAATCGTACATGATTTTTTAAGGCGGCAAATTTTCGCAGAAGGTTTGGCAGCCGGTCGGGCAGCCCGCGTGTTGCTCATCAAGCGCTACGCATCGCGAATAAAAAAGCTCTCCAGTCGGAGAGCTTTTAATAACCTATCAGCGGTTTCATAAGATTTCCAGCTTTGCCAGCGATGCCACCAGCGCCTTCAACCCCACCCCTTCAAAGTAGACCTCCACGGTTTCATCGCCGTGCTCCAGCCGGCTTGCCTTGACCACACCGCGGCCGTAGGTTTTGTGCCGCACCTGCATGCCCGCCCTGTACTGCGTGTTTTGCGGCGCGTCCTGGCGCGGCGTGCTGCGGAAGGCGGGCGTCTCCCAGCGGGAATACGTGTTTTGATAGGGAGTGTTCAGGCGGCTGGGCAAACCTTTGGCGCTGCCCTGCAGCAGGTCCTCGGGCAGGTCGTCCAAAAAGCGGGATGCCTGGGTCTCTTCGTAGCTGCCGTAAGGGCTGCGCCGGCGCATCGCGCGCGTCAGGGTCAGCGTCTTCTTGGCGCGGGTAATTCCCACATAAAGCAGCCGGCGTTCTTCCGCCAGGGCTTCGGGGTCATCGCGCGAACGGCTGTGTGGGAGAATCATTTCATCCAGTCCCACAATGAACACATTTTCGAACTCCAGACCCTTGGCTGCGTGCAGGGTCAGCATGGTGGGCGCGTCCAGGGTTTCGGGCAGCGTATCCTGGTCGGCCACCAGGGCCATCGCTTCCAGAAAACCCGGCAGTCCGTCGTATTCCAGGATGACCTGACGCAGTTCCATCACGTTTTCCCAGCGGTCCTGTCCTTCTTCGCTGCGGTCGTGAATATATTCCTGATAGCCTGTATCCTCCAGGACGCGGTCAAACAGTGAAGCGGGCGGGTTGGCCGCGGCGAACTGCCGCCAGGAAAGGAGTTTTTTTCCAAACTGTTCCAGGCGCAGGCCTTCTTTGCCAAGCTGCTCCAGCGCGGCTCGCCCCGATGGTTCCGCGATGCGGCAGACTGCCTCTCCCAGCGTCAGGCTGGATAGGCGGGCAAACTCATCCAGCTTCTCCAGGCTTTTCCCGCCAATTCCGCGCGGCGGCAGGTTAATCACCCGCCTCAGGCTGATTTCGTCCTTGGGATTGTGAATCAGGCGCAAAAAAGCAATCACATCCTTCACTTCGCGCCGTCCGTAAAAGCGCTGCGCGCCGACCAGACGGTAACTGATGCCTTCCCGCCGGAAGGATTCTTCCAGCAGGCGCGACTGGGCGTTGGTGCGGTACATCACCGCGAAAGAGCTTGGGTTCAGGTGCCGCGTGCGGATGCCGGTTTTAATAGCATCCACAACAAATTCAGCTTCTGCTTTATCGTCGGGCGCTGCGTATAATTTTATTTTTTCGCCCTGCTGTTGTTCCGTGAAGAGTTTTTTACGGGTACGGTTCGCATTGCGGTCTATCACCGCCATTGCCCCGTCCAGGATACGCTGCGTGGAGCGGTAATTTTGCTCCAGAAGAATGGTCCGGGCGTTTTTGAAGTCGGTCTGGAAGCGCTGGATGTTGCGGTAATCCGCGCCGCGCCAGCGGTAGATGGACTGATCCTCATCGCCTACCACATACAGGTTGCCGTGGTCTTTTGCCAGGCTGCGCAGTATCGCGTATTGAGATAGGTTGGTATCCTGAAACTCATCCACCAGGATATGTTCAAATTTATGCGCCCAGGTAGCGCGCACCTGGGGATAGGCGTTCATCAGCTGGTAGGTGTACACCAGCATGTCATCAAAATCCATGGCATTGTTGCGTATCAACAGCTGCTGATAACGCAGATAGAACTGGCGCACCTTCTCATCGCGAAAGTTCTGGATGGGATAGTCTTCGGGGGTGACCAGGTCATTTTTCGCGCGCGAGATGGCATCCAGGATGGATTCAGCCCGGAATAGTTTCTCGTCCACCCCGGCTTCGCGAATGACTTCTTTCATCAGCGTGATCTGGTCGTCAGCATCAAAGATGACAAAATCCTTGCTGAGGGGCAGTAAATCCGCCTCTCTCCGCAGGATGCGCCCGCAAACAGAATGGAAAGTGCCCAGCCAGATGCCCTGGGCGGCCGCGCCAAGTATCTTCTCCACCCGCGCCGCCATCTCCCTGGCAGCTTTATTGGTAAAAGTCACCGCGAGGATGTGATAGGGCGGCACGCGCATCACGCCAATCAGATAAGCGATGCGGTACGTCAGGACGCGGGTTTTCCCGGAACCGGGGCCGGCCAACACCAGCGTCGGGCCGGCCGGGGCGGCAACAGCCTGCTGCTGCTGAGGGTTGAGCAGGTCAAGTAATTCATCCATAATCAGAGAATTTTACCGCAGGTCTCTTCCTAAAAGAGCAGCGCTTTTGCCAGCCCAATCATAATGCCCGCCAGCACAAGCCAGTACGGCGTCAGTTTTAGCAGGAACAAACCTGCCAGACCTGCCGCCAGCAAAAGCGCGGTCCACACATCCACGACGGCATTCTTTGCCATCGTTACCGCGATGGTGATAATCAGAGCCACGACGCCGGCATTCACCCCTTCCAGAACAGCCTGGGCGACTGGAGAGTTCGCCAGTTTTTTCATCAATGGTCCCATTGCCGTCACGACAATAAACGAAGGCAAAAAGACCCCGATAGTGGACGCGAACGCCCCGGGAATGCCTCCGACCATATACCCGATGAAAGTCACCGCGGAAGTGACAGGTCCCGGGGTCATTTGCCCGACGGCAATCGCGTCGACGAGCTGCTGCTGCGTCATCCAACCAAATCGGTTGACGATATCATCGCGGATGAGCGGAAACAGCACCAGCGCCGACCCAAAGAGCACGGCGCCAGTACGTAAAAAGTACAGGAACAACTGCGCCACCCGGGAATGAAGCCAATCCGGACCCTGCTGAAAGAGGCGCAGAAGCAGCGGAAAAGGAAAAACAGCCAGCAAAGCCGCGGGCGCTTTTGGGGGATGTTTCAACAGGTACACCAGCACATATCCCAATAAACCCGCCGCGAAGAGAATAATGACCTCATTCACGCCCAGCAAGGACGCGCCGAATGCCAGCCCGAAAATCAACCAGGTCTGCCAGGTTTTCAGACAGCTCTTGCCCAGGCTCCAAAGAGTGTTGATGACAATCGCCAGCACCAGCGGATTGAGAGCGTAAAAAATCGCGTCCACCTGAGGAAGCGCCCCGTAGCGCGTGTACGCCCAGGCAAACGAAACTGTGGCGATGAATGAAGGAAGGATAAAACTGGCGCCGGCCGCTAACAAGCCGGGAAAGCCGGCTTCTAAATAGCCGATATGCAGGGCTAATTCTGTCGCGTTGGGTCCGGGCACCAGGTGCGTCGCTGCCAAAAGCTCCAGAAAATGCTCTCCGGTCAGCCACTTGCGCTTGCGCACAATTTCGCTTTCCATCATGGCGATATGCGCGGTGGGAGACCCAAAACTCGTGGCGCCAATCTGCAGGAAAACCTTAATCAGGTCTTTCAGCCTGGCTTTTTGTTCCAGCGGAAGCGTCGGGATTTCTAATTTCATTTTTCCTGCCTGGCAGCTTTCAAAATCGGGAGAGTCAGCAGCAGGTGTTCAAGAGTCAGGCGCGGGTTCACGTACGCGTCCAGCCTTGCCAACGCTTTTTCATGTCTCTCCAAAATTTGTTCAATGTTCGCGAGGTCCAGCTGACGCGCGGTATCCTCTAAAGACCTTTGCCGGTCCTGGTTTACCAGCGGCATTTCCGCGCCGCTGCGCACAATCAGCACATCCCGCCAGAAACTCAACCAGGCGGAGACCAGCTGAGCCGTGAGCTCGCGTTGACCGCTTTTGCTTTTTTGCAGGCTTTCCACATACTGCAAACGCTGGCGCCTGGCTGCGTAAAGCAGCTCCTCCAGCCTGTCCAACGCGTCGTGATACGAGGCCAGTATTTCTGGGTTTTGGTCAAAGCGAACCGCCGCCCCTACCCTGCCGGAGGATAAATGCGCCAGGACCGCCGCACATTCCGCCGGAATCTGCAGCTTTTGTTCCAGCCAGCTGCTTGCTTTTTCCATCGGTAGCGGCCGCAAGCGGACAATCTGGCAGCGCGAGGATATCGTCGGAAGCAGGTTTTCTTCCGAGTCAGCCGTCAGCACCAGCACCGCGCGGGCAGGCGGTTCTTCAAGCGATTTCAACAGCGCGTTGGATGCCGAGGCCGTAGCCCTCTGAAAATCCAGAATGAGCACCACGCGGTATTTTGCCTGGTAGGGCGCGAGCGCCAGAGACTGCTGCACAGAGCGAATCTGGTCAATGCGCAGGTCCTGGTGGCCTTCTTCCGGCGCCAGAACCATTAAATCCGGGAAGCTCTGGGCATCAATCTGGCGGCATACCGCGCACACACCGCAAAACTCGCCGGGCTCGGGAGGGTTCTGACAATTCAGAGCCTTGATAAACGCCAGGGCAAGCGTGCGCCTGCCGATTCCCTGCGAGCCTGTCAGCAGATAGGCATGGCGCAGTTTTTCGGGTTTGGTATGCTCTTTTAAGAACGCAACCGCGGTCTCGTGACCGCAAATATTCCATCCCATACGATAATTTTAACACAGGGCACACGGGCAGTGATAAACTTCAGCAGTTATCCCGCTGCTGCTAAGTTCTGGCAATGCCTGATAAAATAACAGGCCGCAAGGAAATCCTAGACCTAGAATATAATGGAAAGAACTGCCTGCGGGTATTTTGGTAACGGAGGTTTACGCATGAGTGAAAACTTAAAGAACATTCCTGGGGGAGAGACGAATCCGGTCAGTATTTCCTGGCACGCGATGGACGCGCCCGAAGTGCTCAGCGCTCTGAACGTCCCGGCCGAGGTCGGCCTGACGACTGAAGAAGCCGAAAGGCGGCTGGCTCAGTACGGCCCGAATGAACTGCAGGAGAAGAAACGCACCACCTTTCTCCAGATGCTCTGGGCGCAGATTAACAGTTTTGTCATCTGGCTGCTGATTGGCGCCGCGGTCATTTCGGCCCTGCTCGGCGATTACGTGGAAGCCGGAGCGATTCTGTTGATTGTGATCCTGAACGCGATTATGGGCATCATCCAGGAATCGCGCGCCGAGCAATCTTTGGCCGCCCTCAAAAAGCTGGCAGCCCCCGAAGCCCAGGTGCTGCGCGACGGGCACCGCGTCTCGCTGCCTGCCCCCAAACTGGTTCCGGGAGATATCGTTTTCATCGAAGCCGGCAATTACATCCCGGCCGATATCCGTCTTTTGGAAGCTGTCAACCTGAGCATCGAGGAAGCCTCGCTCACCGGCGAGTCTGTGCCTGCCAAGAAGCACGCGGAAGGCGCCCTCGAAGCGGACATCCCGATTGGCGACCGCGAAAACAGCGCTTTTATGGGCACGCTCGTTACCTATGGGCGCGGCAAAGCGGTGGTTACAAGCACCGGCATGAACACCCAGCTTGGTTTGATTGCCAGTATGCTGCAGACCGTGGAAGAAGAACAAACGCCTCTGATGAAGCGCCTGGACCAGCTGGGAAAAACCCTCGGAATCGGCGCGATTGTGGTATGTATGCTGGTCTTTATCATCGGCGGCGCGCGTCTGATGCTTGGACCAGAACACCTGTCCTTAAGCAATCCCAACTTCATCACTGAGATGGTTAATCTCTTCATGATTGCTGTCTCCCTCGCCATCGCGGCCGTTCCGGAAGGCCTTCCGGCAGTGGTCACAATCAGTCTGGCTGGCGGCATGCGCGAAATGGTCAACCGCCACGCGCTCATTCGCAAGCTCTCATCGGTGGAGACTCTCGGCTCCGTCACTGTCATTTGCTCGGATAAAACCGGCACCCTGACGCAAAATCAGATGACTGTCACCCGCCTGTGGACTGACGGAAAGTCATTCACGATTACCGGCAGCGGGTACAACCCGGTCGGGGACTTCTTATTGGATAATGAAAAAGTGGACTTGCAGGCCTACCCCGCGGCGCGCACGGCGCTGTGGGTTGGCACGCTGAACAACGACGCGCAGCTGGAACCCACCGGCGAAAGCGAAGGCAAAATCACTTACCGCATGGTTGGCGACCCCACCGAAGGTTCCATCCTGGTGGCTGCTCACAAAGCCGGCGCGAGCGCCCGCCAGCTCAACGAAGCTTTCCCGCGCTTGCAGGAAATCCCCTTTGATTCTGAACGCAAACGCATGGTCACCATCAACGAACTGCGCAGCCCAAGCAACGAGGACATCTCCCCCTTTGAGCAGTCCGACCAGAACAAATGGCATGTCATCGCGGTAAAAGGCGCCCCGGACGTGGTCCTGAAGCTGTGTTCGTACAAAATTCGCATCGACAACACGCACGAACCTCTCACCGAGGCCTCCCGTCAGGAAATTCTGGAAGCCAACGACGCCATGACCCGCGACGCGCTGCGCGTGCTCGGTGTGGCCTACCGGCTTGTGCCCGAAATGCCCGCCGATACCAGCCCCGAAGCGCTGGAAAAGGATTTGGTCTTCATCGGCCTGATTGGCATGATTGACCCGGCCCGCGACGAAGTCAAACCAGCGCTCGCAGAAGCCAGAACTGCTGGAATCCGAACGGTCATGATTACCGGCGACTATCCCAACACCGCCAAAGCCATTGCCGAACAAATCGGTTTGCTCCAACCAGGGCACAGGGTGATGACTGGCGCGGAACTGGACGTTATCAGTCCCGAAGACATGCGAGAAGCCGTCAAGGTCACGGATGTGTACGCGCGCGTGAGCCCGGAACATAAGATGAAAATCGTGGACGCCCTGCGCGACAACCATGAAGTGGTGGCAATGACGGGCGACGGCGTCAACGACGCGCCGGCTATCAAAATGGCCGATATCGGCATCGCCATGGGAATCACAGGCACCGATGTGGCCAAAGAAACCGCGGACATGGTGCTGACCGACGACAACTACGCCTCCATCGTTTCAGCGGTGGAACAGGGTCGGGTCATTTACAGCAACATCCGCAAATTTGTGTACTATCTCGTCTCGTGCAACATGGCCGAGATAATGATTATCTTCCTGGGCACCCTGTTCGGGTGGCCGCCAATCCTCACCGCCATTCAGCTTCTGTGGCTGAACCTGGTGACGGACGGCGCGCCAGCGCTTGCCTTGGGCTCAGAAAAGGGAGACCCCGATATCATGCTCTTCCCGCCCCGCCCGACCAATGAGCCCATCATCAACAAGTTCATGCTGCGCGGTATTATTGTCCAGACCATCGCGATTACAGCCTCGACCCTGGGCGCTTTCGCGCTGGGCAACAGCATAAGCCTTGAGCTTGGCGAAACCATGGCCTTTGTCACGCTCTCCGTCAGCGAACTTCTGCGCGCATACACCGCCCGCAGCGAATACTACCCGCTGACCAAGATTGGCATCTTCAGCAACAAGGGTATGAACCTGGCAGTGCTCGCCTCACTGGCGCTCATCTTTATGGTTGTGTATGTGCCCTTCCTGCAGCCCATCTTCAACACCAGCTCCATCGATTTCGGGCACTGGCTGATGATACTGCCTCTGATTGTTATGCCATCCATCGTGGCTGAAGTAATGAAAGCGATTCAATTCGCGAAAATCACGAAAAGGACCGCTAGCTGATTTTTAAGCGGAGACACGAAAAGAACCTCCCTTCGGGGAGGTTCTTTTTTAATGAGGACCGCAATACGCGGGGCACTGCCGGGCCCTTCGCGAAGGGCAAGTGTGTCTTTCCAAGCACGGCAAGGATTATTTCTGATGGGAACCGCGCTCTTGATAAAAAGAGCTGATAAGAATCGTTCACCAGGGAAAATGGCGCAGTTTGCTGCCTCTCCGCCAGACCGCAAGCGTTGTGCCAATCGTAAGGGCAGCCGCCCGCTGCCAGACAACTGCTATCGGCGGCGAACGATTGGCCTTTATGCGGCAAAAGGCCGGCCAAAACACAAAGTGACACTCTGCCTTGAGTCTGATAAAATCAAGCGTGCGATTATTTATCAAATTATCAAGCCAATGCGTTATCACTTAAAGGACCTCGTCATGGAATCCTCTCCCAAAAACCTGCTTGATCAAACCAAGCCCGCCCGCCGCGCGCGGCGCGCCTGGTATTTTTACGACTTCGGCAACTCCGCTTACGCGGCTATTGTTCTACTGGCAGTCTATTCCGCTTACTTCAAAAATGCCGTGGTCGGCGGCGCCGAAGGCACGCGCCTGTGGGGCTGGTCGGTTGGCATCGCTGCCGTGCTGGTAGCGCTGATGTCGCCGGTGCTGGGAAGCATTGCGGATTTTTCGCGCTCCAAAAAACGCCTGCTCTTCATCTTTACCACCATCGCGGTCATCTTCACCGCGCTCTTGTTCTTTGTGCGTCCCGGAGACGTCTTGATTGGCATGCTTTTCTTCATCCTGGCGGAAATTGGCTACCGTGGGGCGCAGGTCTTTTATGACGCACTCCTGGTGGACGTCTCCACTCCCGAGACGATTGGATACATCTCGGGTAAGGGCTGGGCGGTTGGCATGCTGGGCGGTGTAGCCTGCCTGATTATCGTATTGGTGCCCATGCAGCTGATTGGCAACAGCTTCATCCCCTACACCTTTCTGATCACTGCGCTTTTCTTCCTGCTATCCTCAATTCCCACCTTTTTGCACGTGCGCGAGATTACCGAACCGGAAGTCATTCCAACAGGGGAAAGCGTTTTCGGGCTGGCGTTCAAAAAGCTGGGGCGCACTTTCCGCGAGATTAAGCACTACCGCGAATTCATCAAGTACATGGCAGCCTTCCTGATTTACAACGACGGCATCATGATGCTGATGGATTTCGCCGCTATCATCGGCGCGACCCTGTTTGGCATGGGGCAGGTCCAGTTGATTCTCTTTGTCATCATCATCCAAATAACCGGCGCTGCCGGCGCGCTCCTCTTTGGCAAGATTTCTGATAAACAAAGCAGCAAGCAGGCAATCATTTTCTCGCTTCTAATTCTGATTGCCGCGCTCATCGGCCTTTTCTTCATCAAAACCACCGTGATGTTTTTCGTTATCGGCGCGCTGGCCGGCTTCTCCCTTTCGGGGGCGCAGGCAGTCAGCCGCACCATGGTCAGTCAGCTGGCGCCGGTAGGAAAAACTACCGAGTTTTACGGCTTCCTATCGGTTGCCGGGCGCACTTCCACATTTGTGGGTCCCTTCGTGTTCAGCACGGTCTCGTACCGCGCGCACAACCTCTACCTGGCAGGCGGTCTGAGCGAATTAGCCGCCGAACAGGCAGGTCTTTACTGGGCAGTCGGGTCCATCCTCCTGTTTTTGCTGGTTGGACTGGTGGTGTTGCTAACAGTGCGCAAAGTGACGGCCAGCGAGCCGATGCGGTATTAATTCTCAGGCAGGCAAAGGAGAGCAATGAAGATTTTGATTACTGGCGGGGCGGGATATATCGGCAGCACGATTGCTTCCGTTTTGGAAGATAACGGCCACACGCCCATCATACTGGATTCCCTGATTACCGGCCGGCGCGAGTTCACGCGCGGGCGCGTGTTCTACGAAGCGGATATCGCCGACCGCGCGATGGTGCGCCAGGTTTTCTCGGACCATCCGGATATCTTCGCTACCATCCACTGCGCCGCCCTCATCGTTGTGCCGGAGTCCGTTGCCCGTCCGTACGATTACTACCGCGACAATGTGGTCAAATCCATGACCTTTTTTAAACTTCTGAGTGAACTGGGCTACCCGCGCGTAGTGTTCAGCTCCTCCGCGGCCATTTACGATGTCGTTCCCGGCTTCATGGTCACGGAAGAATCCCCCTTGCGGCCTCTCAGCCCCTATTCCCGCACCAAATACATGATGGAGATGATCCTGAAGGATTTCTCGCATGCCTATAATATGAAAGCCATCGCGCTGCGCTACTTCAATCCCATCGGCGCGGACCCCAAAATGCGCAGCGGCATGCACATCAAAAATCCCACGCATGTGCTGGGCAAGCTGGTCCAGGTCGCCATGGGGCAGGATTCCGTCTTCTACCTGACCGGCGTGGACTGGCCTACCCGCGATGGTTCCGGCATCCGCGATTATATTCACGTCTGGGACCTGGCGCGCGCGCACCTGAACGCGGTGGAACGTTTCGACCAGGTTATCGCCGAGGCTTCAGAAGAAGACTCGCAGTACTGTGTGATTAACCTTGGCACTGGCAAAGGCGTCACCGTGCGGGAATTGGTCGCCGCCTTCGAGCAGGTTTATGGTCAGCGCGTTCCGATTTCCATCCAGCCGCCCCGCCCGGGCGATGTGGCCGGCGCGTATGCCAACGCGGATAAAGCTGCCCGCCTGCTGGGCTGGAAAGCCGAACTGCCCATCACACAGGGTATTTCGGACGCGCTGAAGTGGGGAAAAATCCGCGATAGTATCATTCAGTGGTAAACCGCCCTGGCCGGGCAAACCGCACTTGAATGAACAGCCGCCGGTATCAAAAGAAAAAGACAGCCTGAATGGCTGTCTTTATTTTTATTCCAATAGGCGGAGCAGGCCGCGCCCTGTGAAAGAAAAAGCTTCTCAATAACCTTCGCTAGCCGTCCAATAGCGGACAGGGCCGCTTGCGCGCCGGCGGGAGGCCAGCCAGCCCACCAAAACGCCAAACACAAAGCCGCCAATATGCGCCCAGAACGCTGTTCCGCCCACATCCCCCAAGCCGATGGTCAGCACACCGCTGAAAAGCTGCAGGATGAACCACAGGATGAGCACTACCGAAGCCGGCAGCAACCGCAGGCGGATAAAGAAGCCAATCGGGATAAAGGTATACACCCGGGCGCGCGGATACATGACCAAATAAGCGCCCAAAACCGCCGCAATCGCGCCGCTGGCTCCCACCGTCGGGATGATGGAGGCCGGATTAATGGCCCAATGCGCGAGCGCCGCCACAAATCCGCCAGCCAGATAAAAAACCAGATACCAGAAGTGCCCCAGCCGGTCTTCGACGTTATCGCCAAAAATCCATAAGTAAAGCATGTTGCCAAGCAGATGCGCCCAACCCGCGTGCAGGAACATGCTGGTGAGGATGGACCGAAAATCTCCCGGGTCCAGGCCGGCAGTCAGCTGGGCTGGCACCAAGGCGAACTCGGAGACAATCGCTTCCATTTGGGAACCGGCAGTGTACTCCAGAATAAAGACAATGACGTTAATGGCGATGAGGATGTAATTAATGTAGGGCACCCGCCTGGCTCTGATTTCATCACGGATGGGTATCATCTGAAGCTCCTTCTGTTACAGCGCCTGTGTTTCTACCAATATTTGCGACACGCGCGGGTTGTCCGCGTACGCGCCGCGCCGTTCCACCGGCAGCAGCGCGGCTATCCGGCACATAATCTCTTCGGTGGCTTTTTCCAGCCAGGCTTTGTTATCCTCACCCGCTTCCGGCTGAGGCAGCTGGAACGGCGCGCCAAAGCGCACGAGCACTTCCATTTTTCGCAGCCGGAGAAATCGGCTGGCCATTTCTTCCGAACCAGTCACCGCGGCAGGTACCAACAGGGCTCCGGTCTTTCTGACCAGCAGCGCGGTGCCGGGTTTCCCTTGCTTCAGGCTGCCTGTTTTGGAGCGCGTTCCCTCCGGGGCAATGCCCACGATCCACCCGCGTTTGAGATAGTCAGCGGCCTGGCGAAATGCCGCGAAATCGTATTCTTCGCGGTTCACCCAAATCACGCCGATCGCGTCCAGCAGCCACCGAAAAAACGGAATCTTGCGGTAGCTGTCGCCCACCATACCGATGGTGTCCCTCCTGGTGGTGGAAAGCATTAAGAACGGCGTATCCAGGCGGGAGATGTGGTTGGTAACCAGGATGAACGCTCCGGTTTCAGGCACGTTTTCATAGCCTTCCACGCGCAGATTCACCAAGGCTTTGACCAGTTTTCTGATGAGATTAAGTATTTTTTCGCGGCGCATCATATCAGACATAATTTTACTGCGTTCAGCGCTGTTCTGTATTAGCTTCGTATTGACCTGCTTCCCGGGCGGATTCCTGAGCCTGATGCACCCGCCGGCTGAAAAGCAAAAAACTGACCATCAGAACCGCCCCAAGCAGCAGCATCGGCAGGTAACTGAGCGCGCTGCCGTTCCCGCCAAATAAACCGTTTGCGAGCGCCGCCGCGTTCCATAAGGCATGAATTCCCAGCACTAACAGGAATATACCCACCGTTCTCCCGCGGCGTTTATCCTGCCAGGTGCGAGCCATCGCCCAACCCAGCAATCCGCCGTTAAAGGTATGCAAAAGCGTTCCTCCAAAGCGCCCAAGCAGGAATGTCAGCCATTCCGCGGGGCTTCCGCCGGCAAGCTGCGCGCTGTTTAACAGCGCTTCCACCAGGGCAAAGCCCGCCCCGCTGAACAGACCAGCCGCGTAGCCTTCAGCCGCGGTTATTTTGCGGTCGCTGAGCAGCCAGACGCCCAGGGTCTTAAATCCTTCCTCGAACATCGGCAGCAGGAACGCGACCATCCCAAATGCCAGAGCCAAAACCAACGGATTGCGCGCGAGTTCGGCCAGGCTCTCGCGGGCAGATTCCGAGTCTGCACCAGCGGTCTGCAGCAGCTGCCAAATCTCGCTGAGCTTGCCAACGATTTGCGGGCTGGAAGCCGCTGCCAGGGCAATCACCGAGCCAAGAAGCACCAGCAAGGCGATTTCCACAATCAGGATAAAGTAAGTGGTAAAGCCGATGCTGAAGCTGAGCAGTCCCTCATGCCGCCTTGCGCGCGCTCCCCACAGACCAGCGGAGCCTATGCGCAGCAGCCAGACCGCGGGCATTGCCGCGCCAAGTACTGCCAGCAGTCCCACCAGCAGCCCGCGCCGGGGCGCGCTTTCCGGCAGAAAATACAACCCCGCCAGAGCGCCGAAGAACAGCAGCAGTGGGAGCCAGGTGAGAATGTCGCGCGTCCTGGTGTTTTTTGGTGTTCGTTCCCTGCCAGCCAGCCTGCCCGCGGAAGTAATCACGGAAGGGAGGTTCAGCAGCCCAAGCGCCGCGAACGCGCTGACCAGCACACTCAGGCCAATCGGATTCATCCCCGGCAGCTCGGCCGCGGCCGAAAGCGAGCCGCCAGCCGCAGCCAGCAAGAATGCGCCGCCCAGGAAGATAAACATAACCAATAAAGAAAAGACTAACTGGAGAATACTCATCCAGTCAGTCTTTGCGGTGTTGGTTTGTCGCTGAGCTTCAGGCCCAACGCTCATTTGACCTCGATGGTGATGCTGAGGATTTTATCGCCGGCGGGGGCGTCCGGGTTGTTCTGCGGGTCGCGCTCAGTCAGCTTCTGCAGCACATCCATCCCTTCAATGACTTTGCCAAAGATGGTGTACTTGCCGGTCAGCTGTGTGGCTGGCACATAGGTAATAAAGAACTGGCTGCCGTTGGTATTCGCGCCGGCATTCGCCATGCCAACCATGCCAGCCTCATCATAAGTCAGCGTGCTGACGATTTCGTCCCGGAATTCATAGCCAGAACCGGAAATACCTGTGCCGCTCGGGTCACCTGCCTGGGCAACGAAATCGTGCAAGACACGATGGAAGGTGACGCCGTCAAAGAAGCCCTTCTCAGCCAGATAGACAAAGGAATTGACAGTGATAGGTGCTTCGTCGTCGAAAAGCTGGATGACAATATCGCCCTTTTCTGTCTTAATAGTCGCGGTATACGACTTGGATTGGTCAATGACCCAGGGCGGGCATTCTGTTTCCAGGTTGCCTTTCTCGTATTTCAAGACGTCAACCACCATTCCCAGCGTGCTCGCGCTCCAGTCATAAGACCAGGGCCGGCCGTTCAACAGGATGGTCGGGGTGGAGTTTAAGCCAATTGTAGTCTGGCCGTATTCCAGGTCAGAAGCAACCTTGTTGACAATCGCCTCGCTGGTCAGATCCGCCGCGAACCGCTCTTTATCCAGGCCCAGTGTTCCGGCCTCGTTTTTCAGCCAGGTCAGAAAATCCTCGGCGGGCAAGCCAGACCAATCGCCCTGTTTGGTGAAGAGTGTGTTGTACATCTCCCAGTATTTGCCCTGCAGGCCGGCTGCTTCGGCAGCCTGGGCTGCCACCTGAGCGTTGGGGTGGATGCTGACCAGGGGGAAGTTCCTGAACACAAGCCGCACATCATCCGGATATTTCGCCAACAGTTTTTCCAGCTCGGCATAGAAAGCCGCGCAGGCCGGGCACTGAAAGTCGCTGTATTCCATGATGGTAAGCGTGGCATCCTTGGGACCCAGCGTCCAATCCGAGTCGGTAATCTCCGGGAACACTTTCAGCGCGTTTACCTGTTCTTCCGTGAGCGCGGGGAAGAAACCTTCGTAAATCGTGCATATCATCCTGCCATTTTCATCGAACAGGCGCGTGTCCACCACTTCTGTGGGCGCGGCGGTTGCTTCCGTCGCCTGCGCGGCTGGGGCTTCGGTAGGTGCGCTCGTCGCGGTCGGCTCTGGCGTCGCGGTGAATTCGCGCACTTTGCAGGCGCCTAAAACAAGCGCGGCAATGAGCAAAACAAAGATTACTCCGGATAGTTTTTTCATAGGTTTACCTTTCAGTTAAGCTTCCTGCGCTAATTTCCCTTTTCCTGAGGGGCAGAAAGCGGTTTTTTGGAATTTTCGTTGATAAAACGCGCGACAGCTTCCCGCATGGCAAGCTGAACGGCTTCTTTGGGAGCGCCCGCGTCAATCACGCGCCAGCGCTCGGGTTCCTGCGCGCAAAGTTCAAGATAGCCCGCGCGCACGCGTTGATGAAACGCCACTTCATACGCATCCAGACGGTTCCATTCCGCCTCTTTGCGCTTGCGCTGCAAACCCGTTTCCACATCCAGGTCAAGCAGCAGCGTGAGGTCGGGTTTGAGTTGGTCTGTGGCAAAAGCCAGCATAGAACGCAGCATGCTCAAATCCAGGCCGTGGCCATAACCCTGATACGCCAGAGTGGAATCGCCGTAACGATCGCACAGGACCACCTTGCCAGCCGACAGAGCCGGTTTGATGACCTGCTCCACCAGCTGCGCCCGCGCGGCCAGGAACAAAAGGATTTCCGTACGCGGATGCAAGCCCTGATTTTCGAGGCGCACCAATACCTGTCGGATTTGGTCGCCAATATCGGTGCCGCCTGGCTCGCGCGTGGTCAGCACTTCGTAGCCCAGGCTCTCCACGTAAGCGGCAAGCTCCCTGATCTGGCTGGTCTTTCCGCTGCCTTCGGGTCCCTCAAGGGTGATAAACATGCTCAATCCCTGAAAATGCGCACGAAGCGGCGGGGTTCCGTGCCAAATGATTCTGACGCCAGGTTGGCTTTTTCCGCCAGCTGGTGCTGTTCCCGCCGGATATCCGCCGGCGCGGGCGGCAGGTCCACATATTTCTCACCGGCCAGCACCATTTGCACCGCTTCATCAGCCTGCTCCAATGCTTCTATGTAAGGACTGGAAGAGTGATGCGGCGCTCTCACCATAAACAGGTCCGACAGGAACTGCTCAATCTGGCTGTCGGAGCTGGATTTGATTACGTAAATCGGAACACCGTGTTCTTCCGCCTGCTCAACAGGCTGGAGTCGTTCGCGGTAATAACGGCGCTGCGTGACGAAGGTATCCGCTTCTTCCAGGCTGCGCACAAGCCGGGCGGGCACCCCCATGCTGCGAATGCGCTGCAGCAGGCGGTTGCGGGCGATGCCAAACGCAAAAATGCTCTTCATCTCCGGGGCTTTAGTGCTGGGCGCGCTTTCATACACCGCTTCGGCGGGAATTTTCGGCGCAGGAGTGACGCGCGTCCGGTCCTGGTTCATTCCGCGTTGAAACGGCGCTTTTTCCATTCCGCCGCGCTTGAGTGACTGCGCGACGGTAGGCACAGCAGGCTGTGGAGCGCTTACGATGTGAATACCGCCTTTTTCGTCCCAGTAACGTTCTTCGGGCAATGCGAGAAATCCGCGCAGCAGAGCGTCCACTGCCGCGGAAACATCGCGGTGCACAGCCAGCCGCTCGCGGCTCTGAATTTCCACCAGCACGCTGAACGTGGGCGGAGCCCGCCGTTCCAGTACGGTTTTCTGCGTTCCGCGCCTGCGCGCTTCGTCATCGGAAAGCGTGACCGACTCAATCCCTCCTATCAGGTCCGAAAGCGTGGGATTAAGCATCAGGTTTTCCAGGGAATTGCCGTGCGCGGTGCCAATCAGCTGCACGCCGCGTTCCGCGATCGTGCGGGCGGCCTGCGCCTCCAATTCGCGTCCAATCTCGTCAATCACGATAACTTCCGGGTTGTGGTTTTCCACGGCCTCAATCATGACTTCATGCTGAAGCGAAGGCTTGGGCACCTGCATGCGTCGGGCAGCCCCAACCGCCGGGTGCGGCACGTCTCCGTCGCCGCCAATTTCGTTGGAAGTATCCACAATTACCACGCGCCGGGTTTCAGCCAGAATTCGGGCAGCCTCGCGAAGCATGGTGGTTTTCCCCACGCCCGGTTTGCCCAAAATCAGAATGCTTTGCCCGGAATTGACCAGGTCGGAGATGATATCAATCGTGCCGTAAACCGCCCGCCCAACCCGGCAGGTCAGCCCCACAATTTTCCCTCTGCGGTTGCGGATAGCGGAAATGCGGTGCAGCGTGCGTTCCATGCCGGCGCGGTTATCCGCGTCAAAATCGCCAATCCGGTCAGTCACGTAATCTAAATCATACTGGGTCACATATTGCTCGGAGAGGGGCACTTCAGCATCCACAAAGCGCGCCGTGGGTATCCTGCCAAGGTCCAGGATGACTTCCAATAGATTGTCAAAATTATCTCTGGATTGTACTGCGCGGGCTATTTCCGGAGGCAGCACAGATAGCATGGCATCCAGATCATCGGTTATCTTCTTTTGAGTCGTCGTCATTTCTTACCTAAGTGGTATTAACTGGCACATGAAAGTAAATCGGTAATCATGTGCCGCTTTTGATTTTAATCGATTTTATCGCTGTCAATTCACGGGCTGATGCTTTTGTATATGAATATCCTGAGACATGCTCGGCGCGCCAGAAATCAGAGGGGCGCAGCACGCACAGCGCTGTTACCTGACCCCTTTTTGTTGGGATTGTATTACCGGAACGCTGCCTTCGCTCTTCTCCCCTTCGTAAACCTGCTGCCGCCCCGGCGCGGGCACTTTATCCTGCAGCGTCAGGTGGCGCACCATGCGCGCCAGCTCCTGTTCCATCGAGAAAGCAAGGCTTTCAAGCGCATCAAAAAGCTGGGGCTGGAAAGAGCGGGCGCAAACATACACCGGCCTCCCCATCCGGTTGGGAACTGCCTGCACCAACTGCTGCAGGAGCGAGATATGGTCCGCGCCCGGGTCAAAAAGAGGCTGTAGCCAGATGCCGTTTGGGCCGTAAGCCAGGTCTGCAAAACCAAGCAGCCTGCCTTGTTCGTCGGCAGCTGCCAGGCCCTGCGCCAGCTTGCGGGAAACAGGTTCCACAGCCTGGAACAGTCTGGGCACTGCGCATCGGTGCAGCGCTTGCATCGCCTTCACGTCCTGGTCCGTCCATTGGCGCCAAAGGTTTTCAGCCGCTCCAGCCGCGACAAAATCGCCCCTGAAGCGGTAAACGCGCGCCTGGGACCAGACCACAAAATCCGCGCGCCGAAAGGCAGGCAGGTAATCGGAGTTTTCGGGCAGTTCCGCCAGGAGGTACCGGGCCCCCCACGCGCCGCTGACGCGAATCACAGCCTCGAGCAGGCAGGTGATGTCGTCCGGGCTGCTTTCCCGCGTGGGAGTCACAAAATCAAGCTGGCTGAAAGCATCGCCTTCGGCGTGGCAAACGCGCCCGAAGCAAAGCGGGCGGCTGTTGTCTTCCCACAGCGCGGTATAGCTATTCACGGTGAGGCCGCGGCTGGAAAGCAACCGCAAGGGAGATAAGGGGTGCCCGCGTGTAATTTCACTGACGCTGTCTGTGCTTTGCGCCAGCGCTTTGGCGCCCAAAAGCGCCGGGTAATCCGTGAGAGTTACTCTGCGTGCGGTAATCGCGCCAACTCCAGGAAATAACGGTGAAAACGCGTATCGGGGGTCAGCTCCGGATGGAAAGAGGTCGCCAGGAGCTTTCCCTGGCGGGCTGCGACCACGCGGCCATCTTCCAACGCGATGAGCGGTTCAGCCCGTCCAAATACCTGAGTGATGATAGGCGCGCGGATAAATACCGCGTGGTACGGCGGTTCTGCCGGTTCAAGAAAAGGCGCTTGCAGGTCGGTTTCAAATGAATTGACCTGCCGCCCAAAAGCGTTGCGGGCAATCTTGATATCCATGACCTTAAGCAGGTCTTGTTCCCGCCCGGCATCCTGCGAAAGCAGTATCGCGCCCGCGCAGGTGCCCCAGATGGCTTTTTCCCGCGCTAAGGAACGCAGCGGTTCCATGAATTGGTAAGCGACCATCAACTTCCCAATGGTCGTGGATTCGCCGCCCGGGATAATTAAGCCGTCAAGGCCGTCCAGCTGAGCGGGGAGGCGCACTTCCACGCTTTCGACCCCCAGACTGGACAGGCTGTGGCGGTGCTCAATAAAATCGCCTTGCAAAGCGAGAACGCCTATTTTCATGGTCCGCTCCGCGGAATTTACCAACCGCGCTTCGCGATTAAATCCTGTTCAGGGATGCTGGTAACCTGGCGCCCCACCATGGGTTCGCCCAGGCTGCGGCTCACTTCCGCCAGCAGTTTCGCGTCCTGGTAATGGGTGGTCGCTTTCACGATCGCGGCTGCCCGTTTGGCAGGGTCGCCGGATTTAAAGATGCCGGAGCCGACAAACACGCCGTCCACGCCCAACTGCATCATCAGGGCGGCATCCGCCGGGGTGGCGATTCCGCCGGCGGCAAAGTTCACCACTGGCAGGCGTCCGCTCGCCCGCACTTCCAGACAGAGCTCGTATGGCGCGCCAATATTCTTGGCGAAAGCCATCACTTCTTCTTCGGGCAGAGCCTGCAAGGCGCGGATATCGCCCAAAACCTGCCGGGCGTGCCGCACCGCTTCGACCACATCGCCTGTTCCGGCTTCGCCCTTGGTGCGAATCATGGCAGCGCCTTCGCCAATGCGACGCAGCGCTTCGCCCAGATTGCGGCATCCGCACACAAACGGCACCTTGAAGGCGTGTTTGTTGATGTGGTGTGCCTCATCCGCCGGGGTAAGCACTTCGGACTCGTCAATGTAATCCACACCCAGAGCTTCAAGAATCTGGGCTTCCACAAAATGACCGATGCGGCATTTTGCCATCACCGGGATGCTGACTGCTTCCATAATGCGCAGGATGAGTTCGGGGTCGCTCATGCGGGCAACTCCGCCGCTGGCACGAATGTCCGCGGGGACACGTTCCAGCGCCATCACCGCGACCGCGCCGGCATCTTCCGCGATACGCGCGTGTTCCGGCGTAACCACATCCATGATGACGCCGCCTTTAAGCATTTGTGCCAGCCCTTTCTTGACAGCAAAACCAGAAACCTGCTGTTCCATCGAACCTCCAAAACCAATAGTATTCTATTGGGATTTTACCACCGCTTGGTTTTTATTCCAGGCTCAGGCGTTTTCGAGCAGCGCAGCAACCAGTTCTTTATTGAACGCGGGGATGTCCGCCACCACGCGACCCCACACCAGGTTGCCCTCCCGGAAAGCGGGTTGGTCCACCCAGGTCGCGCCGGCATTCTCCAGGTCATCTTTAATTCCCAAAGAGCCGGTGGCATGCCCGCCGTGGATGATTTTGGCCGAGATTGCCAGCAGCCCGCCGTGACAGATGATGCCAATAATCTTGCCCTGGGCGTGTACCTTCGCAATCAGGTCTTTCACCACAGCGTAACGGCGCAGTTTGTCCGGCGCCCATCCGCCCGGCAGCACCAGCCCAAAGAGCTCATCCGCTGAAAGCGATTCAATCAGGGTATCGGGCACCACCACCAATCCGTTCTTCCCGCGCAGAGGTTTCAGGTCCAGCGCGGCGGTAAGGACAACCGCGCCCTCTTCCTGCAGACGCATGGCGACCACGGAGTACTCCAAATCTTCCACGCCTTCCGCGACCAAAATGGCGATTTTCTTGCCTTCTAATTTCATTTTCGGCTCCTTTTTTCTTGTTTATCTAAATAGAGTCTACCAATCTGAGGGCGTTTTTACCAGCCGCAAGCTTCGGCAAGCGCGGCGCCATCATCTATCATCGGGGCTGTAATAGCGGGAGTCGTCCAGCATCTCTTTCAGTTCGCTGCGCGGTTCCACGGGCGTTTCTTCCGTCTGTGCGCTGGCGCGTTCCGCTTCCGCGGCGGCTTCCAGCTCCGCGAGACTGGCCCGGCGGGACATTACCCATTTGCCGCAGTGCGGGCAGCGTTCCAACCTGCCGACCACCAGGTTCATCCCAAAGAACGAGCGCGCAAACGGGCGCGAACATTTGGGGCAAACCGCGCCGCCATAAAAGCCGTTGTATGAAACAGCAGCTCCGGAATTAGGTTTCTTGCGCGATGTCAGATACTGCAGCAGCCACGAAATCAGAGCAATCCCCACAGTCAGGCCGAGCAGCGGCAGAATTATCCCGCGCGTGCTCTGGCTCGCCGCCTGCCTGGACAGGAAATTATAGGTGAGCGCGTCAGTGGTGAACGTTTGTCCGTCGGTAGTTTCCACGCGCGCAGAGAGCTGATGAACGCCAGATGGGTAATCATCGGTTGTGAAGGAGAACGTGAAAGGCGCACTTTCCTTGCTGAACAACTCCTCACCGTCCAGCAGAAAGGTGACCCGCTTGACTGCGCTCTCATCACCTTTAAGGCTGAGGGTCATATTTCCTTGAATGTCCATCCCAGCGCCGTAGCCAAAATCCCGGCGTAAGCTCACCCGGTAAGGCTGTTCCGTTTGCGCCTGTGCGGAGACGGGTGTTGCGAGCAGCAGTGAGCATAAAACCAGTAAGATACCAACAATTATCCATTTTTTCATAAACGCACCTCATTTCCAGCGGGTCAGGATGTTCTCCCGCTCAAAGACCGCGTTACCCAGATGAAGCATCGCGAAAGCAAGCCCTGCCACCACCACGATGGAAACCAGCATCATCAACAGGTTCACTGTCACAATTCCAGCCATCTGCGCCAGCATCACCCCCATCACAGGTACTATCACAACCGAGGAAATTTGTTCCGCTACGCGCGGGTCAGTCACCCGGGAGGATATGTACAGGGCAAAAATCGATGAAACGATCGCCATCAGCGGCCCCAGCACAAAATTTGCCAGGAGCCAGACGGGGCTGTTGACGAAGGCAATTACGCCGGGACTAATATGAAGCAGACGCAGACCCAGGTTGAAGATTCCCACCGAAAGGTAGGTTGCTCCAATCGCCGGGATTACTGCCGCAAGGCATTTCCCTGTCAGAAGTTCCACGGTGGTAATCGGCGTCGCCAGAAGTGGCTCTAGGCTGCGGGTAGTTTTTTCGCCCACGATGCTGTACGCGGCGATGTTAATCGGAATAATCACAGGCATCACCATAAACAGGAAAAGGAATTCACTAACCAGATAGGCCTGCAGGCAGTCGCTGCCGCTCATTCCCTGGCAGACCTTCAGAAAGCCTTCCGGAAGCCCGGTGGTGGCCACGTCCCCCATCTCAGGAATACTGCCCGCGGTAGATTTCAGCATAATGAGCGGAAGAATAGCAAATACAAGCGGCAGCAGCATGGTGGTGTACAGCACTGTGCGGTTCTTGAAAACTTCCGCCCATTCTTTATTGATAATCGTGCGAATGTGTTTCATCGTTATCTCCCTTCCCGTTCGGAATGAAGCATTTCCAGGTAGACCTGCTCCAGGGAGTGACGCAGTTCTCCAATAAACTGAATATCCGCTCCAGCCTGCACCAGCGCGCGGACGATATCCGGGTTTTGGCGCTCAGGCTCATTCAGGCTCACCACCAGTTTGTTATCCACGCCTTCCGCGGCTGTCACGCCGGGCAGACCCGCCACCAGGCTGACCCACTCAGGATTCAGGCCGGCCAGGTGGAATACCACCTTGCGTCCAAAGAGCCGCTGCCGCAAAGCCTCGGGGGTATCTACTGCCAGAAGGCTCTGTTTAAAGATTGCCACCCGATCGCACAGGCGTTCCGCCTCGTCCAGGTTGTGGGTGGTCATAAAGATGGTTCGCCCTTCGTTCTTAAGCTCGTAAATAAAATCGCGGACGGTTTTTGCCGCCTCAGGGTCCAATCCGGTGGTGGGCTCGTCCAAAAACAAAACTTTGGGTTCGTGCAGCAGCGCGCGGGCTACTGCCAGTTTCTGGCGCATGCCCTTCGAGAAGCTGCCGACCGGGTCAAAACGGCGTTCCCACAGGTCCAGCATCACCAGGTATTTGTTGACCGCGGCTTTCACATCGGGCACATCATACAGTTCGGCGTAGATGCTCAGATTCTTTTCGGCCGAGAGCCGTTCGTACATGCCCGGCGATTCGGTCAGCAGGCCAACGCAGCGGCGAATTTGGGTGTCATCGCGCCCCACCACCAGGCCGTTCACGCTGGCCTGCCCCGCGCTGGGCTGAATCAGGCAGGTGAGCATGCGCACGGTGGTGGTTTTCCCCGCGCCGTTGGGCCCCAAAAAACCGAAAACTTCGCCTTCGTTTACGCGCAGGTTCAGTCCATCGACCGCTGTAAATTCCTGCTTTTGCTTCTTGCCAATCCTGAAGACTTTGGTAAGTCCCTGGGTAATAATCATCGTGTGCCTCTTTTTGAGTGAATAACGCACTGATTATAGCCCAAGCCCGTGCGGGGAACTGTATATTTTCACAGGTGGGCGTGTTTTTTATCTAAAGTTCTTGCATGGTCTCCCGACCATGCAAGGGTCTTGACCGTAAGGTCTCCAAGGTGTTTAATGACGGCCTGAGGCGGGAATAACGCGTCATCGCGAGCGCAAGGAAGCGATCTCCCCGGATTTACTTTGCATCCCGGTTCTTGCATGGTCTCCCGACCATGCAAGGGTCTTGACCGTAAGGTCTCCAAGGTGTTTAATGACGGCCTGAGGCGGGAATAACGCGTCATCGCGAGCGCAGTGAAGCGAACTCCCCGGATTTACTTTACATCCCAAAAGTCAGCCTCGCCATCCTGAACGCAGTGAAGGCTCCTCCCGTTTTATACTCAAAAGAAAGAGGCTGACCGTACGGTCAGCCTCTTTCTCAAACAAACTTGTGCTTACTTGAAGGCAATCGGCAGGTAGATGCGCGGAAGAGCGGACACCCGCAAAATCACCGTAGCGGTATTGGAATCCACCGTTCCGTCGTTGACCTTGAAGGTCAGGCTGTCCTCGCCGAACCAACCCGGGTCAGGCGTGTAGGTGCAAACCGGGCCTTCGCAAACAACGCTGCCGTGGGCGGGCTCAACCGTGACAACAAAGCTGAGCGCATCTCCATCTACATCCACGGCGTCCAGATTGAACACCAGCAAACCGTTTTCAACCAGGTCGTAGGTCGCGCCAATGGCCACAGGCGCGTCGTTGACCGGTTTCACCGTGATGGAAACTGTCGCCTGCGCGGAGTCCAACGCTCCATCGTTCACTTTGTAAGTGAAACTATCCGGTCCGTTGTAGTCGCCGTTGGGGGTATAAGTGACGGTAGTTCCAGCCACAGTCAGCTCGCCGTGCTGCGGTTCATCCACGATGGTGACGCTCAGAGCGTCGCTTTCGGCGTCCGCCACGTCCAGCGGGATATCCATCGGCGTATCTTCGTTCGTGCTGACGGTCATGTCATTGGCTGTGGGCGCGGTATTGAACAACATCGTCAGGATGACCGGGTCGTGGTCGGAGGAGCGGTAGGCATCCGGCGCGTAAATCGCGTCCTGCGCGTCCTGCTTGTAGGTCATATCGTAGTTAATCAGGTCGCTTTCGTCCGCGTTGATGTGCCAGAAATTGACATCGAGGATATTATCTACCAGGCTGTAATTAGCCAGTGCGTAGTCCAGGTACCCAATCTGAGAACCATAGAGGTAGCCGTAGGCATCATCCCCGCGCATCGCACGCATCATGTCCGTGTAGTCATCGCTGGTATCCGGTTCATCATCCGGACCCAGAAGAATCATATCAATGGGGTCTTCGTAGTCATACGAATTCAGGTCGCCAATGATGAGCGCGTTATCAACCTCAGGGAAGTAAGCCGGGTTGGCGAGCCAATCCACCAGCGCTTCCGCTGCGGCTTTGCGGGTCAGGTTGCAGTTGCCCGCGCCGTCCAGCAGGTCGGGGTCGCCCGTGCAGGCCGAGCCTTTGGATTTGAGGTGGTTCACCGCGACGGTGAAGGTCTCGCCTGTGCGATTATCCTCAAAGACCTGCGCCAGGGCCGGGCGGTTGAGGGTATCGATAAAGCGGGAGTCCACCGCTGTGGTCAGCAGCTGGTAATCTCCCACCGGGCTGACCGAGGCAGGTTTGTAGATGATGGCTTGCTTGATGGCATCGCCGCCAATCGCGCCGGTGGCGATGTAGGCATAGGTGCCCGCGCCGGCGAGTTCGTTCAGGCCGTCCACCAGGTCCGCCACGGCGTAATCGGGTAATTCACCTTCGCCAAGCGGTTTGTCATTCTCAATTTCCATCACGCCAATCACGTCAGCGTCGATCACATTAAGCGCGGCCAGGATTTTAGCGCGCTGGCGGGCCAGTTCTTCGGCTGTGTCAGCGCCGCGGCATTCCAACGTGCCCGATGGGCCGCAAATGAACGCGCCGGTATCGATGGTGGTGAAGTAGTTCAGCACGTTAAAGCTGGCCACTTTCAGAGAGCCCGGCACTTCAATCACATCCGGAGCGTCAGTGCGCGGGTTCATGGCCTGATAATCCGCGCCAGCCGTGGGCTGAATGCGGTATTTGCTGAAGGCGTAGTCCATCACGCCAACCACATTGGTCAGGATGTCGCCGCCGCGGAAGAGGTTGCTGAGCGTGAATTCCTGGCCGTTGGGGTGGCGCGCGGGGTTCGGGTTGGAGGCCTCGCTGCCGTCATCCAGCAGGATGCTGTTGAGCGCGAGATTCGCGGTCCATTCAGCATAGCCGGTGGGGTCGGGCTCATTGACCGCGGTGTACTGCATAAAGCGCTCGGTGCCCAGAACAATCTCCCCGTACTGGTCGAAGTTGTAGTATTCCATGATGACCAGTTCCTGCGGGATGGTCACATACATGCCTTCGAATTTTTCAAAGTCCGCCATGCTGGTGACGGGCAGGGAGAATGTTGTAGGCGTCACGCTGTTGCCCGTGGAACACACCTGGATTTGAGTCACCGGCGAGAGTTCGGTCAGGTTGTACTGTTCCTTCACGGTGCCGGTCACGCGCACGTGGTCGCCCACGTGCACATCGGTCAGATAGCTGTAGATGAACAGCCCTTCCGAGGTGGCAGGGTCGGCATCCGGAGTCAGGGATTCCATGAAGAAGCCGTTCTTGGTGCCGCTGACGTAAGCGTTGGTCTGGAAGTCGGCTGTCACAATGCCTTCGGTGGAGACAACATTCCCGACAAGCGGGCTGCTGGCGCCGCTGCCCTGAATTTCCGGAATGGCAGTGAAGGGGTCGCCGCAGCCGTAAGCCACGCTGAAGCTGAGGCTGAAGTTGCTTTCCATCGTGTCGGGCGGGTCTTCGGTGTCATCATCGGTCACCTGGGCCGCGTAAATTTCAAGCAGGCAGGTCTCGCCTGCGGTGAAGTTGTCATCCGGGTTCAGAGTGTAGACCGGGTCTTCGTCGGTCACGGCCGCGGTGTGCGTGCTGGACTGGGTGCAGGTGAGGGAGTACCAGGTCGCGCCGAGCGTGACGGGCTCGGAGAAGGTGATGGTGATGTCGCCGTCCTTCGCGATTTCGCCGTTGTTCACCGGGGAAGTGCTGGCGACGGATGGGGCGGTTTCCGTAGATGGGAAGCAGTTGGTAGTATGTGAACCCAGATATGTGAAGGTATCTACTGCGTATCCATCCCACTCATCCGCTGGCTCGAAGGCATTTGTGCCATCTGTATCCCCCGCGCAAACTGTCTCCATGCGTGTCAGTGTATGGTCCAATGTGGTAATCGGCGCCGTACCCCAGAATGTGCCCGGGTCAAAACCAATCTGACCAATAACATCCACAAAGGAGTTATCCGACACCCTTTGCAGGGCAATCGCGTCATCACCATTGAAATATGTGACGTTGGATGTGATGTCCGCCTGGTCCAGAATCGCCTGAACGGCGGATGGGTTGGCAATCACATACACATCGCCATCCGCAATCAGCGTTTCGGTTGACCAGGTTAACGTGTTCCCCGGCGTGCTGCTCCCATTTGAGTACAATACCACTTTATACCCTCGCAGGTCTACCGGAGCGCCTGTTCCGTTGTAAATCTCAAGCGCCTTATTATTGCTCGAACCTTCAATGTATTCGGAAAAAAATAAACCAGCCGCGCCTGCTGCTTTAACAGGTTGGGCTGGCTGCATTCCTAACATTCCAAGCAGGAGTGCTATTACCATCAGTAAATGAATTGATTTAAATCTTGGAACCATCTTTTCTCCTATTCAATTGTTGGCAACGAGACAAAGATCTTTCGATATACCTATATTATATTGTAGAACACTGGTTTTTAAGGCAGTCCGGCAATTTGAAGCAGCTGATTAATGGAATTAATAAAACTGTTGTGAGATAAGCGCTATGCGTCGCCAAAAAATAGCGCAACATAACGTACGAATCAGCCAAAAAACAGGCCCTCATCCCGCAGCCGAAAACTGCGCCGGTGCAGCGGGCATTCCCCCATCTCTGCGATCGCGAGGCGGTGCGCCGCGGTGCCGTAGCCTTTATTCCGTCCAAAGCCGTAACCCGGAAAGCACTCTTCCTCCGCCCGCATGCGCGCATCCCGCGCAGTTTTCGCCAGGATGGACGCGCAGGCGATTGAAAGCGAACGTTGGTCGCCCTTTACCAGCGCGGTCTGGGGCAGCTTGCTCTCCGGCAGCCGGAAGTAATCCAAGAGCAGGTACTGGGCAGGTTCAGTCAGCGCGTCCAGAGCGCGGCAAAAGGCCAGCCGGCTGGCGCGGGCAATCCCCAGGCGGTCAATCTCATCCGCCTCCGCCCAGCCCAGCCCCCAGGCGGCGCTTGCATCCTGAATCCTTCTCGCCAGTTCTTCGCGGGCTTTCTCGCTGAGCTGCTTGGAATCGCGCGCGCCAGCCAGAGCGGCAGTTATCCTTTCCGGTTCAGGCGGCAGCTCCACCGCGGCGGCAAAGACCGGCCCGGCCAAAGCACCGCGTCCGGCTTCGTCCAGCCCGGCCACCAGGCGCAGGCCTTGCGCCCACAGGGGCTGTTCAAACTCCAGATTGGGGCAATCAGGGATTAGAGCAGGGTCAAAGCGGACGCGCACGGTAGTCCCCCCGGCGGGCTTTCGTGCGGATTATCCAGAGTTCGCGCAGCAAAGCGGCCGCGTCGCGCAGCGGCTTGATGCGGCTGCCTGTGCCGTAAGTCCAGGTGACGGGCACTTCCTGGATGCGGTATCCGTTCTGTTGGGCGGCTGCCAGCACTTCCACGTCAAAGCTCCAGCCGTTCATCGTTTGCAAAGGGAAGAGCGCCTCGGCGGCCCTGGCGCTGAAGCACTTGAAACCGCACTGCGTGTCTTGAACCCCGGGCACGACCCACCACCGCACCAGCATATTAAAAATCCTCCCGCTCCAATGCCGGATAACTGGTTCGCCTATCCGCAAGGCGCCCGGCGCTTCGCGCGAGCCAATGGCGACATCCGCGCCAGCCTGAATGGCCTCCAAAAAGCGCGGGATTTCTTCAATGGGCACGGAAAAGTCGGTATCAGCCATATAACGGCAGGCGCCGCGCGCGGCCAGCATGCCCGCTTTTACCGCGCTGCCCTTGCCCGCCGCTTCCATGCAGAGCAGGCGCAGTTCGGGCAGCTTTTCCTGCCAGGCGCGCGCTATGGCGGCAGTTTCGTCTTTGCTGCCGTTCTCCACCACCAGCACTTCGCATGGAAAACTTTGCGCGCGCACAAACGCGGTCACGCGTTCCAGCGCGGCGGGCAAACGGCGGGCTTCGTTATGGGCGGGGATGATGATGGAGAGAAAAGGGGTTTCCACGGATGTCTCGCTTGGGCGTCAGGTCGGGGTGGGCGGACTTGAACCGCCGACCTCTGCGTCCCAAACGCAGCGCGCTAGCCGACTGCGCTACACCCCGGTGGATGAAAAGTATAATCCGAAGCGGGCTTGCGCGTCAAGCGGGGCGGGGGCTCGCTTTTTCGTCATCGCGAGCGCGGGGCGGTGATGGCGTTGGACACGTAGCTTCGTCATCGCGAGCGCGGCCACACCCAAAGGGCAGGCCTGGATAAAGGGAGATTGCTCCAGTCGCTGGCGCTCCTTCGCAATGACAACCATCGTCATTGCGAGCGCGGCGAAGCGAACTCCCTGCCTGCGCGGCTTCCATGTTCTTGCATGGTCTCCTGACCATGCAAGGCCTGTGACAGCAAGGTCTCCATCTGCAACCTTCGTTATCGCGAGCACCGCCACACCCAAAGGAGCACGCCTGGATAAAGGGAGATTGCTTCAGTCGCTGGAGCTCCTTCGCAATGACAAGCATCGTCATCGCGAGCGCAGTGAAGCGAACTCCCTGCCTGCGCGTCTTGGTCACCCCGGCCCCGGTCGAAAGGGGTCTGAAAAACAGCAAATCTCCCCAGCGCTCTCTGAAGAGGTATAATCCCGCCTATGAAAGCTCCCAGGCGGGTCGTCCTCAGCATCACCGCAGCTCTGCTTCTGGCACTGCTGAGCGCCTGCGCGTCAGAACTCAAAACCCCGCCGCCTCAGCTTCCCTTCCCGCTCCACACCCCCACCCGGCTGCCCGCACCCACCGTGACCATCGCCACCGCCACGCCAGGCCCGGAGCCCAGCCCGCTACCCCCGCCCGCCCCCACCCAGCCCGTACCGACTCTCTCCTTCGCGCGCGGCTGGGTCGTCTCCGACCAGCTTTCCGGAGAGCCGCTGGAAGAAACCCTGCCGATGTGGGTCTATCTGCCGCCTGGCTATGGGCAGAACCCGCAGCAAAGGTATCCCACGCTCTACCTGCTGCACGGCCTGCGCTATGATGAGAACCAATGGAAAGACCTGGGGCTTGCCGCGCAAATGGACGCACTGATTTCCGCTGAGAAAATTCCGCCATTCATCGTCGTCATGCCGCGCGTCCCGAATATTTCCACCTTCCCTTCCACTTACAACGCGCGCATATTCGCCAGTTATCTAATCCCGTATATCGACGCGCGCTACCAAACGCTCCCGGAGCGCTCCCATCGCGCGCTCGGCGGCCTCTCCCGCGGGGCAGCCTGGGCGCTGCGGGTCGGCCTGCAGGATTGGGAGCTTTTCAGCCGTGTTGGTCTGCACAGTCTGTCCATGGGGGGAGAAGAAATCAACTCCTGGGTCAGCAAGATAAACGAGCTTGATTCCCGGGACCAGCCTTCCCTTTATATAGACGCCGGCAGCGGCGATGAAGACCAGGATTCCGCGCAGTTCCTCAGCTACCAGCTGAACCGCGAAAGCATCCCCCATGTCTTCATTCTGCGCGAGGGGGAACACTCATCGGAGTATTGGTCCAAATATCTGCCCGAATACCTGATTTGGTACAGCAGCGTCTGGTGAGGCTGACCGCGCGAAAACGAGGGGGACACGCCAATTATGCAGTAAAATATGAGTAATAAGGAATCGAAACGTTCCGCGACTTAACCACACACAGCACACACGCCCACGAACAAGAAAGGAACACTCCCATGTATCAAAGACTAATCCTGATTGGCAACCTCGGAAGAGACCCCGAAATGCGCTTCACCGCAGATGGCAAGCCGGTAACATCATTCAGCGTTGCCACCAGCCGTAAATATAAAGATAAAGATGAGACCACCTGGTTTCGCGTCACCGTGTTTGGCGCTCAGGCCGAATCCTGCAATCAATACCTCAAAAAAGGCTCAAAAGTCCTGGTCGAAGGTCGGCTGAACCCCGACTCCAACGGCTCGCCCAAGGTTTTCCAGAAGAAAGATGGAACCTGGGGCGCCAGCTATGAAGTCACCGCCCAGAGCGTGCGTTTTCTCAGCTCAAACCGCCCCGATGACGGCGGCTTCGAAGATGACGCGCCCGGGGATGACGACGTACCATTCTAGGAGCGCCGATGCCCGATATAAAACCCCTCAGCCTGCGCCTGCCGGACGACCTGAAGCCGCTTTTTGCCAATGTCGTCCGCGCCGCGCACACGCCGGGTGAATTTATCCTGGATTTTTCGGCCGTGCTGCCCGGGATGGAGTCCCCCGCGGTAGACGCGCGCGTAATCCTCTCACCGCTGGGCGCCAAACTGCTGCAGCAGGTTCTGACCGAGAATATTCTCCGCTACGAGAGCGCCTTCGGCGAAATCCGCCTTCCCAGCCCGCCGCACACGCTGGCCGACGACCTGTTCAGTCAGGCCAGGAATAATCCCCCGGATAACAAATAAGATGAGTGATTTGGACCGTATTTGCGAGCAAATCCGAATGGATTTTGACCGGAAAACCGCCCGACGGGATGCCGCCCTGGCGCAGGCCCGCCAGTTGACCCGGCACGCCTCGCTGGCAATCCGTGCCATCCACCGCGAGGAAACCGCGGAAGCGGAAAAGGAACTGGCAAGCGCGCGCGAGCTGGCGCAGGCTTTGCGCGAAGGCCTGCGCGACGACCCCGACCTGTACTTCGCAGGCTACACGCAAGACGCCCTTAAGGAATTCGTGGAAGCCGAGCTGACCGTGGCGCTGATACTGAATCGCCCCCTGCCCTCTCCCCAGGACCTCAGCGCGGAATACCCCGCCTACCTGGCAGGTTTGTCGGAGACTCTCGGTGAACTGCGCCGGCGCTGCCTGGACCTTCTGCGACCGGGTTACTCCAGCGAGGTAGAGCGCCTGCTGATGTGGATGGACGATATTTTCACCCAGCTGGTGACGATGGATTACCCCGACGCGATTACTGAGGGCCTGCGCCGCCGCACGGACCTCGCGCGGGGAATCATTGAACGCACCCGCGCGGATATTACGCTCAGCTTCAGGCAGAATGAGCTGGAACAGGCGCTTACCCGGCTCTCTGAACAGCTGAACGGCGAAATTGACTGATGCGCGTTTTGCGCGCCTCTGAACTGGGCACTTATTTGTACTGCGCGCGCGCCTGGTGGTACCAGCGCAGCGGTGTGCCATCCGAAAACCAGGCTGCCCTTTCAAGCGGCACAAACTTTCACCAGCAGCATGCCCGCGGCGTGCTGCTGGCTTCATTTCTGCGCGCAGCGGCCTTGTTTTTGCTCATCCTGGCTTGCGCGCTGTTCATCCTGAAGGCGGCACGGTGAGAGACTGGCTTTGGATTGGCCTGCTGATTATCGCGGCAGCCCTTTTATTCCTTCTCTCGGTCCGCCAGCGCCGCAAAACCGGTCTGCCCGAAGGCAGGATTGTCTACGCGGATACAGACGCCTGGCAAAAGCTCCCCGCGCCGCTGTTCGACCCCACGCTGCGCCTGACTGGCAAACCGGATTACGTTGTGGACATCGGCAGCGGAACGCGCGTGCCCGTGGAAGTGAAAAGCCAGCCCGCACCAGCCCGTCCTTACGACAGCCACGTGATGCAGCTGGCCGCTTACTGCCTGCTGCTGGAACGCGAGAGCGGCAAACGCCCTCCCTACGGCCTGCTGCGCTACCGCGACTGCACCTTTCAGGTTGACTACACCCCCGACCTGGAGCAAAACCTGCTTGCCCTGCTCGGTAGTCTGCGCGAAGCGGAACGCTGCCCGGACGGCCCCGAGCGTTCCCATGCCCTGCCAGGACGCTGCCGCGCGTGCGGCTACCGCCGGCACTGCAGCCAGCCGTTGGCCTGAGCCTGCCACTATCGCACGCGGCAGGCCTGTGAAACTGGTCATCTGAGAGGTAAACCTGCCTGATATGCCGTTTGGTTGACAGACCCGCCTGTCTCGGTTATGCTTATTTAGCGTCCGGGCGGGACCGGCGCGGCGGAGCCCTGCGAACCCCGTCAGGTCCGAGAGGAAGCAGCGGTAAGGAGGTCGCTTCGGGTGTTGCCGGCAAACCTGCCCGTACGCTTTTAATTAAGCATGAACACAAACTCTACCGATACCCCACCCGTTTGTTCCTACGAAGGCTCTGATTATCAGCGCACCTTCTGGGATTCCGGCGAACGCCGCTACGAAGACGCCGTCGAACAAATCGCGCTCAAGCGCTTGCTGACCAAACCCGGCCAACTCCTGCTGGAACTGGGCGCCGGAGCCGGCCGCAACACCCCGCGCTATACCGGTTTCGAACGCGTCGTCCTGCTGGATTACTCCCGCACGCAGCTGCTGCAGGCGCGCGAACGCCTGGGGGATAACCCGCGCTACCTTTATGTCGCCGCGGATATCTATAAACTTCCATTTGTGGACGGCCTGTTTGACGGGGCGACCATGATACGCACGCTGCATCACATGGCGCAGCCCGGATTGGCCATCCAGAGTATCCGGCGTGTACTACGCGGGAATGCCCAATTTCTGTTGGAATTTGCCAACAAGCGCAATCTGAAATCCATCCTGCGTTATCTTTTGGGCAGGCAGCCTTGGAATCCTTTCTCGCCGGAGCAGGTGGAGTTTGTCGTCCTTAATTTCGATTTTCATCCCAAAACTATCCGCCGGCTGCTAAAGGAAAACAACTTCGCGATTGAAAAGCAGTTGAACGTGTCGCAGTTTCGGGTTGCCTGGCTGAAAAAGCATGTGCCGCTTGGCATTCTGGTCGGGCTGGATTCCGCCCTGCAGTGGACCGGCGCCTTCGCGCAATACGCTCCCAGCGTATGGACGCTTGCCAGAGCGGCAGGCCCCTCTGCGCAGCCCGCGAACGGCGGTTTCTTTGCCTGCCCGGCCTGCGGGTGTGCGCTGCCGGAAGTTGGCAAGTCCCAAACCTGCTCTCAGTGCGGTCATTTTTGGTCTTACACGGATGGCATCCACGAATTTCGCATCAATCCGCAGGTCTGAGCGCCCTGTCTTCGCGCGCCGCGCTCTGCTCGGGCTCGCCCTGGCCGCCGTGCTTCTCGCATCCGCCTGCAACCTGCCCGCTTCTCCGCTTAATGCCGCCACTGCCACCCAGATTTCCGCCCGTCAAACCCAACTGGCAGCCAGCTACCCCAGCCCCACGCCGCTTTTCTGGTCAACGCCCGACCCAAACCAACCCCCGCTGTATCAGGCCGCGACTGCCACGCCCGTTCCCGGCCTCCCTGGCTACGCACCAACCGCAACGCAGGTTGTTCCTGTTCCGGAGGGCATGCGGGTTTATTATTCCCAATCCGGGGATACGCTGGCTGGTATTGCCAGCCATTTTTTGGTGCGGCCGAACGAACTTCAGCAGCCGCTCAGCCTGGGAGAGCAGGAACTCCTGCCGCCGGGCACGTCAATCATGATCCCCAACCGCTTTCCAACAGAGCCGCCCTACCCCCAGCCCGCCCTGCCAGATGCTGATATCCTGTTTTCGCCCGGATACGGCAGCCTGGACCTGGAAGCCTGGATTCAGCAGGGCGGGGGCTACCTGGCGGACTATTACCAGTACATCGCAGGGGAGCGTCTTTCGGCTGCGGAAATTATCCGATTGGTCGCGGTGGAAAATTCCATCAACCCGCGCCTGCTGCTTGCCCTGGTAGAGTTCCGTTCCGGCTGGCTGTTTGGTTTTCCGCCGGACCCCGAAGAAGCCCAATATCCTATCGGATATCATGCGCCAAAAGTCACAGGGCTGTTCGATGAGCTGACAGTCACCGCGCGGGTTCTGGGACAGGGCTACTACGGCTGGCGGCAGGGAAAGTTGGACCGCCTCATCTTTCGGGACGACACTGAAGCGCCCATCCATCCCGCATTGAACGCCGGCAGCGTCGGCATCCAAAACCTGTTCGCCGCGCTGTACACCCCGGACATTTTCCATGACGCGCTGTACGGTCCGCAAGGGTTCCTGGCGCTCTATGCCCGCCTGTTCGGCGACCCCTGGGCGCGTTCCGCGCAGCAGGGCGCATTGCTTCCTGCCGGCCTTAGTCAGCCCGCCCTCAGCCTGCCTTTTTTGTCGGGTCTCACCTGGGGGCTCACCTCCGGCCCCCACATCACCTGGCAGGCCGGCACCCCGCGCGGAGCCCTGGACTTTGCCCCGCGCACCGGCCAGCGCGGCTGTTACGATACTCCCGTCTGGGTCACTGCTTCGGCAGGCGGCCTGGTGGTGCGCAGCCAGCGCGGCGCGGTAGCCGTCGACCTGGACGGAGATGGCGATGAGGGGACGGGTTGGGTAATCCTTTACATGCACCTGGCAGCCCGGGATAGAGTCCCGCTTGGCACATGGGTGGAGGCAGACGCTCCGCTTGGGCATCCTTCCTGCGAGGGTGGCGTATCCACCGGCACGCACCTGCATATTGCTCGCAAATATAACGGCGAATGGATTCCCGCTGAAGGACCGCTGCCCCTGGTGCTGGACGGCTGGCAGGCCTACGCCGGAACCGCCAGTTACAGCGGCTGGCTGATACGCGGCGGCCAGACGGTGGTCTCCAACGTCAACCGCGACCCGGCCTCAGAAATCAGGCGGGACCCGTAATTTACTGGCGTGCTGCCGGCGTAAGAGATGCCTCTCCTTCGGCGGCTGCTGGTTTTTTCTTCCCCCAAAACCACACATAATACATCACAACAGATACGACATAAAACAAAATAGTTACGCCAAAAGACGGCCCGAACCCATAATGCACCTGAAAATATCCGCTTAACGTAGGGCTGAAAGCCCAGCCAAAATTGCTGGCCATCGTGGAAAGGCTGGCCACCATCGCTCTGGACTCGGGGTCCACGCGTTCCATGGTAAAAGTGGTGTAAACCGGGCCGCTCATGTTCATCAGAACCAGGCGCACATAGTATGCCACCGCTGCCAGGGCGAACCAGGGAGAAAAACCGAGCAGCGCTAGAAATGGAATGGAGAGCCCCTGCGTCGCCACCACCACCCGTATTTTTCCAAAACGTTCCGCCAGGGCTGGCGCCAACAGCAAACCAATCCCCATGGCCAAAGAGCCCCACGCGAATAAAATCCCAATGGACGCGTCCGAAAGCTTGTGCACATTGCGGAAAAACACATTCATGAAGGGCATAATCATCCCCGCGCCGATGGACGTCAGCAGTAAAGGAAGGATCAGGCGGGTGAGTTCGCCGGGTTTACGGCGCATATAGGAAAGCGGAGCAAATGAAGCTCTTTCCAGGCGGGTTTGTTTTTCCTGCCGGATTAAAAAGCCCGGAATGAGCGAAAGCGCCACACCCACCGAAACCAACGCCAGGGCGCCGCTGTAAGCGGCGGCGCTGGTCGGTTGCGCGCCACTGCCTCGCGCAATCCAGGTGGGCAAAAAACCACCCACCCATTCTCCAATGGAAACCGCAGTCATGCGCAGACCCGAACTGAAGCTGAACAGGTACGTGCGTTCAAGTTCGCTGCTGTTTTCCATTAAAAAAGGTCCCATAGCCACAGCCGCGAGCGACTGGGAGAAGCCAATCACGATGTTCATAATCAGAAACATCGGCAGGGATGGAAACAAAACCATCATCAGAATGGCCGCGCCAACCGCTCCCTGCCCGATAATGAGCGCCAGTTTTCTCCCGATGCGGTCTGCCAGATAGCCGACCGGCAGGGCGACAATCAGCGTGGTGGCGCTGCGCGCGGTGACCAGGTTGCCAAGCACCGCTTCGTTGTATCCCAGGCTGAGAACATAAAAGTTGAACAGAAGCTGATATACACCCGTCGCGGCACCGTAAATCATGATGCCCATCAGGTACTTGCGCGCGTTCGGGCTGAACGCCCTGACGCGCGCGAGATAAGTCCGCAATACCGAGCCAATCGGCTCTCCGGCGGCTGCTTTCAGATGGAGCACTTTATTCTTCGCTCACAAAGCGCGTCAGCTGTTCGTAGGTGCTTTCAAAGCCCTCAAAGCGGGTGGCGTAATACCGGTCGCCCTCGGCGGAAATGATGACATGCACCATGCCGGCCATGCGCAGTTCCATCAGGTGGTGATTGACTGTCGGCGGGCGCAGACGCAGCACGCGAGAAAGATGCGCCGCGCTTTGGGGTGCCTGAGCCAGCGTTCGCAGAATGCGCAGACGCGTGGGGTCGGCCAGCGCTTTCAGGCCGCGCAGCAGGTTATCCGGCACTATATCCCCCGGTATCAACGCCATATCATCCGGCCGTGACCCGAAAACAACCAGGATTGTGCTGCTGTCCAGATGCTCAGTGAACAGGAAAGGCGCGCCCCAGAAGGAAGGCGCCAGATAAATCTTTCGGGCGGCTGTGATTTCCGCCCAGCGCACGCCGGAGGAGAGTTCCTCCAACATGGCCGGCAGCGGAAGCGTGCCGGCGCGCATTTGCGCGTGAGAAAGACCTTTTTGCAGCGCCGGCAAGATGCGGTGTTCCTCTTCAAAGAAGAAAGAATCCGCGTAGGCTTTTAACGCACTGAGATGCTTTTGACCAAATTCTTCGCGGTGAGCCCAGCTGTTGTAAACCATGTCCAGCAGTGTGGGCGTCATTTCCCGGCGGTGGTTTGCGTAATACTCGCCAATAACATCCCTTTCCGCCTGTGTCCACTTGGCGCGGGGAGAACTGGCACTGAGAATCTCCTTTACATCCGCCGGGGTTTCGTACGAAATGGTGAGCGCGTCCAGGCGTTTGGCCGCTGGCAGATGCTCTATGGCTTTTAAGATCGCAGCAGTATCCTTGGGAGCATCAACGGAGAAGATAAAATGCATCGGCAAAAAATAGATTTGCCAGAACGTCTCAAGCGTCTGTCGGTCTTCCACAGAAAGCCGGGAACGCACGCCTGCCGCCCATGAAGCCCGCAGCCCGAATCGTTCCGGTTCATAGATGGCAACCTGGCTGAGGAAAAAGTCATAGCCCGTGCTCAGGTCCCAGTTCAAGCGAGATTGTACAGCAGATACCATCATGCTCCTCGAAAAACAAATATTTGTCTATTTTATTAGCTAAACATCTAAGTAGTCAAGGCATCAAATTGCACGCCTCCGTCGTAAAGCGGGCTTTTATAGACTCTGGCGCAGCAATCCGTTACAATTTAGCTGCGAAATGGAGCGCGTATGCCGAATATTTTGGATTACCTGGACTGGCGCGGTGATTTGGAGTTCAACCGGGACCCGATTAACGAGGTAGATAACCTTGTTTTCTCGGTACTTTCCTATATGGATTTCGCTGGCGCTGTTCCCGCGCTTGACGAATCCGGCTCTGTTGCCCTGTCAGACGCGTGCGAAACGCTCAAACTAATGCCCGACCAGGTTACCGCTCCCATCACCAGCTCTTTCTTTTCCCGCCTGCCTCTGCTTCTGGATAAATGCGCGGCTTCCGCGCGCTACCGCGGGGTGCGTCTTTCAAATTACGTCAACAAGGTTTCTTTCGATGAAGCCGAGCAGTTCTCCGCGCTGGTTTTTTCCATTGATGAAAACACCCATTTTGTGGCGTTCAGCGGCACGGATGATACATTGATAGGTTGGAAAGAAGACCTGGAAATGAGCTTCCGCGAGGTGGTCCCCGCTCAACGCAGCGCGGTGGAGTATCTCGAATTGGTAATGGCGCGCCTGCCGGGGGTCTTTTATCTGGGCGGGCATTCCAAGGGTGGGAACCTGGCGGTCTTCGCCGCTGCGAATATTCCTGCCGACCTGCAGCCGAGCATCCTGTTAGTTTATAACAACGATGGACCGGGGTTTCAACGTTCAATCATAGAAAGCCCCGGTTACCAGCGCGTCACCGATAAAATCATCAACTTTTTGCCGCAGTCCTCGGTCGTGGGCATGCTGTTGAATCAGAGCGGGCACTATCAGGTGGTTGCCAGCGAAGAGTCTGGAATCATGCAGCACAACGCCCTGACCTGGGAGGTTCTCGGCACGAGCTTCGTCTACAAAGAAGGGCTCTCCTCCAGCAGTGTTCTGTTCAATAACGCGCTGCGCGCGTGGCTGGATACTGTATCCAACGAGGAACGGGCGGAGTTTATTGAGGCTCTCTTCACCATTCTGGAGGCCACCGGCGCCCGCACATTGAGAGAATTCACCCAGGACAAACTCACAAACGCCAAAGCCATGATTGCGACTTTCAAAAATCTGGAGCCCGAAACACAGGCGCACCTGAAGCTGCTGCTGGAAACCTTTTTTGCCGAAATTCAAAAGGTGCTGCGCAGTTCCCTTACCGAAAGTATCAGCAGCCTGATTACGCGGACTTTTGCCCGCAAGCGCCTCCCCTCCTGAACTTCCGCCGGCGTATTCCTTTCTGCCGCTGCCGTTCCCGCAGGCGCGCTGATAGGCGCGCGCAACTATGATAATATTAACAATATTGCTCCAAAAGTTATTCGGAAGTGAGGAAGGAATGAACTCCAACCAGGTCTCGCAATTCAGCAAGGAAGAAAAAATCGCCGGCCTGATTGACCAAATCAGCGCTTATATCGAGCAGTTTCACCGCGGTTCGGTGGAGTTGGTCGCTATTGAGGGGAATTTGGTAAAGGTTCGCCTCGGCGGCGCCTGCGAAGGCTGCGCGCTGCTGCCCGCAACGCTGCAGGGTTGGGTCGCCGGGACTATCCGGCAGTTTTTCCCTGAAATGTTCGTGGAATCCGTCGAATAGGCGCGCTGACCGCGCGGCCTTCCTAATTGGCAGCGGCCTGCATTTCTTTTTGCACCGTGTTATAGAGCGTTTCTCCCCGAATTTCGTCCAGAGTGTAGCAGGCCGCACCCATCTGGTCCGCTAATTCCTGGGCAAGACCCTGGTCAAAGGCTTTCTTCTCCATGTTAATCACCACGCTGTGGATGTTTTTCTTGGAGAAGAGCCCGGCCAGTTCCTTGATTTCCTCTTTTACCGGTTTTTTCCCCAGCGGCACGTTGCCCGCTCCGTCCGTCAGCACAATCAACAGCGGCTGAACGTCCGGATGCAGAATGCGTTCGCGGGTAATCACTTCATAGGCCATTACCAGCCCCGCGGAGAGGGGCGTTTTGCCGCCGACCGGAATATCCGCCAGTGCGCGCTGCGCCAGTAAAACAGAGTTGGTCGGGGAAAGCACCAGGGTGGCGCGGTCTTTTTGAAAGACAACCAGACCAACCCGGTCGCGCCGCTGATACGCGTCAGTCAAAAGCGATAGAATCGCGCCCTTGGTAGCCGCCATGCGCTCTGCCACAGCCATAGACCAGGAGCCGTCCACCAAGAACAATATCAAGTTGGAGGTTTTCTTTACCCTGATTTTTTTTTGGTAATCATTGGGCCGGACTGCAAAGGCGACCTGTTCCTTTTCGCGGATTTCATCGCGCTCTATTTGGAACGGCGCCGCAGCCCGAAAGGTTGCGTCAAAAGCCAGATCGTAGGCCTGATAGGGAGAAGGCCGCGCCTGGATATAGCGGCCGCGCTTCCGGTCAGTAATTGTTTCGGAGCGCCTGCCCCCGTGCTTGCGTACAATTTCATCCAGGGGAGTGTCCAGGGAACGGGCTTCAAAAGTTTCGCCTGGTTTTACAACGGTTCCCCCATCCCACCAGCGCGGGTTTAATTCGGTAAAGATTTGCTGTTGAGCTTCGCCAACCGGAATTTGCAGGTCGTCCGGGTCCAGGCTTACGGGTCCATCCAGGGTGTCAGTTTTTTTTTACCCTCGTCGCCCTCAGATGGAAGGCCCTCTTCCTCGCTGGCTGCCTGAGCCTTTAGCTGCTCGATGCGCTCTTCCAGAGCTTCCACGCCCAGGTCGGACTTGCGGAACGGACCTGACTTGACGCGGTGCGGCAGAGCCAGCTCCGCGGCCAGAGCGATATCGCTCTGGTTGATGCGCGTCCGGCCTTCAAAGGCGGCTTGCGCGCGCGCGGCTTTCAGGATGACCAGGTCGGAACGGTGTCCATCCACTTCCATAGATGAGGTCAGGTCGGCGATAATGAGCAAATCGCGGGTGGTGAATGCCACCGAATCCACCAGCTGGCGCGCTTTTTGGATTTGCGCGGAGAGGGCTTGTTCCTGCGGTAGCCATTCCTGACGGAAACGTTCCGCGTCCTGTTCAAAGGCGACGTTGCGCTGCATGATTTCCACGCGGGAACGCGCGTCCAGGATGCCGCGAATATCAACCGACAAGGCAAAGCGGTCCAGCAGCTGCGGGCGCAGGTCGCCTTCTTCCGGGTTCATTGTGCCCACAAGGATGAAGCGGGCTGGATGGCTAAAGGAAATGCCCTCGCGTTCCACAATGTTCATGCCCATCGCGGCGGAGTCAAGCAGGATATCCACCACGTGGTCGTCCAGCAAATTCACTTCGTCAATATAGAGCAGTCCGCGGTTGGCAGCCGCCAAAACGCCAGGTTCAAAATGCCGTTCGCCTTTTTGAATGGCGCGTTCGATATCCAGCGTGCCCACCACGCGGTCTTCGGTTGCCGAAACCGGCAGGTTGACGAACGGCGTCGGGCGCATCACGCTCGGCAGCGGGCTTTCGGAAGCAGCGCGTTCCAGGCACTCCGTGCACCAATGGCTGGGGTCGTGCGGGCTGCATCCAAAGCGGCAGCCTTCCACCACGGCTTCTTCTGGCAGCAGAGCGGCCAGCGCGCGCGCGGCAGTGGACTTTGCTGTACCGCGTTCCCCGCGGATAAGCACCCCTCCGATGCGCGGATAAACCGCATTCAGGATGAGCGCCCTGCGCATGCGGTCCTGCCCAACAATGGCTGTGAATGGATAGATTACGCGTTGATTCATCAGTGAATTTTCCTTCTCGGCAGTAAGTTTACCACGCCCGCCGTGGAACAACAGCCTGCATTCACTGCAGGCTGTACATGGATAAGCTAAGTTTTCGCTTGAAAATTCCGGCTAAGAATCCCGCCTTTCCAGGACATGCGTCACCGCGGTGGACCCTGTGCCAGCCAGTGACTGAATCAGTCCAAAGCGGGCATGCGGCACCTGGCTTCCGCCGGCTTCCCCGCGCAGCTGCAGGCAGGCTTCCACCGCCTGGTACACGCCGGCCGCTCCCAGCGGATTTCCGCGCGCTTTATGTCCGCCCAGTGTGGCTGCCGGCAGCGCGCCGGTCAGCAGGAGCGTGCCGTCGCTGGCCAGCTTCCAACCCTGACCGCGCTGCGCGAAACCGGCCGCTTCCAGAGAGAGCACAGCATGCAGCGTGGTGATATCCGAATACTCAAAAAAGTCCACATCCGCCAGACTGACGCCCGCTTTCAGGCAGGCGCGCCGCACAGAAACAGCGGCCGCCTCGAAAAAGAGCGGGTCCTGCCGGTCGTGCAGAGCCAGGCGGTCTGTTACCAGGCTGGAACCAGCCACCCTCACCAGGGGACGAGCAAAGTTTTTCGGGAGCAGCTCGGCGCGGGTGATAATCACTGCGGCCGCGCCGTCTGCCAGCGGAGCCACATCGTACAGGTTGAATGGTTCAATGACCGTTCCGGATTTGAGGTAGTTTTCCGCCTTGATGGCTTTGGGATACATCGCGTGCGGATTGTTCACCGCGTTGGCGTGTGCGATGACCGGAAAACCTGCCAATGCTTCCCGCGGAAATTGATTTTCGTACAGATAGCGCTGCATCAGGAGTGCTGCCTGCCCAACCGGTGTCTGACCCTCGCTGGCTTCAAAGTCCGCGTCCAGATTGCGCACGCTCAGCGACTCGATGTCGCTCCCAAGCACATCGGTTGCCTTTTCCACGCCTACCGCGGCTGCGACGTCAACCATTCCGGAAGCGACAGCCATATAGGCCATGCGCAGCGCCACCCCGCCGGAAGCATCCGCTGCTTCTACGGTGGTGCCTTCCGCGCCTTTCAGGCCGGCCCATTCACACAGCAGGGCGCCAAGATTAGCCTGATGCGAAGCGCTGGCGCCGAGCATGTTGCCAATATATACCGTCTGTGGCACAAGCCCGCCGGCATCCTGGCGCGCGGCCTGAATTGCCCGCACCGCCAGGTCCCGCAGGGAGACATCCCACAGCTCGCCAACATCGGTCTGCCCGATGCCCGCGATAACCACATCCTGTTTCGTCGCGTTCATCGCTGGCCTACCGTACCACAATTTCGCCGCGGAAGCGCACGTAAGTGGCGTAATCTATCTCGGTGCGGCGTGCAATGTAATCCTGCGTGAAGAGCGCTTTCCCGCGCCGTTCCAGAATTGGCTCGCGTACGCGCAAAATAAACGAATCTGAGCCCGCGCCAGACCCGTAAGTGGTCATTAAAATCAGGTCGTCCGGTTTGGCGGCATCCAAAACCGCGCTCAGACCAATCAGTGCGGCCCCGGCATAGGTATTGCCAATGACCGGCGAAAGCAGCCCGGTCTTAATTTGTTCCGGGCTAAAGCCGAGCTCTTTGCCGGCGCGCTGTGGAAACTTGGTGTTCGGTTGGTGGAATACCGCGTAGGCAAAATCGCTGGGTTTATACCCCGACTCGGCCAGCATGGTGCGGGAAGCGCTGAGCAGATGGTCAAAATAGGCGGGTTCGCCGGTAAAGCGCTGCCCGTGTTCCGGATAGACCGCGTGCGCCCGCCGCCAAAAATCGGGCGTGTCGGAAACATACGAATACGCGGCTTCAATCGCTGCCAGGGACTCTTCGGCCGGTCCCAAGATATACGCCGCGCCGCCCGAAGCGGCGGTGTACTCCAAGGCGTCGCCGGGTTTGCCCTGGGCGGTGTCCATCCCAATAGCCAGCGCGTATTTGCCCATGCCAGAGCCGACCATGGCCATTGCCGCCACAATCGCCTCGGAACCGGCTTTGCAGGCAAATTCCCAGTCGCCTGCCTGGATGTTATTGGAAGCGCCAATTGCTTCTGCCACAATGGTGCCGCTGGGTTTCACCGCGTAGGGGTGCGATTCAGAGCCGACCCACACCGCCCGCAGTTCCGCGGGGTCTATGCCGGCGCGCTTGAGCGCGTTGCGGGCCGCTTCGATGGACATGGTAATCACGTCTTCATCCAGCCCTGCCACGGCTTTTTCAATTACCGGAAGACCTTCGTCGCCCGCGCCCCAAATGCGCGCGATTTCTTTGGCAGGCAGCCGATAGCGCGGTACGTAAGCCCCATAGCCGATGATGCCCACCTGGCGGTCGGGTTTCAGCAGCAGTCCTTTTTTTTCCTGATGATGCGTATGGTCAGTCATGTTTGTTCTTTCTCCAATCGTCCAGGATTTCCCTGGCACGCTCAATTTTAATCGCGCCTTCCTGCGCCAGCTGTGCGGCAAGCCGGTCGGCCTCTTCGCCGCTGGCCCCCGCGGCAACAGCCACCTGTCTGGCATGCAAGCGCATATGTCCGCGCTGGATGCCTTCGGTGGCCAGCGCCCGCAGCGCGGCAAGGTTTTGCGCCAGACCGACAGCCGCGATAATCCCGGCCAGCTCGCCTGAAGTGCGTGCGCCTATCAGCCGCAGATTAGCCCGTGCCGTTGGATGGCTTTGGGTGGATCCGCCAGTGATGCCCACCGCCAAAGGCAGCTCCAGCGAGCCTGCCAGGCTGCCGTCCTGCGCGCAAGTCCAGGTCGAGAGGCTGGTGTAACGCCCGCTGCGCGCGGCATAGCTGTGGGCGCCGGCTTCTGCCGCGCGCCAGTCGTTGCCGGTGGCAATTACCACGGCGTCCACGCCGTTCATAATCCCTTTGTTGTGCGTGGCTGCCCGGTAGGGGTCAGCCGCGGCAAAAGCCCAGGCTTCCAGAATGCCGTCGCGCACCTGTTCTCCGCGGTATTCCGCGAAGGCCAGAGCTTCGGTTGGAATCCGGACCTCCGCTTTCGCCAGGCGCCTGTCTGCCAGATTCGAGAGGATGCGCAGGTGTGCGCGTCCGCCCGTCAGGCGTTCCAGCGGAAGAGCCAGCGCTTCGGCCGCGGTATTCACGGCGTTGGCGCCCATCACATCGCGCACGTCGTAGATGAGATGAACCACCAGGAATGGGCCAATTGGCGAGTTTTCAATCAAGCGCACCTCTAGGTCTCGCGCGCCGCCGCCCAGCTTTTCGATAGTGGGATGCAGCCCGGCCAGGTCCGCCAGCAGTTCCGGCTTGCGCGTCAGGATTGTTTCGCGTGCTGAATTCAAATCTTTCAAATCCAGCAGCTGAATTTGGGCAATCATTTCTGGCGCACTTGCCGACGCGCGGAAACCGCCGCCAGCCTGCGCCAGCCTGGCCATAAAAGAAACACCCGCCAGAACGGACGGCTCTTCCACCGCCATCGGCACTAAAACTTTCCGTCCGTTGATGATAAAGTTTTGGGCGATGCCCAACGGCAGCGCGAAAACGCCGACAGCATTTTCAATCATGTGGTCAGCGCGCTCCACGCTCAAACCGCCTTCAGGTGACCAGGCGGTCATATCTTCAAGGCTCAGCGCGGACTGGCTCCGCAGCCATTCCAGGCGTTCCGCCCTGCTCATCTGATAAAACTTTTTCTGTACCAACCCCAGACGCTCCATTCGTACAGCCGGATTTCAGCCATTTCCAGTATGGTTTATCACCGCGCTTCTCTAAAAAACTATCAGGCTTGAAGAATTACTTGTTCCTGGCCTGGATTATAAGCTTCAAGGAACACAACAAACCATTAAACATTAGGCGGCTGCAAAACCTGCCGGTATTAGTGGATATACTTTTGCCATCTATCAAAGAAAAGGACAGGTGTATGTCTGATACGAATGCTGAAACAATTTACGATGTCGTCATTATCGGAGGCGGCCCCGCCGGCTCGACTGCCGGCATCTACACCGCGCGCGCGAACTTAAGCACCCTTATCCTGGATAAGGGGCTGACCACCGGCGCCCTTGGCACCACCAGCAAAATCGCCAATTTTCCGGGCATTGCTGGCGAGATTTCCGGCGCTGAGCTGCTGCGAACCATCCGAATGCAAGCTGAAAGCTTTGGCGCGAAATATATTAACGACAAGGCTATTGGCACGGACCTCTCTGCCAATCCCAAATTGGTATTCGGGAATTTTGGTGTTTACTCTGCCCGGGCCGTGATTATCGCCACGGGTTCGCTGGGCAGAAGCAACCTGATTAAAGGTGAAGCAGAACTGCTGGGACGAGGGGTTTCTTACTGCGCTGTATGCGACGCGGCCTTCTTTAAACAGGCGGTCGTGGCTGTGGCCGGCAAAAGCGACGAAGCGGTGGAAGAAGCTCTTTACCTCAGCCGTTTTGCCAGCAAAGTATATCTATTCTCCCCCGCGCCAGAACTTTCCGCTCCCGCGGAACTAATCGCGGAATTGCGCGCCAATCCGAAGGTGGAATTAATTGCCGGAGCCACCCTGCGCGAAATCTACGGGAAGGAACACGTTGAGGGCGTTCGCTTTGCCCGGCGCGGAAGCGAAACCGAACAGGACCTGCCCGTGAAAGGCGTTTTCATTTATCTCCAGGGAGGTGTGCCAATTACCGACTTCTTACAGGGCCAGCTGGAGACCAGCCCGGGCGGCTGCCTGATAGTGGACCGCGAATTTCAGACCAAGATACCCGGCGTCTTTGCCGTGGGCGATGTGCTCTGTCAGCATATCAAACAGGCGGTAATCGCGGCTTCAGACGGGGCAACCGCGGGCATCGCCGTGGAGAAATACTTGCGCGGACGTTCCAAAATGGGCGTCGATTGGAAATAAGAAAAGCGGAGCGGGCTGTCGGACAGCCCGCTCTCTTGGTACAATAAGTGCCATGCCGCATGTAATACCAGAGGATTTGAACAAAGCCGCCGTCCGCGGCGAGCCTTCGCGCGTTTGGCGGGCCGGCCAGGAACGGCGCCTGGGGATGCTGATTGAAGCAGCCGGCGAACTTTTGCGCGGCCGCGTCCTTGTGGACGGCTGCGGCGTGGGAACCTACCTGAAGCGCATCGCACCTCTCAGCGGGCAAGCGCTGGGCCTGGATATTGAATTCCCGCGCGCGCAGGACAGCCGCGCTTTCACGCCCCTGGTGGTGTGCGGCGCCGGGGAATACCTGCCATTCGAATCAAACAGCATCGACCTTGTTTTCAGCCACGAAGTGCTGGAACATGTCCAGGACGACCAGGCCGCGGTATCCGAGATGGTGCGCGTCCTGAAGCCGGGCGGGCGCATTGTGCTATTTTGCCCAAACCGCGGTTACCCCTTTGAAACGCACGGCATCTACTGGCGCGGGCGCTACCACTTCGGGAACATCCCCCTGGTGAACTATTTGCCGCGCCGCTGGCGGGATAAATTGGCGCCCCACGTGGAAATCTATACCCGCGGGGACCTTGCCGCGCTGTTCCAAGGTCAGCCGGTTAGGGTGCTGCAAAAACGCACAATTTTTGGCGCTTACGACAACATTATTGAACGCAAGCCGCGCCTCGGGCGCGCGCTGCGCGCCCTTCTGCAGAGTCTGGAGAAAACTCCGCTTCAACGCCTGGGGCTTTCCCACTTTTGGGTAGTCGAAAAGACGGCATAACAGTTTAATCCGCACGCATGATTCTGGCGCTCTTGGGGTGCAGCAGCACCGTCAGGTTTCCGCGCGTGTCCGCAGCGAAGGCCTCCCCCGGCGTGAGCAGGTCGCTAAAGCTTCTGCCCGAGTACCCGGGCATCGCGACATTCACCGCCGCCGCCGCGTCGGCGTTATTAACGAGCACCAGAACATCCTCGCCCTGCGCGTGTCTGGAAAACCCGAACTGGTCAGAAGCCACCAGCCTTTGGACGTAACTGCCTGTTCGGAGCGCCGCACTATTCTCCCGAATTCCCACCAGCTTCTGAATCCACGCCGTCAGGTCGGGCTGCGGCGCGTGAGAACGCAAGCGGTCCAGGTCGAAAAACAGACGCAAATTCCAATCCTCGTGCGTCTTTACGCCTTCCAGGCCAAATTCACTGCCGTAATAGACTGAGGGAATGCCGGGCACGGCGAAAAGCACGGCATATAGAGGGTAAAGCGCGGCAGGCTCGCGCAGCTGGCTGGCAATTCGGGTAACATCATGGTTGTCGACAAAATTTGATAGGGACAGGCCGCGGTAGATGCCCTGCTCGCCAAACTGTCGGTTCAGGCTGTAGGCCAGCTCAAAGTAGTTATGCTCGTTGTGCGCTGAAAACAAACCTTTGTAAAGCTCATAGTTGGTGGTGGCATGCAGCGTCTGGTCGTTCGCCCACTGACGGTAATCGCCGTGTATCACCTCCCCCATCAACCAAAGCTCCGGCTTCACCTGGTCGACAAAACCCCGCAGCGCGCGCATGAACGTGAAGCTGAGCGCGTCGGCCGCGTCCAGGCGGATGCCGTCAATTTCAAATTCCTCCACCCACATTCGCACGGCCCCAAAGAGGTGCTCGCGCACGGCCGGGTTTTCAAGGTTCAGCTTGGGGAGCGAAAAATGGCCGTTCCAGGCGTCGTAAGAAAAGGAATCGCCCAAGGGGCTGCGCTGGTCAAAGCGGACATTGCTGTACCAATCCCGGCAAGCGGAATCCGCGCCGTGCGTTTGCAGGTCGCGGAAAGCCCAGAACTGGCGGCCGGTATGGTTAAACACACCGTCCAACACCAGGCGCATTCCGCGCTGATGCAGGTCCCGGCTCAATGCTGCCAGGTCAGCCCGGGTTCCCAGGCGCCGGTCCAGCTCGTAGTAATTGGCTGTGTCGTAGCCGTGGCTGCCCGATTCGAATACAGGCCCCAAAAACAGGGTATCTGCGCCCAAAGACTGGACATGGTCCAGCCACCCGTGAATCTGGCGCAGGCGCGGCACAGGCGGGCTGAAAAAATCGTTGGTTCTCTCCGCCCCGCATGCCCCCAGTGGGAAGATATGATATAGGAAACTGCTGCTGTTAATACTGGTCATGTAAACTCCTGTGTTATACCGTTCGGTATAGTGAATATGGTAAAAAAATATACACTCCGGGGGCTCTCACGAGAAAATGCCGTGCATGAATTGATGGCGGGCCTGATAGATTAGTTCGTCGTCCAGTTCGCGCTCATGCGCCAGCGCGTCACTCACGTAAGCGTTAATCATGCCCAACAGGGTGGTTGTGTAGCCCCATGACCTGCCGCGCATGTTGCCGTGGTCCTCTTCCGCCTGCCTGAACATGGCCTGAATCATTTCACGCTGGCGCTTGACCCAGGGAGACACCAGTTCATAGCTCTCACTCTTAAGCGGCGCGGATTGCATGGAGAATTGCAGCCGGTAGAAAACCGGGTTTTCCTGCGCGAATTTGAAATACGCGCGCATAATCTTTTCCAGGTTCAAGGTAATATCGTGCTGATAGGTACTGGCCTCTTTAAGGCGCTGGAGAAAAGGCTCAAAGTTCTCGGAAAGGATGGCTTCCATCAAGCCGCGCTTGCTTTTAAAGTAATGGTACATGGTGGGCTTGGTCACCCCGGCGGCATCGCAAATTTCCAACGTGCCGGTGGCTTCGTAGCCAAAAGCGGCAAAGAACGCCAGGGCTGTCTCCAAAATGGTGGTGCGGTTGTTCATCAGCCTGAGTATACCGCTCGGTATATTCCCTGTCAAGTGCGTTTTCGCTGGCATGATAAGATTATGGGCAGGTACCAGAAACAGAGGGCAGGCAGGTTATGCGCACAAAAAATGTGGTGGTTGTTCCCTGGCAGCCGGAATGGCTGGCTCGCTTTGAAGAAATTCGCGCTTCGCTTCTCCCCGCCCTGGATGGACTTATCAGCGGCATTGAACACGTCGGCAGCACTGCGGTGCCAGGCCTGGCGGCCAAACCCATCATTGATATTGATATCATCATCCCGGATGCGTCGATGTTCCCACAAGTCAGGGACGCGCTTGCCAGCCTGGGCTACCGCCACGAAGGGGACCTGGGCATTCCAGGCCGCGAAGCCTTTAAGTTTGACAGCAAGCCGGACCTGATGGCGCATCACCTATATGTCTGCGCGCGGGATTCAGCGGAACTTCGGCGGCACCTTGCTCTGCGGAACTATTTGCGCGCGAACCCGCGAGACCGCGACCGTTACGCGCAGGTAAAACAAACGGCCGCCGCGCGGCACCCAACGGATATTGACGCGTATCTCGCAGAGAAAACGGAAATTATCCGGGAGATTTACGCCAAATGCGGGTTGGGGCCGGAGGCGTGAGATATTGAGGAAAATGTGGAAACTCTGGCGTTGACCGCGCTGCTGGACAGGCATTACGGCATCCAATCACCCGTTTTTTTGCCCGTCCGCGGGGGAACAACCGCCCTGGATTTCAAAGTCGCATCGCCGCAGGGGACTTACTTTCTCAAGGTTTTTCAGAAGGAGCTTGCGAACACCGCCTTCTGGACAGACAGGATTCACAGGTATATCCCCTTGCTGTCTTGGCTGCGGCAGGACGGCGCCCTGTGCCCGCACCTGCCCGAACCCGTCCCCACAAAAGACGGCGGCGTGTGCTGCCAGGATGACGCGCGTGTCCTGCTGCTCTACACTTTCCTCCCTGGAAGCGTTCTGCCGGGGAACACGCTCAAGCCCGCTCAGGTGGAAGCTCTCGCCCGGGTGACTGCTGCGCTGCACAACCTGCCCACCAACAGCCCGCCCTGCCCGCCAACAGAAAAGGAAGACTGCGGGGCGCCCTTTCTGCCCGAACTGGAAGGCCTGCTGGCGGACAGGTGGCATTATCGCCTGAGCGCGGAAGCGCGGTTTCTGGCAGAGCCCTTCACAGGGCTCATCCAGCAGAAGATAATTGAACTTACCCATCTGCAAGCTGCCGCGCGCGCGGGCAGTTGACCTTTGGTGCTTTGCCACACAGATTTGCACCAGTGGAATATGATGGACTGCGCCGGGCGTCTGGTGATTCTGGACTGGGAAGGCGCGAAACGCGCGCCGGCTGAGAGCGACCTGATGTTCTTTGTTTCTCAACCTTTCGCGGATGCGTTTCTTCGCATCTATCGGCAAGCCCGGCCGGGTTTTACCCCCGACCCGGACGCGCTGCGTTTTTTCATTCTGCGTCGAAAGCTGGAAGATATCTGGTTATTCACGCGCGCGCTCAGCCTGGACAGGATGACGGGCGCTGAGCTGGAACAAAATATCCGCTGGCTGCGGGCATGCTTCGCGGAGCTTGGAAAGGAGTCTTTTAGTGTTGAATAACATCGGCAAGTTCACAGGGAAAAACAAGGTTTACCAGAAGTACCGCCCGGATTACGCCCCCAACGCGCTGCGTTATCTCCAGGAAAAGCTTGGAATCGGCCCGGGCGCGGCCGTTGCCGATATAGGCTCGGGAACCGGCATCTTCACGCGCCAGCTGCTGTTGCTCGGGGCGGAAGTCTTCGCGGTGGAACCCAACCCAGACATGCGCGCCGAGGCCGAAAGTCTGCTGGCTGCTTTTCCGGGGTTTCATTCCATCGCCGGCCGCGACAGCAATACCACGCTGCCAGACCAGAGCGTGAACCTTGTCACGGCCGCGCAGGCTTTCCATTGGTTCGACCCAAAAGCGTTCCGCCTGGAATGCCGCCGCATCCTCAAGCCGGGCGGAAAGGTGCTGCTGGTCTGGAATCAGCGCGACCCAACCAGCCCGGTCAATCAGGACAGCAGAGCAGTGTTCGCGGAGTATTGTCCGGACTTTATCGGTTTTAGCGGCGGAATCAGCCAGCGCGACAAACGGATAGATGAGTTTTTTCCTCATGGCTACGAATTGCTGAGCTTTGAACATCCAATCTACTACACGCGCGAAGGCTACATTGGGCGCTGCCTCTCCGCTTCGTACGCCATCCTGCCAGATAATCCGCGCTATGAGCAGTTCGTGGCAGCGCTTGGCCGCGTCTTTGACGCGCACGAACAAAATGGCAGGTTGCTCTTATCCAACACAACAGTATTCAATCTGGGAAGCCTGGAGTAATGCGGCTTTCACGCCAAAGGAGTTTTTATGGAACTTGAATTCAGGCCCCTCAACGCCAGCACAGCGCAAGATTTTGTGTCGTTTTTCGACCACCTGGATTACAGCTATAAGCCCGATTGGCAGGGCTGTTACTGCGTGTACTATCACACCACCTGCGAAGATGACGCCTGGATGGCACGCACATCCGCCCAAAACCGCGCGTCCGCGCTGGACCTGATTGCCCGCGGAGAGATGCGCGGCTTTCTGGCATACGCCGACAACCAGTGCGTGGGCTGGTGCAACGCCAACGCTCTACATGGGCTGCAAAGGTACGCGCGCAGCCCGGAGCTGGCGGAGTTTGATGCCAAAACCGGCGTGATCATCTGTTTTGTAATTCATCCCGATTTCCGCGGCAAGGGTGTAGCGCGTCAGCTTATCCGCGCGGCGGTGGACGGCTTCCGTCGCGAGGGTTTTGCGCGCATCCTGGCGCTTCCGTTTGAATGGAAAGATCATCCCGAACTGCAGTATCACGGCACCCGCGCCATGTTCGCGGAAGCCGGCTTTCGGGTGTTGAAAACAGACCAGCGCGGCGCCTGGATGGTATTGGATTTATTAACTCAATAAAAGAAAAGCGCGGGAAAAGCGGAATCCTGCCGTGCTGGTTTTCGCGCCGCTTTAGCGCGCGGCCTGCCGGGAGCTCTCATACAGAGTGATGAATTTCTCCGGGGGAACGGACGCGATCAGTTCGCCAATTTTTTCCTGCGGCAAATCCTGCGCCCGGCGGAAGCGCAGGCAGGACTTGCCTATATCCGCTTTCAGCCCGCTGCGCGCGTAAGCATCCAGCAGGTCCTGCAGGGCGGCCGGGTCAGCGTACACCCCCATCAGGTAGAGCGAATTCTTGTGCTTCTGGGCTGCCAGCCCGATGTAGTTTAACGGCTGCCCGTTGTAAGTGTTGGGATACAAAGCCAGCGGGATTTCGTAGCTGAGCATGCCCCAGCGCATCGCTTCCACATAGCCAGCCGGCAAATGGGAAAGGATGAGCTCGCGCACGGCGGCAATCTCCTGCTGGCGGTCCGCGGGTAGTTCAGCCAGATAGGCTTGCGGGTCTTGGGCAGCACTGCTGACCATCTCTCAGTTTTCCCCGCGCTGTTTTGCGGCCTGGATAATTTCCTTTTCCACGGCTGGCAGCGAATCGATAAGCGCCCGGGCTTCCGCTTTCACCTCGGGCAGCGTGCTGGGGGAGTACTGAATGAGCTTCACCAGTTCAAACGCCTTTTTAAGCGCGTCCTTTACCTGCGCGGTATAACTGAAAAATTCCCATCCGGCCGAGTCCGGCGCGGGGATTTCGCGAGCCTGCTGAATGAACTGGCGGGCCTTGGCAATGCGCTGGGTGGGGGTAAGCAGCCTGGACATATGAGGAATTATAGTCTGAAAAAGCGGCTTTTTCAAAACAAAACTGCGCTCGGTTCCCTTCCGAAGAGTAAAAGCGGCCTTCAGCCAGGCATGATTTCGCCTTTTTTCCTTGTATCTATACTATAATTATGCAAGGTCTTGTGAGTCGTAATCCCTTCTTGCGGGTTTAGTGTAGTAAGCTCTTCATTAATTTATATTATTCAGGAGGAAAACATGAAAAAGGTACTGATCTTCAGTTTGACCATCATTTTACTGAGCCTGGCAGCCTGCGGTGGGGGCGGCGCGACTGGCGGCGTGACCTCTTTTGAATCCACGCTGACCGCGCTGGAAAGTGAGAAGGCAGGCCAGATTACCGCGCTTCAGACTGAAATTACAAGGCTGCAAACCGAGCTGAGCAGCGTTCAGAATCAGCTGGTATCTCTTAAGGATGAACGCGACGCGGCCGTGGAAAAAGCTGACAAACTGTATTCTATGTTTGTCGTTGAAAACGTCGATGATGAGGGAGACTTCATTTTCTGTGAGGAAGCCTTTGAGACTTCCTTCGGGTATGCCGATAAAGTCTCCATGCGAATGGAATTGATAAAATACCTGGCAAAAATCCGCGGCTACAATCCGGATGCAATGTCTTCAGAGCACCAAACCATCTGGAGCAACGCGGATGACATCATTGTCAGAGTGAACGGCGGAGGCTACATGTTCCCGTTCCTCGTGCGCTTTGGCCAGGGCGGTCTGGGCAATTTGGATGCCGTCTACGACCTCACGCGCGGATGTTACGTGGATTTCCCGTACCTGGAGAAGCAGTTCCTCTCTGTCAGATAACGCCGCCCGTGCAAAGAAAACCCGCCCGGTAGTTCGCGCTGCCATCGCCTCAGAACGCTGCGCCGACTGCCTGCGGGTTTTCTTTTTTTCTATCGTGTTCGTTTTTATCTCCGAAAAGGCTGCTCTCCCCAAACATTTCCCTGGTCATATGGGGGTTATCGGCAGGATTCTCTTGACACCCGCTTTTTTCCGCCTATAATTGTGCCTAATTGACCTTTAAAAGACTATGACGAGGACTAGTAGCCGCAGAACCGGTGGCACAGAGAGCAGGACAAGCTGAGAACCTGCCCACACGACCGCGACGAATGGACCTCCGAGTCGCCGGGCGAACGCGCGAGCCAGTAGCCCAGGCCGGAGCTGCCGCCGTTATCCAGGCAAGGATATCGCGATTTTCGCCGTATCCGAAAAGAGTGAGGCTGGCATTCCGTTGTGTTCATCACCGGAAATTTTTCTTAAATGGACAGCCTAAGCTGGGTGGCACCGCGGATTTTTCACACATCCGTCCCTGAGTGGGATGGGTGTGTTTTTTTTATTGAAAAGGAGCGCGCGTGAACCAACAAGATAACCAATGTACCAAAAAAGCCGCTGTTTTCTTCACTGCCATACGCTGCTGCCCCTGCCGGAGCGCGGGTACCTGCTACACCGTCGGGAACCCCGCCGCGCGGACTTTTTGGCTTTCCACCGCACGCGCGATTGCGCGCTGAATTTACATCATTCAAAAATGAAGGAGAAATGATTATGTCGGACCAAACCACAAAAAAACGTTTTGACCTGGATGAGAACGAAATCCCTCGCTTTTGGTACAACATCTACGCCGACAGCCCCGTCCCGCCCTCTCCGGTCTTTGACCCCGCCACCAAGGAGCCAATCGCCCTCGAAACGCTGCTCAAGCTCTTCCCAATGGCTCTGATTGAGCAGGAGACTGCCACCGAGCGCTTCATCCCCATCCCCGACGAGGTGCGCGATGCCTACCGACTCTACCGCCCCACCCCGCTCATCCGCGCCACCCGCCTGGAAAAAGCGCTGCAGACCCCCGCGCATATCTACTATAAATATGAAGGCGCCTCGCCAGCTGGCAGCCACAAGCTCAACTCCGCCATTCCGCAGGCTTACTTCAATAAAATCAGCGGCACCAAAGCCCTGACCACCGAAACCGGCGCCGGTCAGTGGGGCTCCGCGCTGGCCATGGCTGGCGAAATGTTCGGAATCAGTGTGGAGGTTTATATGGTGAACTCCTCCTACCTGGCCAAGCCTTACCGCCGCATCATCATGCAGACATACGGCGCGCAAATCTTCCCCAGCCCGTCCGAGCACACCAAAATCGGTCGCAGCTACCTGGAGAAAAACCCCAACCACCCCGGCTCGCTCGGCATCGCCATCTCTGAGGCCGTGGAAGTGGCGGCCGAATCCAACGGCGAGAAGAAATACGGGCTCGGCTCTGTGCTGAACCACGTACTGCTGCACCAGACCGTCATCGGCGAGGAAGCCCTCAAGCAGATGGACCTGGCCGGCGAATACCCGGATGTGGTCATCGGCTGCGTGGGCGGGGGCTCCAATTTTGGCGGCATCGCGCTGCCTTTCCTGCGCGCCAACCTGCGCGACGGCCGCAAGACCCGCTTTTTGGCGGTGGAACCCACCTCCACCCCCTCGCTCACGCGCGGCGTGTACGGCTTTGACTACGGCGACAGCTTCGGGATTGTGCCCATCCTCAAGATGTACACCCTCGGCAGCGACTTCGTCCCGGACCCCATCCACGCCGGCGGCCTGCGCTACCACGGCATGTCCCCGATAATCAGCGGGCTCTACAACGCCGGCCTGATGGACGCGGTGGCGGTTGGTCAGCGCGATGTGTTCGCCGCGGCGATTCAGTTTGCCCGCACCGAAGGCATTTTGCCCGCGCCGGAGTCCTCGCACGCCATTCTGGCCGCCATCAACGAAGCCGTCGACGCGCGCGACAAGAACGAACGCCGCGTGATTCTCTTCAATCTATCCGGCCACGGCTTTTTGGACCTCTCGGCTTACGACCAGTACCTGCACAACGGCATGATTAATGGCAGCGTGGCGGAGGGTCAGCTGGAAGGCCTGGAAGAGCGCCTGCCCAGGGTGAAGATGCCGTAGCAAGACGCCAAACTTTATCAGCGCGGTTGATATCTCAGCCGCGCTGTTTTTTTACGCCTCAATGCGAAAAAACTGCCCTCTTATCTAGAAAACATCAGCCGCTGCAGTCAAGACCTTTTTGCGTATGCGACCCCGTTACCAGTCAATGCTTCCCATTGCAAATACCAACAACGTGTCAAAATCAACAGGTCTGTTTCCATCCAGAGCTGACAAGTCCTGTCAGAAAGTGTTTAGGACCGCAGCTGTGCCGCGGTCGGTACCCGAACAGAATCATGCAAGATAGTTTATAATGTCTTCTGGAACAAATAATTTGCGCAGCAGAGTCTGACGGACGCTCGCACGCAGATTAACCACAAAATTTGATATAGGGGAAAATGAACAACAAAGAAACACTTATCCTAGTCCAAGCGCCACAGGCATATCAACCGCATCGATGGGTTCCGGTCGCCGTTAGCATCCTGGCGTTCGCGGCTTTTTTAGCGTTCATCCTCCCCAACGCCAAGGCGTCAGAAGATTTGGGGATGGTCCAGGTCTTTGAGCCGGATGAAGCAGCGCTTTTTCCCACCATTGCCGCAATGGCAAGCCCCAAAAGCGATTCCCTTACGTTCATCAAGCAGTTCATTGTGTATGAACGCTATAACAAAGGATTCCCATTTTACGGTCCTTCCGCGCTCCTGTTGATTCCTCTGCGCTGGGCCGGACAGGAAAAAAACTTTTCCCTGACGTTTCTTCTTCTGCGCCAGGTAATCAGCGTTCTGCCGATGCTTTGTGGTTTGCTTGTCCTGGTTTGGCTGCAGGACGGCTTTCGAACCTATCGTTCCATTGTTCTCTTTGTCTTCCTGCTCATTGTCCCTGCAACCATCCAAAACGGTTTTTGGTGGCACCCGGACGGCCTGACACTGCTTTTATCCGTTCTGGTTGTTTGGTTTCTGTACAAAGATGCTTTGAGGTTTGGCAAGTACTTTTTCGCAGCGGCGGCTGCCTGCGGCGTGCTCACCGCCGCAAAAATGATGGGTGTGTTCTTCTTTCTTTCAGTTTTCGCCGTTCTCATATGGGGGCTGGTGGAAAAGAAAATCACTCTGGCAAGCGCGGTCCTCAGGGGCGTCGAGTTTATCGGAGTAATGGGGGCAGCCTTCCTCATCAGCAGCCCCTTCCTCTTCTCCGAGTGGGGGCGGGCTGGCTACCTGAACATGCTTCGCGCGCAAATGTCTTCGCTTTCCGAAGGCTACGGCGTAATCTACGCGAAAGGCTTTCCAGCTGCCTGGCCGGCGATACGGGAATACTTTGGAAGCGCGGTCTTTTTGCTCCTGAGCCTGGTTGTGTGTGTTTTGGGGCTTGCATCCAAAAAGAATCGTTTCCTGAACACTTTACTGCTCACCTGGTTCCTCCCCCTGACCCTCTACGTGACCTTTTTCAGTCACTTCAAGTATCAATACTGGCTGCCGGTGGCGCTGCCTTTGTTCTCCTGCTGGGCGCAAGTCCTGCCGGAGGATATCAAGGGCTTCAGGCTGAAGAATTGGCGGGCCGCTGTGCAGATTGTATTGTTACTGGTTTTCGCGGGACAGCTGGTGAGCTTCGCGCTGCAAAGCACGCGGCTTTTTACTGCCCGCGTTCACCGAGCAGAAAACAATCCGTATATCGCGTTCCAGGCCGCATCCGCCAAAATGCTGGCGCCAATTTCCGCTCTCCCGCTGCGTGTTTACTACGACTACCGCCTTTATGTTCCAGAGTTCCCCGGCTGGGAACTCAGCACGGCATACGTCCCCATCAGCTACGCTCAAATCACCGAGGACGGCTACGATGTGCTCTTATTGGCAAATCAGCGCGTCCTTGATTACCTCAATCCTGAAGTGGAAGGTGTCGACGCCGCGCTCTTCGCGGAAAGTCAGCGTTTCTACCGGGATGTGGCGGAGGGCAAAGTTCAGGGTTTTGTTTTGCTGAACAGAAATGAGGCGGGGGCAATCTTTATTAGACAGGACCTCTGTGAGGAATACTACCCCGAAGCTAACTGCGACTAAATCTTTTGAAGGTGAAGTAATGAAAACTGACACAACAAAATTTGACCGCACAATTACAGATTTTTTCCATAAGCACCTAAACATCCTTTTCCTGGTGGGAATCTCTCTGCTCACGCTGGCAATCCGCAATGAATTCCGAGGGTGGGTTTCGGGAGATATGAAATTCTTTTTAGTGCCCTGGGCCACCTATCTTGAAGAGCACGGCGGCTTTGCGGGGTTAGCCACCGGTCCAATTGACTGTAATTACCCAGTGACTTACCAGTACATACTGGCCTTCATGACTTATCTTCCGGGTTCGTACCTGGCAAAAATCAAAGTCGTCTCAGTGTTTTTTGACTATATAAGCGCTGGATTCATCATGTTGATTGTTCGTGAAGTGGGCGGTTACGCAAAAAAGAGCTTTGTCCCCTTATTGGCGTACGCGGCCGCTTTGTTGATACCCACGCCAATCCTGAACAGCGCGGCCTGGGGGCAGGCGGATTCCATCTTTTCTGCGTTTCTGATTATTTCTCTTTACTTCCTCATCAAGGAAAAATATCCTCTGGCTTTTGTAGCTTTCAGCCTGGCTTTTTCTTTCAAGCTGCAAGCCATCTTCTTTTTGCCGGTGCTTTTACTCGTTTATTTCAAGAAGCATAATTTTAGTCTGCAGCACTTTTTGATTATCCCCGCCGTCATTGGCGCGGTCAGTCTGCCTGCCGTCGCGATAGGCAAGCCTATACCCGAAATCTTTAGTGTTTATCTTGGTCAGCTGACCGCCAACGCCAAAACAACATTAGACTTTCCCAATATGTACTTTTTCCTGCCGGATTTGTACTGGCAATTTGCGGCACCGGGCATAATTCTGACCTTCGCGCTGCTTATGACTTTCTATTTCGTGCTCCTCAGGAAAGAAAACTTTGTGCTCTCAGGCGCCGCCCTGGTTGAAGTGAGCCTGTTAACCATCATGATATGCACCTACACTCTGCCTGCCATGCACCAGCGCTATCTCTTCACGGGAGACCTCATCGCAGTGATTTACCTTTTTATCCGCAAAGAACGCGCCTACATCCCATTAATCATCTGGCTCATTAGTGTGAACGGCTACATGTACTACCTGTTCGGCTTCGGGCCGCTGGTAGAACAGCGGTACCTGGCGATGGCGTATTTGTGGATTATGGTCCTGATGGCGCGCGACCTAATCTTCAGGCCCCTGAACAAGCCCACGGCCGCCGCCGCGGCCAGGCAAAACGAGTGACCTGTAGGTTTCCACAAAAACGCATCCGCGTGTTGGGCAGAATTCCATGGGAAGGCAGCCTGGGGCCGGATTCTGCTTGACAATTATGGGGATTCCTGTGTTATACTTGCATTTCGCGTCAACCAGCCCCGCTGGTGATGTAGTTATGTGCGTAAGCGAGTAAAGGAAGTCATTATGAACCATACAGAATTGTTAGCTTCTGTGGAAGCCGAAAAGAACCCGAACATTCCGGACCTCTTCCCTGGGGATTCGGTCAGCGTGCATTACAAAATCAAGGAAGGCGACCGCGAACGCATCCAGGAATTCAAGGGCGTCGTGCTCTATACCCGCGGACGCGGCAATAACGCCAGCTTCACCGTCCGCCGCGTTGCCAGCAACGGCATCGGCGTGGAACGCACTTTCTTGACCCACTCGCCGCGCATTGCCAAAGTGGTGGTGGAACGCCACAATAAAGTGCGCCGCGCCCGCCTGTACTTTTTGCGCAACCGCACTGGCAAGAGCGCGCGGCTCAAGCAGCGCTTCTAAACCGCCAGCGGCCCTGCCGTCTTGCAGCCATGCCAAAAAGCCTTCTCCGGGCTGCCTGATTCCTTTCAGGCTGTACGGGAAAGGCTTTTTGCTGTTATCCGACCGGAATTAAGCCGAAAATGAACACCAAACCTCGCATTGCCCTCACCGCCGCCCGCATGAGCCACAAAACCCGCTCCGATACTTACGAGATTCCGCGCGCCTACCTGGACGCGGTGCTCGCGGCAGGCGGGGTCCCCATCCTGCTGCCAACAAACCTGCCGCTCGGGGAGCTGCCTGGCCTGCTGGAACGGTTTGACGGCCTGCTGCTCTCCGGCGGAGGCGACCTGCACCCCGCGCGCTACGGCGAGGCCGAACACCCCGAAATTCATTCCGTCGACCCCGAACGCGACGCCTTTGAACTGGCGCTTATCCCGCTCGCGCTGGCGGCGGATAAGCCGCTGCTGGCCATCTGCCGCGGCTGCCAGGCGCTGAACGCCGCCCTGGGCGGCAGCTTGTACTGGGATATCGCCAGCCAGCTGCCCGAAGCTGGTCGGCACGACTGGTACCCCGCCTACCCGCGCGACCTGCTGGCGCACAAGGTGCGGATTGAGCAAGGCACGAAGCTGGCGGAGATTTTGGGGGCGCGGAGCGCGCGCGTGAACAGCCTGCACCATCAGGCGGTGCGGAAGCCGGGCCGGGGGGTGGTAGTCTCCGCGCGGGCGGAGGACGGCGTGATTGAGGGGATTGAGCTGCCCGAAAAGCGCTTTGCCCTGGGCGTGCAGTGGCACCCGGAATGCCTGCCGGAGGATGAGAGGATGAGGGTGCTGTTTACGGTGTTTGTGCAGGCAGCGAGGGAGTAATATTTCCTCTCCGTGCTACAATTACCCGCATGAGCGGCAATTCCTCTCCCACCCAGCCTATCGCCCTGTATGACTCCGGCGTGGGCGGCCTGTCCGTCCTGCGCGCCGTGCGCTCCGCCCTGCCGCGCGAGCATCTGCTCTACTTTGGGGACCAGGCCAAGGTCCCCTACGGCAGCCGCTCCCTCGAAGAACTGCGCTCCCTTGCGGAAGCCTCCGCACGTTTTTTGCTCTCGCAGTGCGCCAAGCTGATTGTCATCGCCTGCAACACCGCCTCGGCCGCCGCCCTCAAGCACCTGCGCGCGGTCCTGCCGGAAGTGCCTTTCGTGGGCATGGAGCCCGCCGTCAAGCCGGCCGCCGAGCAAACCCACACGCGCAAGGTCGGGGTGCTGGCCACGCCATCTACGTTTCAGGGCGAGCTGTACGCCTCGGTGGTGGAGCGCTTCGCGCAGGACGTGGAGATTTTCCAATCCACCTGCCCGGGGCTGGTCTCGCAAATTGAAAAGGCGCGCCTTGCCGCTCCCAAAACCCGCCGCATCCTGGAAGAAGCCGTTTTGCCGATGCTGGACGCCGGCGCGGATACGCTGGTGCTGGGCTGCACGCATTACCCCTTTGTCATCCCGCTGATTGAAAAAATTGCCGCCGGGCGCGCCCGCGTAATAGACCCCGCCCCCGCGGTCGCGCGCCAGACCGCGCGCGTTTTGGCGGAGCGCGGGCTGCTGAACCCCGGCCCGGACGAGGGCAGTCTGCGTTTTATCACCAGCGGAGAACCTGCCGCCTTTGAATACGCGCTGTCCCGCCTGCTTGGCCTAAACTCCAAAGCCGAAGCCGCCCATTGGCAGGGCGGCGAGCTTGAACTGATTTCCCGATAATGCCGTGATTAATGCGCGAAGAGCCGCAGCAGCGCCAGGCTGAAGCCTGTCTGCCAGGTCAGCACGCGCGGCAGGCCGTCGGCCACCGCGTCTTCCAGCTGCTGGCGGGAGAGCAGCCTCACGCGCGGGTCCGCCCCGGAGGGAGCGGGGGCAGCCAGGCGCGCCAGGAAGTAATAGCCGCGCCCGTAGCCGCTTTGCGCGTCGGTGATGAAATCCCCCAAAAAGACCCAATCCGGAGAATTGTATCCCGCCTGCTGCAGCAGCAGCCTTTGGGCGGCGGGCAGAGCTTCCTCTCCCGCGCGGATGACGCCCTCAACCGGAGCGAAGAGCGGACCGCGCGCGGCGTAAGGATGCTGCTCCAGGGTGATGAATTGGCCGCTGCCGTCCACGGCAGTCACCACCACATATTCCGGGGAGTCCAGCCAGAGCCAATCCTCGTTCTGGCTGCCGTCGGGCAGTTCTACCTTGCGGGTTTCCACCGACAGCCGGGGCTGGCGGTTCAGAATGATTTCGCGGGAATGTGTTTTCCAGGGGTTCATCGGTTTTCCTTTCCTTCCGCCGCGTCCGCCGGCAGCACGCCCAGGTCTTCCGCGCGGATAGTCAGGCCGCGGAAGCCTTCAAAGGTCAGCGCGTCGGCATTCAGGTTCAGGCGGGCTTTCAGTGCTTCAAACTGGTCCAGGTAGCTGGCGGTCAGGCGGCGGTTCCAATCCAAACCAAGCTTATCCGCGGCGGCACGAATTGCGCCGGCGGAAGGTCCTTCCAACTCGGCAAAGAAGCCAAACGGCATCGCGTCGAGCGAAACCTGCACGCCGTCCAGCAAGAAGGTTTCGCGCAGTTTCTCGTAGCTGGTGTACGCGCGGTATCCCAGCGCTTCCAAAAAGCGCCTTGCCGCGCCAAAATCGGAGACTTCAAATTCAATTTCCTGCCGCTCAAGCACGCCCTCGCGCGCCTGGCCGGGGCCCTTAAACGTCAGGCGGGCAGTCTGGTCCGCGCGCAGGCGCAGCACCTGAGCCTTCGCGCGCAGGTCCATGGCTTCCGTGTCAAAGCGCAGGTTCCGCTCCAGCACGCGCGGCTGAACCAGCTCCGCGCCGGCAGCGATTACCCGCTGGCGCAGCGCGTCGGGGCTGGCAAGATAAAATTTGACCTCAATTTCCTGGTCCATGGATGCTCTGCGTTTCTTTCTTGATATAGTAAGTATATCCTGCCGCGGCCGCCAGTGAGAGCGCGTGTACAGTCAGCTTGAAGAGCGGGTTCCCGCCGCGCTGCTCCGGCGCCCACAAAAACAGACGTTCCACCCAATAGCTGATAACCGTGAAAAGCAAGGCGCTCCACACCGCGCTCACGCGCAGCCTGCCCTTAAGCCAGGTGCAGGCCAGCCCGAACAGGCTCAGCAGCGCGCTCATGCCGCCCACGGCCACCAGATAGGCCGGTAGCCAGGCAGGCAGACCAAATTCCAGCAGCAGGTCTTTTTGGGCGAAAGCGCCGCTTACGCGCAAAACACCGCTGACAGCATTGGCAAACAGAATCAGCCGCGTCAGCGTGATGAAAGAGGTCGTGCCGGCGGAATTATTGTCGCGCGTCATTGCGGCAGCTCTTCCAGGTCCGTCAGGCAGCCCAGGCGCGCAAGCGCAGCGCGCACTTTTTCCAGCCCGCCCTCGCGCACTATGACCGAAGCCGGCCCCAATGCGTCCCCCAGAAAGCTGGCAGCGGGAGATTCACGCAGCGCCTGCAGGGTTTCGGGCGCGTTCAGGCGCAGCACCCACAGGCGTTCGATGACGGCCTCGCGTCCGTATGTTTCCCAGCGTCCCAGGGCTTCCAACAGGCTGGGCGGCGGGGCTGGTCTGGCGTATTTCCGTAGCAGAGCGGAGAGGTGGCGCGTGTTCAGCCCCTGGGCGGCCGCCGCGGAAAGCGAGGCGGGCGTGAGCAGGAACTGCCAGCGCTCCGGGCCGTGTTCCAACCATTCGCCAAAGCGCGCCAGCTGATAGCGGGCCGCGCGCGGAGTTCCCCGGCTGAGGCTGATGATTCCGACGGAACTGACCACCGCCGGAGCCTTTTCCGGCGGCAGCTCCAACGCCCCGCGGGAGTGCAGCAAAGATTCGCACCACTGGGACCTGCGGAAGAATGCCGGCTCAGCCGCTTCGGAAGCCCAGCCCAGGTCCACGAAACCCAGACCAAAAAGCAGCCTGGTGACAATAAAGCTTACCCAGGCCTGTTCCACTTCCAGCCAATCTTCCTGCCGGCGCAGCAGCCTGCCGTCCCGGGCGCTGAGGATAATCCACTCGTTCGCGTCCCCACCTGCGCGCAAGTACTCCGGGTTTCCGCGCCGCAGGTCCGCGCCAAAATCCTCAATCGCGTACCAGGCGCCTTCCTCAAGGCAGGCAAGCCGCGCAAGTAGAGCGCGCCGGGCTGGCAAGGGGTTGCGCGGCCAGGTGCCCTGGCAGAGGATACCCGGTGCGAGGCGCAGTTCGTCAAAACGCGCGGAGTTCATCCAGCCGGTTGCCAGCCACTGCAAGCTTTGTCCGCGCGGCATTTCCAAAAAATTGCGAGCTTCGGGGGCGGGCGTTTTTCCATCCCGCGCGATGAGCCCCAGGTCGGCCAGGAGGCGGCGCAAAAGTTCCCAGCCCAGCCCTGTCGGGGCAGTCGGGCGCAGCGCGCTGAGGCTGCCAAAGCGGCGCAGGGCGGCAAGCAGGGTGCAGCTGTCATCCAAAACGCGGTCCTCGCCGCGCAGCTCGCGCTTGAGCGCGTTTTCCGGCACAGGAGCAAGCGGTACCGCGGGCGGGACGGCCACGATAAAAGCCGGCATCCGCTCCAGGAACTCATCCGGGATGTAGGCCAGCTCTACCAATTCATCGTCCTGTCGGAAGAAATCCCTGCCAATCAGAGCGCGGTACCACAGACGTTCGGCGGTGGAAGTGGGGAAAAAGTGCGGTTTTTCGCGAGCCCGGCGGGCCGGCCCCATCTGGCGCGGTTCGCCATACAACCGCATGAAGGCGGGCCAGGGCATGCGCCCGCCGCGGTTTTGCAGGTCTGCCAAGGCTGTCCGGCTCTCTTCGGGCAGGGCTGTGGTGATTTCTTCAAAGTCGGGGTGCGCAGCGAGCGCGGCGGCCAGAGCCCGCGTGAAGGCGGGGACGTCCCTGCCGCTCACATTCACGCTCCACAATTCAGCGGCGGCGCGCAAAAAACCAAGGTCGTGGCCGCTCAGGCAGTGCAGTAGTCCGGGCATAGTGCAGTGGAGTATACATCAAAAACGGCGCATTCCCGCGGGGTCCTCGCCGCGCGCTGTCACTCAATCCTGATATTGCGAACACCGTCGATTTTTGACAGTGTTTCCATCAAGTCTTCAATTTTCTCGTTGCGTTCCAGCCGCGCGATAAATTCCACGCGCACATGGCCGCTCTTGAGGCTCTTTTGGGTCTTATACGAAACAATTTGCTCGGCGTTGCGGCTGATTTCTTTGCGCACGCTGCGGAAGATATGGGGGTTATCGACGGCGTCCACCTTAATGATGCGGATGACATTCCTGCGGATAAATTTCTTTTCAAACAGGCTGACCAGGGTCAGCACCACCAGAACCAGCACGGTGGTGAAAACCCCCACCAGATAGTATCCGTATCCGACAGCAAGACCGATGATAGCAGTGGTCCAGACGGTAGTGGCTGTGGTCAGCCCCTTCACATTAAACCCGGAGCGCAGGATAGCGCCGGCGCCCAAAAAACCAATGCCAGAAACGACCTGCGCCGCCAGGCGGGCCGGGTCTGAACCGTTCGCGGCGCTGATATTGATAGAAAGCAGCATTGCCAGGCAGGAGCCCAAAACCAGAATCATATGGGTGCGCAAACCGGCGGGCTGGCTGTCGCGTTCGCGCTCAAAGCCAATCGCGCCGCCCAAAACCATGGAGACAGTCAGACGCAGTAACATTTCGCCAATGTCTATCATCACAGACCTCTTATTTCGGGGCTTGCTCCCCAATCTTTTGGGAATTGTAACATGTGTGGGTATACTTTGGGAGCGCGACAAAACATGCCGCCCTGAAAATCAGGGCGGCGCTGTTTTTGGTTCGGCTGAATTCCGGGAGGGTAAGTTTTATTTCCTCAAAATGGGGAGATACTGCGTGTGCGCGCCGCCGTTCATCACAAACCGAGAGAAGTGGCAGACCGGAACTCCCAGGCTGTTATGTACCGGGTCGCGGACGTACGTCATCAGCCCCGCGCTGCACTGGGATACGATATCTACCCACTGGATGCCGTCCCAGACGTAAAGGTAAAGCTCGTCTTCAATCAAGCCCCAAATATCCGCGTCGGTGTAATGCAGCGTCAGGGTGACAAAATCCCCAAAGAAGTACGGCTCATCGCACACGTACCCCGGGCAGACCATCAGGTCAAAACGCAGCCCGCTGGCAAATAATCCGCCCGGCGTGCGTTCATCCACATCGGTATCCGGCGTGAAGACAATCGCGCTCATTTCCGCCAGCGCGCCGCTGGGTATGAGCACACTCAGGGTGCTTCCGGATGAAAAGTCAAAATCCAGGACAGCTGAGGAACCCGGCGAAGCCACGTGGGTGGTCGGGATGGCGCCTTTGGAGAGCTCATAAAATGGGAAGGACACCACGGCCGGGTTATTGTAAAATCCGCGTACTTCCGCGCGCGTATAGACCGAGTAATCCGTCTGGACCCCCCACATTGCCGCCGCGTAGGAGTGCGAAAGACCCTGCAGATTTTGGTAACAGCCAATCATTGCCGCGATGTCATATTCGGCCACACAAAAGTCCACCGCGCCGTCAAAAAGGGAAGCCAATGATGCTGGAAAATGCTGAATTCGACCGTAGCTTCCCTCCGAGAAAAGATATGCCAATACCCAGTTGTGGGGATGGTGATAATCCTCCATCCAGCCCGCGTACCAAAAAGGCGTGAAACCAGCGTTGCGGTACGCTATCATCTGGTCGTAAGTGAATTGCACGACCTGGATATCAATTTTTTCCGGGGCAATGGATTTCAGATTGTTTGCCAGCTGATTGGCCAGGTTCACAAAGGCTTGATTTCCCCAAACAGGAAGAATCATCATGAAGCCGTTTGTCCACAAATCGCCGTTGAACGCCAACCGGAGTTCATCTTCCGCAAGCGCGAGGTCAAAGGCGTAATTCTCCAAAGCGGGGTCAAAACCAATTTCGCCTTTGGGAATTGGACCTTGCGCCCGGTGCGCCTGACCGCCGAATACGGTGTTAATGACAGCATCCCAATCAACCGCGTGGTTAAACGCTTTGCGGACATGAATATCCGAGAAGAAATCAGGAGGAATCCCGCTGCCGTCCAGCGCGCCGCTGAGGATAAACGGGTTTTCCGCTGCCACCATTTCATAGTTAAACAGCAGCGCGTATTGGCGCATGTTGTTGAGATTGGCGTATTTTTTCAGGATGCCAGTTTCCGTATCCGCCAAATCTGGATACCTATCGTTATAGCCGTCGTAGATTCCCCAGAGGTAGGGGTCCAGCTGCGCGTCAATTCCAGGACCATAAGCAATCGCGTCCGCTGTGCCGTTGATGAGCTGTTCCCCCCTTGCAATCGGATCCACCTCCACCACGAAAAATAAATCCTCAAACTCAGCCAGCCCGCTGGAGCCACCAGGCCAGACCGGTTCCACGCGCCAATAATGAGGATTACGTATCAAATGCACCTCGCCAGACACCCAAGATTCCAGCTGAAAGGGGCCGGTTCCATTCATTTGCGCGTACAGAATGCTGTCTTCAGGGGCCGGGTTATACCAATCCCGCCAGGTTAGGCAAGAGCCGTCCCAATCCCCATTGGCCGCCATCCATTCCTGGTCCAGCACAGCGGCATACGAGCTCGCAAGAAGGCTGGGCAGTGGTCCATAAGGCGCCTGAAGATGGAAGAAAACAAGGGCCTGTTCATCGTCAAAAGTAATTGCGTCCTTGACCATCTGACAGCGCGCCGGGTCGTCCCCTGGCAAATCATCTATATGGTCTACACCAAGCAAGGCCGCGGTAATCATGAACATTGGGCCGGCTTCAAAATCTTGCAGCAAACCCCGCCAAAAGCTGTAAGCGACATCATGGGCTTCAAGCGTGCCGCCCTCATGAAAGGCGATGCCTCTTCGAAGAGAAAACGCGTAGGTGGTGCCGTCGTCCAAGACTTCCCAGGACTGTGCCAGCAGTGGAATCAATGTTTCAGGGTCTTCACGCTGGTAGGTCAGCAGGGTTTCATAGCCCTGAGCGGTGACTTCGAAGGATGTGGTATCAAATGCCATGTGCGGGTCCAAGGTCTGAACATCCGTGGCGTTGACTTTTGTGAAACTCGTCTCAGAGGTCGCGCGGCTCTCCACTTTGTGTGTGGAGGCCAGAGCAGTCCGAGGCGCTGCCATAGAAATGCTGGCCATTAAAAACAGGACGCATAAACAGATGACAATTTTAGTCAGGACAGACTGCCTGTTCATAGTTTCCACCTTTCTGAAAAGTGTTCAATATATTCCAAAACAATAGGTATGGAACCAGACGCGAAAATTGGGGTTTCGCTTGATATCTACAGTATACAGAATGATTTTGACAATACAACAGTGAATTTATTGGAAGTTTTTAAGGATATCAAAACCGAAAAAACACCGCGGGTTTCCGCGGTGTTTTTGGGATTCTTAGGGTTTAACGGGCAAATCAGGGCAGCTGGGGATACTCCGCCAGCGGCGCGTGCATCAGACCGACCAAACCCCGGCCTGTGTGCGCGCCCAAAGCCGGTCCAATCTGGCAGTCCGGCAGCCATTCACAATGGAACACCGCGTTTACAGCGCTGCGCAGCATCTCTCCGCCTTCCGGATTGGAAGCGTGCACAACCTGCGCGCGCAGCCTGGTGCCTGCCGGGTATTTTTTCAGGATAAGCGCCGGGATTTCCTGGACAGCCTTCAGGAAGGAGCGCTTTTTGCCGATATCGTAGTACTTGCCGTCAGCTTTATTGACCTCAATAATCGGTTTGATGCCGAGCAGGGAAGCAAGCAGGCCTTTCAGGTGGCTGATTCTGCCGCCGGCAATCAGGTACTTCAGGTCGGGCAGGGTAAAGTAGGCGCTGGTTGCCGCCTGGATTTGCTTGAGCATTTTCAGGATTTGTTCCTTATCCCAGCCGGCCTTCACCGCGCGGGCCGCGGCTTCTACCTGCCAGCCCGTACCGGAGGAGAGCGTGAGCGTGTCGATGACCGTCACCGAAGCCTTAGACTGGCTGGCTGCCACCCTGGCCGCGTTGCTGGTGCCGCTCAGCCCGGAGGAAATATGGATAGACAGAATCTCGGGGTCTGTTTCAGCCAGCCTCTGGTAGGTTTCCGCGAAGTCCCCCACGGAAGGCGTTGAGGTGAGGGGCATTTGTTCAGTCTGGTCCAATAATTCATAAAATTCTTCAGCGGTCAGGTCGACCCCGCTGAGATAAGTACGCTCGCCCAGCTGCACTTTAAGGGGGAGCATGGTAACATCCAATTCCTGGCACTGTTCTTTTGTCAGGTCGCAGCCGCTGTCAGTAACAATTTTCATTTTTCCTCGTTTTCTTAGTTTCAGGCAAGGCCTGATTTAACAGCAAGCAAGTTTGCCGCAGGATTCTTAGGTAAATTTGCTGATTTCATTTCTGAGATTGTAAAACTATTTTATCAGAAGCAATTTCCCCGCGCAATGCAGTATGCATGCTTCAAGTATAAGCATGAGAGCCCCTCAGAAATGGGGGCTCTCTTCAATGCTGCTCAGATTACCTCACCTGAGCGCCTGCTGCCACTGACCCAGCACCTTGCGGTTGCGTTTTTCCAGGGTCGGTGTCAGCCGCTCAATTTTCTCCAGTACGTCCTCCATCTGCCAGCCGCGGCTGCTGATAATCTGCCGGACAAGGGCCAGGAGTTCAGGGCTCAGTGATGTCTGGGTAAGCATATCCACCAGGTGCCAGGGGGAATGCGCGCTTTTCAGGCAGTCCATCGTGATTAATTCAAGGCGTTTTAAAGCCTCGCGCATCATGGCCTGCCCGGTGGCTTTGCTGCTGGATTCGATGTAGATGCGGTTGATGGGTTCGGTGCCCGAGGCGCGGACGCGCAGGTAATGATGGTTGTCCCCGTTTTCGTCTGCCAGTTGCATTTCTACCAGCTCGTAGCGGATGCCGCCCAGATAGGTAATCTTTAAGCCTGCCAGGCGCAGATATTGCGGGTCTTCGCGCAGTGCCAGGTCCAGGTAATAGTTAATGAACCCCTCTTTTGCTTCCAGGGGCGCGTCCACGTCCGCCCTGCCCGCGTGTGAGGTCGGGTCGATAGAAGTTCCAAAGGTCTCCCACAGGCCGGGCAGGCGCACTGTGTCTTCCCACAGGTCCTTTAGCGTGGTCAGCGGATTTTCGGGTCGGGTGCCGTAATAGGCGAGCATATCCATAATCAGCAGGTTCGCCCAGGGGCCGTCTTTGTCGGTCACGTGCCCGCGGGAAGTCAACCCCGAGGATTCTTCGCCGCCAATCAGGATGCGGTCGCGCCAGTTTTCTGGCAACACCTTCAGCGTGTTATAGCGGTCGTCCATGCGCCGGATTTCCTCAATATACTTGATGCCAACCGGCACCAAAAAGGCATTTTTCAGCGTGCGGCTGGCAATATCCCCTACCCGGCATTTGTAGATGCGCTGGCCCACATAACCGGGAAGCGCGCCTTCCGCGGGCCTGTTTTCTTCGTTGCCTGGAATCATGCCCGCCAGCGGTTCAATCAAAGGCGAGCCTGTCTGCGTGGCAATCACACGCCCCGTAAAGCCGCGGTCCACGCCCAGATAGCGAACCAGCATTGTCAGGATTTGATTGGGGCGGAAGTAGATGCCGCCCTTATCCACGATGCCGTAGCGGTCCGCGTCGGTATCCATGCCCATGCCCAGATGGGCCCCCGTTTCAGCCACCGTCTGCTTAAGCAGGGCATTAAAGGGTTCTTCCGGGTTGGCGTAATCCTGTCCGCCCAGTTCCGGGTCCACTTCGGCGTGCAGCACGGTATGGCGCACGCCGGCCTCGCCCAGAAGGCGCGTCAGGTAACCGCGCCCGCAGCCGTGCATCTCGTCGACGACCACGTGCTTATCCGCAAAGAAGCGTCGGATGCGGTCAAAGTCAATGGGGATGCGCTGATTGCCGTTGCCGTTGTTCTTAATCCAGCGCACATACTGGTCCAGCGGGTCAAAGCCGATCACAAGGCCGCGGGCTTCCGCGTTTTCAAGGTCGGCAATACCTCCCCCCTGGTCTTCCAGCTGCAGTTCGTTGATGCGAAATGCGATGAAGTCGGTGACGTTCGTCGGCGCCGGATATCCCAGGCGGGGGTTAAATTTTATCCCCTGCCATTCGGGCGGGTTGTGGCTGGCGGTCGCGATAATCAGACCGGCCACTTCCTCGGGCGGCAGAGCGTCGGTCTCATAGAAAGCCAGCGCCGGCGTGGGCACATCGCGCGTGCCGATATCCACGCGAAAGCCGTTGGCCAGGCAGGTCTCGGCGACCCAGCGGGTAACCACATCCGAATTGCGTCGGGTATCGTGCCCGATGACGACCCGCCTGCCAGAAAGCTCCTCCGCGCCAACAAAGGCCGGTACGTTGCGGTTGTTCATAAAATCGCAGATGGCCTGCACCACCTGACGCGCGCGTTTCTCCGTGAAATCATTCTGCCAGCGGCCGCGAACGCCCGAGGTGCCAAAACGCAAATACTTGCGGTCGTAAATCTCCCGCAGCAAGCCGGCGCGGCTGGGCGTGCCTATCAAAGCCGGGTCGCTCGTGCGGACGCGCAGGGCAAACAGGCGTTCGTAGATATTGCCAATCTGTATCACGCGGTAAGTCATGAAGCGGTCGGGGTCGTTGGCTTCATCCAGGCTTTCCAGCAGCGGCAGCACTTCCACGCGAATATCCTCGCGCAGGCTGGCAAATACCGGCGCGTTCAGGTAAGCCCGCGCGATACGGATGGCAAGCCGGCGCATTTTCGCGCTGCTGGGAAGGTACTCCTCATCCAGCTGGCGCCGGTACGCCATTCCCTTTTCGTCTTTGGGTTGGTAAAGCTCCAGGCGTCCTTGCGTCCCTGTCGCCGCCAGCGTGAGAAGCAAGCTGATAACGCGCGAAGAAGTCAGCGTGTCCTGCGCCAGCAAGTCGGCGCGGCGCTGAACGAAGTCCTCAACTTCCAACAAAAAGCTGCTCATTTCCGCGATCGCGGGCCGCCATTCCTCTGGGCTTTCTGCCGTGAGGATGGCGCGGTTAAGGCGGTTAAAGCGCGGCGCCAGGCTCGCGCTGAAGATTGAATCTGTCTTATCGGTCATTAAAGGCTCCTCAATCAGAGATATCACTCCAACCGCGGCATTAAACCGCCGTCAGAGACGTTTAGCACTTCTATTTTCGCGCCGGCGGGGGTACCGGTCTCGCGCTGGATAAGTTCACACACCCGCCAGGCATGGCGCGCGACTTCGGTCGGCGTGTGGCGCGCGTCCGCTTCCAGCATCAGTCGGCATTTTGGCTCCGTGCCGGAGTAGCGCAGGTTCATGCGCACCAGACCGGGCAGCTCGCACCGTACTTCCTCCAGCAGCGCGTTCAGGGGCTGAATTTCGGTCAGTTCGGGCTTGCTGGCAACGTTGCAGGAAGCAATCAGCTGCGGAAACTTGCCAATCTGACCGGTAAGCGCGGAGAGCGGCTGCCAATTCTTTTCCGCCAGCACTGCCAGCATAAACAACGCTGTCCGGATGCCGTCGCCGGTGCGGTGCGTTTCATCCAGCAGAATGATGTGGCCTGATTGTTCTCCGCCCAGGCCAACTTTGCCCGAAGCGGCTTCAGCACGGCTCAGGCGAAGCAGCTCTTCGGTGATGTACTTATCGCCCACCGGGGTTTCAATCAGGTGAATGCCGTTTTTCTGACAGTATCCCGCCAGTGCGCCGTTTGCCATTGTCGTGGTCACCAGCGTTTCTTTCAGCAGCCTGCCCTTCTCCAGGAAGTACGCGGCCAAAATAGCCAGCATGTGGTCTCCATCAACCATGCGGCCGGCCTCATCTACCAGAATCACGCGGTCCGCGTCGCCGTCAAAAGCCATTCCAAGGTCCGCCTGATATTCCCGCACCTCACTGCCAAAGCGGGATGGGTCAGAGCGCAGATGCTCTGAGCCCGCGCGGTCATTTATGTTCAGTCCATCGGGATGAGTGTTCAGCGCAATCACGCGCGCTCCCAAACGCCGGAAGAGTTCTGGCGCGACCTCGAAGGAGGCGCCGTTTGCGCAATCCAGAAGCAGCGTTTTCCCGCTCAGATCCAAATCCGGCTGGCTTTCCAACAGGTCGCGCAGGTAATCTTCCCGCCAACGCGCTCCGTCTTTCACCAGGCCGCCGCCGCCCGCTGGTGCTTGCCCAAGGAGGGCTTCGATGGCAAGTTCCACGTCCTCCCCAAGTTTCATACCCTGCGCGTTGAGGAATTTGATGCCGTTTTCTGGAGCGGGGTTGTGCGAGGCGGAGATGACCACACCGGCATCGGCGCCAAGCCTGCGCGTCAGAAACCCGATGCCCGGCGTGGGAAGGATGCCCAAATCGATCACTTCGGCGCCGCTTGCCAGCAAGCCTTCAGTCAGGGCGGCCTGTAAAACCGGACCCGACGCGCGTGTATCCCTTCCAACCACAAAAACCGGAGCGGAGCGTTTGTTCCCGCCCAAAACGCGCGCGGCTGCGGCGCCCAGCGAGCGCACAAAAGCCTCGGTCATTGGCTCTTTGCCTGCCAATCCGCGGATGCCGTCTGTTCCAAAATACCTGGGTTTAGCCATTGGTTCTATTCCAATCGAAAATGATTTACGCGAATGTCAAATCCGCGACGACCGGTAAATGGTCCGAGCTGCGGTGGGCCAGGTCGTTATCGACGACGCGGCAGTGATACTCCCGTAAAAAGCCTCGCGGGGAGATGTAAAAATGGTCCACCGCTCCCGCGAAAGGATGGGTGGAAATCGGGTTTTCGGGAACCAGCCGCATAAAACCCTTCTCCGCCTCCAATATGCCGGCCAAAGCGTATTCGTCCGGATTGGCGTTGAAGTCTCCCGTAAGAATCAGGGGCAGTCCCGTTCGCAGGATGTTCACTTCCACCAAATCAATTACCCGCCGGATTTGTTCCGAGCGCAGCTCGCGCGCGCTGCGGATAACCTCGTCCCGCTGATTCTCTCCGCGTTCGCCCACCAGCGTCGTCAGGTGCAGATTTACCAAATAGGGAAATGGCGCGCGTTTGATGCGCGTGATAATCGCGAAGCGCGGGTCGGTATCGCGTGTGCCCTCATAGGTCAGCGGCTGAAAAATGGGGACGTTGCGCGGAAATCCGTCTTGCTTTGCGGAACCAAGCCGCGCAAAAGGCGCTCTTGAAAAGACCGCGTTTCCTTTAGACCAATCCCACCAGTCTTTGAACAGCCCTTCCACCATCAAATCTTTGCGGACCTGCATATGTCGCTTCATTGAAAGCGTCTCGCCGTAGTAAGCGTGTGAAAAGCGCGCTCCCTCGCGAATCAGGTCTACCATGCTGTGTTTAAGGCCGTCCGCGTCGATGTACTGGGCAATCTCCTGGACGCAAAGCAGGTCTGGATTAATTTGATTAATCAGGGCGAGCAAAGCTTCGCTGCGGTTGGCATTGGTTTCCAGTGTGCCGCTGAAATTTTTAAGACCGCCCCCCAGGTTTAGGGTCATCACGCGCAGGGTAGACATCTACAGTAGGTATCCTCTTAAGCTTTCTGCGAAGATTATACCAATGAATCCGGTCGCTTCCAGCACGGCACAGCAGCCCGGCCCTGGGATTCAGAAGGCCGGCCCGCCCAAATCGGCGAAGTACAGACGGCATCCGCCGCCGCGTAACTGTTCTCGCGGTAGCACACCTTTGCTTGGACCCCTAAACCCGTCGGATGAATAAGCTTGAAGTGGTTTTTTTACATCGCATCCTATAAAATTATCCCATACAACCAAGAAAAGAGACGACCCATGGATTCCTCCACGCCCAAACCCGAGCTTTCACGCGACGAGATTACCCCGCAAAAGCTCTATCTTACCCGACGGCAGTTCCTCAAAGCAGCCGGTGTCGTGAGCGCCAGTGCTTTTTTGGCCGCCTGCCTGGGAACCCCGGAAGACGCGTCTCCGACCGACCCTGCTCTGGCGGACGTTCAGACAAAACGCGAGCTGGCGGAAAACTTCAACAATTATTACGAATTCAGCCTCTCAAAGACCTCTGTCGCCGAAGCGGCGAAGGACTTCAACATGCAGCCCTGGCAAGTCGAGGTAGACGGCCTGGTCAGGAACCCCAAAAAGTACACAATCGAAGAAATAGTCTCCCTTTTCCCGCAGGAAGAGCGCGTTTACCGCATGCGCTGTGTGGAGGGCTGGTCGATGGTGCTTCCCTGGCAGGGTTTTCCGCTTGCCAGACTGCTGGAAGACGTTGAACCGCTGCCGGAAGCGCAATACGTCGGGTTCATGTCCATCCTCCGCCCGGAGGAAATGCCCGGACAAACCAGCCTGTCGTTCCCCTGGCCCTACCTGGAAGGGCTGCGGCTGGACGAAGCCCGCTACGACCTGACCATACTGGCAACCGGCCTTTACGGCGAAGCGCTTTCCCCCCAAAACGGCGGTCCCATCCGGCTGGTGGTGCCCTGGAAATACGGATTTAAGAGCCTTAAGGCTGTGGTGCGCATCACCCTGCAAGCTGACCAACCGATCACATTCTGAAACGCGATTGCTCCGCAGGAATACGGCTTTTACGCCAACGTGAACCCTTCCGTGGACCATCCGCGCTGGACGCAAAGCGAAGAACGCCGGATTGGTGAAACCGGCTCCAGACCCACGCTGCTGTTTAACGGGTACGACGAAGTCGCCCCGCTCTATGAAGGGATGGACCTGCGCGTCAATTTTTAGCTGACTGGTTATTTCTTAGCCGGGTTCACCGGGCAGGTGGTTCCGCCTTCTTCCACCACAACGGGAATCGTGTCGTTTTCAAAGGCGTTAATGAACTCCACAATCTTTTCAACCGGAATATCCCATACAAACGTGTTGCCCAGCCGCGCGATATCCGCGCGCCCCTGCACCATCCATTCATCCGGAAAACGCACGAATTGAATGTTTTCCCGGGATAGTTTGGGCAGCAGGCATATTAACTGACGAATCTGCGCGATGGTCAGGTCGGTTTGGATGTCATTCAGAACCGAAAGCACCATTTTTGGCAGGCTGGTGATGATTTCCGGGCTGCGCAGTTTTTCCTGAATTCCGCAAATCAGCAGAGTCTGATGGTCTGTGCGCGCCACTTCGCCGTAGCGGTCGCGGATGCGCACAAAGCTGAGGGCGTCAAAACCAGTCAGATGATTCCAACCCTTCGGGAAATAACCCTGCCCCTGTTTGTAGGGGTCCACATCGTCTTTGCCCAGCGGCCGGCCATCCAGCGGCTCGTTCAGGTACACATCCACACCGCCCATCGCGTCGATAATTTCCTCAAAAGCGACCATGTTCACCGCGGCGTAGTTGTCCACGTACAGGTCATAGTTATGCGCCAGCACGCGCGCCAAAAGCCCCATGCCCCCGCCCGTGCCGGTGAAGTAGTTCATGCCCGGGCTGCCGTAAAAGTAAGCCTGATTGAGTTTGGCATTGGGCAGTTCGGCTGCCTTTGATTCAATGATATCGACCAGGTCCACTTTCAGGTCGCGCGGAATGGTCAGGACGGTCACCTTTGGAGTGACAAAATCCACGCGGATGACGCGTATCACATCCGAGAGGCCGTAAGTGTAATTGGGGTCATCGGTGTCGATCCCGGCCGCCAGGATGTACATTACCTCCGGACCGCCGCATTGGGGCCGGGGAGCCGTCGCTGTGAATGTGGTGCTGGGCAGCGGGGCCGCGGGCTCATCCGTCTGCGTTGGAGCCGGAGTTTCAGTCCCGGCGCTTGGGGATGTTTCTGTCGCGGCAGGCAAGCTGGCTGTGCGCGACGGCAGCGAAATTGCTTCGCTGATGGGTTTATTCCAGCGGTTTCCTAAAAACAAGCCACCGCCGATTAAAAGCGCGGCGGCCAGAACAAGCAGTACAATCAGTAACTTTTTTTTCATATCCTTATTCCACAGACTGACTTTGTGAGAACAATCGTTTTGTATTATAGCGTAATTTCAAAATCAATCGCACAGGCGTGTCCCGCGCCGAACAGGCGGCGCGCCCTGCCGCGCCTATTGTATAATGAAACGCAGAGGGACCATGATTGACCTGATTCGTTTCTTTGGATATGACCCGGAAAACAGCCAGGAACAATCCGACCTGATGGAGTGGGTAACCAGCCGCGTCTCCCAAATGGATATCGACGCGTGGCATTACTTCTCCTACCGCAGCAGGCAGGGTCCGGAATTTTACTTCGCAAAAGAAAGCGGAAAGGAATCCTTCAGCTTTAACATTCATCTGCATGGGTTTAATGACCAGCAACTGGTTCTGACGGACTGGCTTCCAGACCCCGAAGCCCCCATGGACGGACTCATCAAAGCCAGGACCAACAGCGGCGAGGCTGTGTTTTATGAAAGCAAACAGGCCGGCAAAGAAGACCAGCCAGAGTGGCGCGAAAACATGCCGTTGGTGTTCAAGCCGCCCAATTTTCACTGGTACGACCATCTCCAACTGCCGGCGCTCGCGCGGGTTCAGCTGGCGGCATTCCCAATAGAAATTGAGCTTTACCACCACGGATACCGTTTTCCTGTGTCGGAGGAAAACAAAGATTTGCTGCGCTACTTTGCCTCTCCGGTTGGCGTCAGCCTGGTAGCCAATAACATCTATCATCCCATCCTTGAATTTGGCGGGAATATCACGGCTGTCAGCAGTTACAGCAATGAGCTGCGCGGCCGGCTGATGCACATACTTACCGTGCAAACCCTGGGCTTAACTATGGATGTGCTCATTCCCGCCAGCGCCGCAGTCCAGACACCCATCCCTGGGATGTCGGTGCGCGCCACCTGCTGGCTGACTGGCAGAATAAAGGAGATTTTTCCTCTCGGAGCGGATGAAAAAAGCCTTTCCTGGGTGTTCCTGATGCAAACCCGCGTCGCGGGAGCCATGTATCACGACCTCGGCGAGAAAAAGTACGCGCTTGGATTCTGGGATTACATAGAACTGCGCCGCGAACCAGACAATCCCCATGACCCGCGCGCCGTCGCTCTGCTGACAGCCGAAGGGGAAAAACTGGGCTACATTCCGCGCGACCGCAACCAGGAAATTGCCGCGCTGCTTGACAGGGGGGAGCAAATGCATGCCCGCCTGATATTCAAATTTCTGAACGGTTCTAATCAGGAATATATCGTCCGGGTATATACCCGCGGTTCCATTTTGCTCTCTGGAAAAAACTGAGTTTTAGAGGGGCAGGCGCAGCGAAAAGACTGCGCCCCCTTGCGGGTGGTTGTACGCGTTAAGCGTCCCGCCGTGCGCCTCGGCCAGGTTGCGGGCGATTGCCAGCCCCAGCCCTGTCCCTCCGCTTTCGCGTTCGCGGCTGGGGTCTGAGCGGTAAAACCGGTCAAATATGTGGGGGAGGTCTTCCGGGTCGATGCCCGGGCCGTGGTCCCGTACATCAAGGCGCGCGAAGGCGCCTTCCTGCCTCAGCGTGAGTTCAATCGCCGTGCCCCTGGTGGTGTAACGTTGGGCATTCATCAACAGATTCTGAAGTATTTGCTGAATTCTGTCCGGGTCAACGTTCAGCAGCGGCAGATGACCTTCGCAGCGGGTTACCACCTGCAGGTCTTTCGCGGAGAGCGCTGCTTCGAACCCTTGCAGCGTATCCTGGCACAGCGCGCGCAGGTCTGTGGGGCGTTTGTTCAGGCTGAGCTTGCCTGCGTCTGAAAGCGCCAGCACGCGCAAATCGTCCACGAGGCGGATAAGCAGGGCGTTTTGTTCGCGGATTGGTTTCAACGCGTTCAGGTCAAGCGGAAAAACACCGTCCTCCAGGGCCTCCAGCTGAGCCCGCTGGACTGCCAGGGGGTTGCGCAGCTCGTGCGCGATGTCCGCAGTAAGCGCCTGTCGCGCAGTCTCCGCGGACTGCAGCGATGCCGCCATGGTGTTAAGCGTTTTCCCGAGGCGCTCAGCCTCAGAATAACTGGATATGTTCACGCGCTGGCTGAAATCACCGGAGGCGATTTTTTCCGCTGCATCCGTCAGCGTCCGGACAGGCCGGACAAAGCGGTTGGTGAGCACAATGGCGAGCAGCAGCGCGGCGATGGTGGAGACGAGCGCCGCTGTCAGGATAGCCTGCTGCACTTTTTGCGTCAGCTGCGATTCAAAGTTCTCCGGCAAGACGGAAAGCGCGTTTGGCACGTACAGGTAGCCAATCAGCTCGCCGTCCTGTTTCAGCGGGGTTGCCGCTCCGCGCTCTGCTTTTGTGAGGACAGTGCCTGTCCTGGCTGGGTCGCTGGCGTACACCACTCTCCCGGTTTTGTCCGCGAGATATCCGTTTCGGCGGATAACTGTGACGGGGTTCCCCGCCCCCTGGCCCTGCGGCTGGCCGGCGCCCTGGGATTGACCGGCCCCTTGCGATTGACCGTTCCCCTGGCCGGCGCCCTGACCCTGATGCTGGCCGCCCATCGGACTGGACCCTTCTCCCATCATAGTGTTTTCAGAGCTGGTTTCTGTGAATAGCGCTTCCACGCCGGACCATGAGCCGTGTTCGCGATAATAACTGATGAGTTCCTGCGCGAACATCATGCTGTTCCCGCCCATACTCATGCGAAGGTACCCGCGCACCTGCGTGCTCGCGGAGTAATTCGAAAGCGCCAAAACCGTGCCCAGGGCGGTAATAATCACAATCAGGAATGCAATCAGCAGGCGGTTGCGCATTCTAACCCTCTATCTGTCTGGCGCGGTAACCCACACCAAATACCGTTTCGATGTACTGCTGCTCCGGGTCCGCTTCTTTTATTTTTCGGCGCAGGTTTTTGATATGCACGTCCACGCTGCGTTCATAGCCCTCAAAGCTCATCCCCTGCGCCGCTTCCAGCAGCTGCAAACGCGTAAAAACTCTGCCCGGCTGGGAAACCAGCAGCTGCAGCATCCCAAATTCAGTCGGGGTGAGCTCCAAAGGTGCGCTTCCAAGCTTCGCGCTGTGCGCGCCGGTATCTATGCTTAGTTTGCCAAGCGTCAGAACCGCCGGGGCTTCGGGCGCGCGGGCTCCGCGCCGCAAAACAGCCTTGACGCGCGCCACCACTTCACGCGGAGAGTAGGGCTTGGTAACATAATCATCCGCGCCCAGCTCCAGCCCGATTAACCGGTCGACCTCATCCACCCGGGCTGTCGCCATGATGATGGGCACATCTCTGGTTTTGCGCATTTCCCGCGCCAGTTCCAATCCATCAATGCCCGGGAGGTTCAGGTCCAGTATCACCAAGTCGGGTTTTTCCTGCTCCCACAGGCGCAGCGCTTCGGGGCCGGAATAGGCGCTTAAGGCGCGGTAACCCGCCCGGGTCAGATAAGCCTGCAGCACCTTATTCAGTTCTCTTTCATCTTCCACGACAAGAATCACAGACATAAAGGTCAGTTCCCTTACCGGTCAGCTTTCCAAAAGGCTGACGCATGGTTCATATCCATAGTTTACTCAATCCTGGCGGAAAATTAAACATTCAGGCTGTACCAAAGCTCAATGACAGGCAATCTTCATCAATTCTTCACATCCTCTTCACAGTACGCAAATAAGCCTTTGGTAAATTTGGAACATCGACAGCGGTATGGACATGCCGGATTATTAACAAGGAGTGAACGATGAAAAAGACAATATTGACCTTTGTGATTGTGACATTGGTACTGGGTCTCGCAATCTTCGGCGCGGTAAGCGCGGTTTCCGCTCAGAAAGCTGAAACCGGCGTACTGGCAGATACGCTGGCGGAACCTGTGGTTTACCGCAGAGGTTGGAGCGGAACAGGCGGAACCTGTTACGGAAGCGGCACCTGCGACGGTAGCATGGACCAAACCCGGCTGCAGCAAAGATTGCAGGACGGCACCGGCGAAAACTGCCAAAACCCCGAAGGCTGCACGCTGCAGCAGAACCGTTATGGCTGGTCTGAGGACGGCGCTGGGCAGCAGTTCCAGTTTGGCAACCAGGGCGCTGAAGCCTGCCCGAACGGCGGCACCTGCAGCATGGACCAGACCCAAACCCGCCAACAGCTGCGCGACGGCAGCTGCGGAATGGAACCTGGAACAGGCACCGGAACGCGAACCCGCTCTGGCAGAGGCAACTAAGCTAAGAACTAAACAGCGCCTCTCAAATCAGCACGCGCAGCTGCGCGTGCTGTTTATTGTCAACTTTGATATATAATCGGCGCTGAAACGGAGGATGTTATGAAAATCGCATTCATCACCGAGGACGGCAAGAGCATCAGCCAGCACTTTGGCCGCGCGCCGTACTACCTGGTAGTCACCCTTGAAAACGGCACTGAAGTAAATCGGGAGCTGCGCCCCAAGTTGGGACATCAGCAGTTCCACCAGGCTGGAGAACACCACGAGCACGCCGGCGGCCAGGAACACGGCCAGGACGAAGCGTCGCATCAGAAGCACGCCAGCATGGCGGAAGCGATTCAGGACTGCACCGCGATTGTTTGCGGCGGCATGGGTTACGGCGCCTACGAAAGTATGCGCCGCCTGAATATCCAGCCAATTGTTACCGACCTGCGAAATATTGAGGAAGCCTTAAGCGCATTTGCCGCCGGGAAGCTCAGCGATCATCCCGAGAAATTGCATTAAATTCCCGCGAAACAGGCTCCAAAAGGATGGTTTTTGCGGAAAACGCCGCATTTTTGGCCGGAATCCTGTGAAACAAAGGCCGGGGAATGCTTGACACGCCTCGGCCATACTCGTATAATACCGTTTGCCTTCCCTGGTAGCTCAATCGGCAGAGCGGGCGGCTGTTAACCGCTAGGTTAGAGGTTCGAGTCCTCTCCGGGGAGCTGTAAGCCTGAAAGTGTCTCTGGCAATCCCAGAGACCTTTTTGTCAGGCAGCTGTGCTATAATTCGCACACGGATTGGCCCTGTAGCTCAATTGGCAGAGCAAGCGCCTCTTAAGCGTTAGGTTCTGGGTTCGAGTCCCAGCAGGGTCATTATTTATTTAACTGCCCAACTTTCTCACGCTCAAAGTAAGACATCAGCCAGTCTGGAAAGGCATCAGGCTTGCAGCCATTTCTGAAAAAGCTTCCATTTTTTATAGAAATGGTTTTCGGGATAATAACCAACAAAGGGCAGCACCTTCTCTTTGCGCTGAGTGCGGAACGCGCGCAGTATCGCCTTCGAGAAGCGCCACAGGCTGCCGGTAGAGGTGCTTCCGCTGTGAATGATGAAGACTGTGAATTGGTCATCCACCACCAGAGGGCGGTGGTCTTTAATCAAGTTGAGCCACAGTCCGTATTCGACCACATAACGTTTGCTCTCATTAAACCCCCCATATTGCCGCACGGCCTCGCGTCGCATCAGGGTGTTTTCGTGCGAGATGAAATTCATCGCCGAAATTGCACGCCTTGGGTCCCTACGCAGGAGCAGAGTTTGCGGAAGGACAAAGCGCCGGCCGCGAAACTCAATCAGAAAATTGCCAGTGAGCCACACCAGCCCGGGATTGTTCAGAAAAGGGCGCGCCGCGCGTTCCAGCGCGTGCTCGTCCGCATAGTAATCGTCCGAATGCAGGTAGTGTATCAGGTCGCCGCTGGCCGCCTCGGTGGCGGTATTGAGGGCATTCGCGACGCCGCGCGGTTCGGACTGCATAACATGGATGGGGTAACGCCTCTGATTGCGCACGATGTATTCCTGGATGATTTCCCGCGTTCCGTCCCTTGAAAAGGAATCGTTAATAATGTGTTCAATGTTCCTGTAGCTCTGACGCTCAACAGATTCCAAAGCCTTCCGCAGAAATTTTTCACTGTTGAAAGTGCAGGTCACAATGCTGATTTTTGGGAAAGGCGTGTTTTCCATGAAGAGAGCTTTCGGTTGCAAGCCTTGATTGTACTATTATCCACGCGTTTCCGCAGCATTCAGCCAAGCCAGGCGCTCATGGTTTCTTTCCGCGTATAATTAAGCGCGTAGGTCCAAAATTATCAGCACCAAACAGCGATGAAACTTACCGGTCCGCTTTTTCCTTTGATTTCCATTTCGCTCCTGTTTTCGGCTTGCGCGCCGATGCAGACCGCGCCAGCAGAAAGCCCGACGCAGGCGGCAACCGCGTCCGCTCCGACCAATGCTCCGAGTCCGACAATGCCAGCCGATACCCCGCAGGCGCCGGAAAACATGGTGTTTATTCCCGCCGGCGAGTTCCAGATGGGCTGCGACCCTGCGCATAACGGCGGCTTCACCTGCCCCAAGGACGAACTCCCCTTGCACACAGTCGCTATCAGCGCGTTTTTCATCGACCGATACGAAGTCACCAACGCGCGTTACGATGAATGCGTCCGGGCCGGCGCCTGCCGCCCGCCCGCGGTCGCATCCTCCGAAACGCGCGAGCACTATTATGATGACCCCGCTTTTGCCGATTACCCGGTGGTGCAGGTCAGTTGGCGGGACGCTGCCGACTACTGCCGCTGGGCCGGCAAGCGCCTTCCCAGCGAAGCGGAATGGGAAAAAGCCGCCCGCGGCAGCCGCAGCGCGGCTTTTCCGTGGGGCAATGACGAGCCCAGCTGCATTCTGGTGAATGCCTATGACCCCTTATCCGGGCGCCTGTGCGTCGGGGATACCGCCGCGGTTGGAACGCATCCGGACGGCGCTTCCACTTTTGGCGTTGAGGATATGGCCGGAAATGTCTGGGAATGGGTAAACGACTGGTACTCCGAGACCTATTACGCGGAATCGCCGCTTTCAGACCCGCCCGGTCCGGAAGGAGATGTGCAGAAAGTGCTGCGCGGCGGCAGCTGGTTGAGCAGACCGGTCTACCTGCGCCTGGCCGGCCGCAGTTTCGACCTCAATTTCCACGGCGGCTCCGACACCGGTTTCCGCTGCGCCGCGGACCTTAAACCCTGAAAGGCTGCGGACCCGCGGCCTGAGCTCCCAGCTGCTAAGCCCGTCAGGGTATAATCCTGACCAACCTATGCGCCCGCGAGGAGACACAATGCCTTCCGAAAACACTCAAGCCCAGCCAGACCCCGTCATCCGACTTTTTAAATCGGATTTCCTCGAGTTCTTTACGCACATCAGCCCGGTAACGGTGCTGGCGGTGTTCCTGCCCTTGATTGGTTTTCTACTCTGGCGGGCGGCAGGGCTGAACCCCACAGCCTGGTGGAACGTCCCGCTTGCTTTTCTGATTGGCCTGCTCATCTGGCCGCTGGCGGAATATCTGCTGCACCGCTTTGTGTTTCACTGGAAGCCGGCCAACCCCAGCGAACGCACGCAGCGCTTTTTATTCCTGATGCACGGCGTGCACCACGCCCAGCCGCGCGAAAAAACCCGCCTGGTAATGCCGCCGGTGGTCAGCCTGCCCATGGCGGCTTTGTTTTATGGGCTGTTCTGGCTGGTGGTCGGCAGGCTGTTTGGCGCGCCTGGGTATGTGAATGGAATTACAGGCGGCTTTTTATTCGGTTACGTCATCTACGACATGACCCACTACGCGCTGCATCATTTCAGTCTGAAAGGCGCTTACTTCCGCAAACTGCGCCGGCACCATATGGCGCACCACTTCAAGACCCACAACGCCAAGTATGGGGTTTCCACCTGGATTTGGGACGATATCTTTAAGACCAACCCAATGGAGTGAGTTGCTTCCGATTTCCAGGAAATGTATATTTCATTTCTGGATGAGCCGATACACCACCCAATCGTCAATCATCTCTTCCGGCTCGTAATACGACATTAACAGGCGTACTTTTTCCTCTAATTGCGCGTTTTCTCCGGGGAAATCCAAAAAGCCCCAGCCTTCCATCTTGGTATCAATCATCAGCGCGGGCTTTTCCGCCAAAAGTTCATCCAGGAATTCCAGCGCGCGCGCCTGGCCCCGCGCGTCGGCATCCATCAGCGGGCGCATCACCAGGTAGCGCGTGGGGCTTTCGCGCTGCGCGAAATAGTTCACGCGTGTATCCCGCCAGGCCAAAACCTTATCTTCCGGTTTGGTGTTTTCGCGGACGTAGCGAATGGCCGCCTGCCGGGCGGTGAGGGCGTCCTGATAGAGGGCGGCGCGGTCGACTGTTTCCAACCCCGAGCCAAGCGCCAGCAGCCCGATTGCCAGCGCGCCAACAGCCCACCGGGACGTCTTTCTGCCGCCGGAGTTGGAAAGCCAGTGGTCGAATACCCAAAAAGCAGAAGCGCTGAATAATGCCAGCGCGGGCAGGATAGTTTCAAAGTAATATTTGCTGACGTCGCCGGTCATCAAAATCAGCCCAAGTTCAAAAGCTCCGTCCAGCAGCAGGAGAGCGAACAGACCGCGCTTTAGCGGCTCCTGCTTTCTGCGCGGGAAGAAGGCGGCTGCCAGCACGCCCAGCACCGCGATGGGGAAAATGGGTAAACGCGCAATGTAGCTCAAGTCAAAGGCGTTGCGCAGGCGGTCCGCCGCGCTTGGGGCGGCTGAAGCGGAAAAGTGAAAGTTATACGCGAAAGCCGCGTCCCACAATTGGGCTAGCGCGCCCTGACTCAAGAAGTACGCGCTGACCAGCAGCAGAACCGCGCTTGCCCCAGCGGCCATCAAGCCAAGCTTGCGCGTCGCGGCGGGTTTACGCCGGATAATTTGGGCCAACAGCAGGACCCCAATAGCCAGCCAAATTCCGACGGCGGTTTGCTTAATCAAAAATGCAAGGCCGCTCAGCAGACCGATGAGGAGGTAGCTGCGCTCAGGCTTTTCGTGACTCTCCGCCCGCGCGAAGAGCAGCAGCGCGCCAAACTGCAAAGGCAGGCTCCAGTCGGTGGTCTGGTTGCCGCCCAAAAAGATAAAAAACAGCGCCTGCAGCCACAAAAAAGTGGAAAGTAGAGCCGAAAGGGAGCCGAACTGGGCTTTCATCAGTTTGTAACCCAGATACGCCGCCAGCAATAGCGCGGCGCATTCCAGCATCCAGATTCCCCAATGGGAACCCGGCGAAAGCGCGGCGCCCAGCGCGTTGATGTAAAACACCAGCGGGGGCTTGTGGTCCCACAGCTGCAGGTAAGGGATATCCCCCTGCAGGATGCGCCAGCCAGCGTAGAGGTAGATGCCCGAATTATCGTTGACCCCGGGCGCGAATGCCGGCGCGACCGGCAGCATCACGCCCATAGTTCCCAGCAGCGGGATAATCAGGTCCAACAGACGCGGCGGGGTTGGATTATCAGGGGGCTGGGGCTGCTTTGGTTTGACGCTCATACGGGATTTTCCTCCGCGGCTGGATAGGGATTAAAAGTCCGAAAATCGGATTACAATGATTTTACATTGTTCACTGCCGCGCAACAATAGCCGCCGGCTGCGGCCCAAGGAGAACCCTATGCAGCTCACCCACACCGCCCTTTACGTCCACAACCTGGAAGGGATGAAAGATTTTTACATCCGTTATTTTGGGGCAGAAGCCAACCAGAAATATCAAAACCCAAAGACCGGCCTGCAAACGTACTTTCTCAGCTTTGGTGCGGGGGGAGCACGGCTTGAGCTGATGACCCGCCCCGACCTGGCTGAGCGGAATAAATCCGCCCAGGCCTACGGATACACCCACATCGCCTTCCAGCTCGGCTCGCGCGAGGCTGTGGACGCGCTCACCAAAATCCTGGCTGAAGCGGGCTGCCCTGTGCTCTCCGGGCCGCGCGTCACGGGCGACGGCTACTACGAGGTGAGCCTGCAGGACCCGGAAGGCAATCTGCTGGAACTGGTTGCCTGACGCGAACTAAGGAGTACCATGCGCTCTGAAGAGACGATGTATTTACTGATTCAAGACTTTGCGCTGCAAGACCCCAGGGTTAGGCTGGTTCTGCTCTCCGGCTCCCGCGCCAACCCCGCAGCCCCGCGGGACGACCTGCAGGATTTTGATATCGCTATTTTTGTGAACGACCTGGAGTCTTTCCGCGGGAGCGAAGCCTGGCTGGATGTCTTTGGCAGCCGCCGGATGATGCAGAAACCGGAGGAAATGAGGGAAAACCCGCCCGACAACCCGGACCTGGCATATCTGATGCTCTTTGAGGACGGCAACCGCATCGACCTGAGCCTGTACCCGCCCGAGCGGCTGCCAGAGATTGCCTCCGGGGAAGGGATGTGGCGCGTGCTGCTGGATAAAGACGGCCTGGCAGCCGGCCTGCCCAAACCTTCTGCGGCGCGGTTTGAAATCACGCTGCCCAGCGCCAAGGCTTTCGAGGACTGCTGCAATGAATTCTGGTGGGTCAGCCCCTATGCCGCCAAAGGCCTCTGCCGGCAGGAACACCTTTACGCCGTCTGGCACATAGAAGCTGTCATCCGGAAAGAACTGCTGAAAATGCTCGGCTGGTGGGTGGGGACCCGCTCGGGATGGCATGTACAGCTTGGAAAACAATACAAATACCTGCGGCCGTATCTGGACGACGCGGAATGGGATTTGCTGACGCGCACCTGCCGCCTGGATAAGCCGGTGTACTGCTGGCAGGCGCTGTTCGCGTCCCAAAGGCTGTTCCGGCATGCCAGCCGCCAGGTAGCGGAGCATTTTGGCTTTGCCTACCCCCCATACGATGAGAATATCACGCCTTATATTGAGGCTTTGCACAGGCGCTGGCAGGAAATCAGCGCCCAACCGTAGCAATCTGCTGAAGTATAATCACCACATCATTTTGATTCAGGAGGTCTCACCCGATGTCTGAACCAAGAACCGTCCGCGCTCCGCGCGGCACCCAGCTCAGCTGCAAGAACTGGCTCATCGAAGCGGCATACCGCATGCTCCAGAACAACCTGGACCCTGAGGTGGCGGAAAAGCCCGAGGAACTGGTCGTATACGGCGGCCGGGGGCAGGCTGCGCGCTCCTGGGAAGCCTTTGACGCGATTTTAAGCTCCCTGCGCGCGCTGGAACCGGACGAAACCCTGCTGGTGCAGTCCGGAAAGCCGGTAGCAGTGTTTAAATCCCACCTGGATGCGCCGCGCGTGCTGATTGCCAATTCCAATCTGGTTCCGCACTGGGCAACGCAGGAACATTTTGACGCTCTGGCAGCCAAAGGGCTGATTATGTACGGCCAGATGACCGCCGGCTCGTGGATTTACATCGGCACGCAGGGCATTTTGCAGGGCACCTACGAAACACTGGGCTCGCTCGCCAAACAAAAGGGCTGGCCTTCGCTCAAGGGCAGGTTCGTCCTGACCGCCGGCCTGGGCGGTATGGGCGGCGCGCAGCCGCTGGCCATCACCATGAACGAAGGCGTGGGGCTGGTGGTGGAAGTTGACCGCGACCGCGCCCGCCGCAGACTGGAAATTGGCTATGTGGACGCGCTCACCGATGACCTGGAAGACGCGATGACCATGGTGGAAGAAGCTGTCCGGCAGGACATCCCCAAATCCATCGGCCTGATTGGCAACGCCGCCCAAATCTTCCCCGAACTGGAAATGCGCGGCGTCGTGCCGGACGTGGTGACCGACCAAACCCCGGCGCACGACCTCTTGAGTTACGTGCCCGCCGGCCTGAGTGTGGAAGAGGCTGCCGTGCTGCGTAAAAGCGACCCCAAACGTTACGCCGAGCGTTCCCAGGAATCCATTGCGCGCCACGTGGAAGCCATGCTGGCCTTCCAGAAAAAAGGCGCGGAAGTGTTTGATTACGGCAACAATCTGCGCCAGCGCGCCTTTGACTGGGGCGTAAAACAGGCTTTTGACTTCCCGGGCTTTGTGCCTGCCTATATCCGACCGCTCTTTTGCGAAGGCAAAGGCCCCTTCCGCTGGGTGGCGCTCTCCGGAGACCCCGAAGATATCTACCGCACCGATGAGGCCATCGCGGAGCTTTTCCCCGAGGACGCGCACCTGCAGCGCTGGATTCGCATGGCGCGCGAGAAAGTGCCCTTCCAGGGGCTGCCCTCCCGCATTTGCTGGCTGGGCTACGGCGAACGCGCCCGGGCTGGCCTGCGCTTTAACGAACTGGTGGCCCAGGGCGTCATCAGCGCTCCGATTGTCATCGGGCGCGACCATCTGGACGCAGGCTCGGTAGCCTCCCCGAACCGGGAAACCGAAGCCATGCTGGACGGCACCGACGCGGTAAGCGACTGGCCAATCCTGAACGCGCTGATTAACGCGGTCAATGGCGCCACCTGGGTCTCGTTCCACCACGGCGGCGGCGTGGGAATTGGCTTCAGCCAGCACGCCGGCCAGGTTATTGTCGCCGACGGCACCCCCGAGGCGGCCGCCCGCCTGCAGCGCGTGCTCACCTCCGACCCCGGCATGGGCGTGGTGCGACACGCGGACGCGGGCTACCCGCAGGCCATTCAATTCGCGCGCGCGCACGGCATCAAAATCCCGATGCTCCCCCAGGAATAACGGACGGACGCGGATGAAGCAAAAAGGACTGCGCATTTTCTTTTTTATTCTGGCGATTCTGCTTGGGGCGGGCGCAGGAATGGCTTTTGGCTGGCTCTTTATGCCGGCTTCCGCGCCAAAAAATGCCGACCTGCCGCAGCTTCGCGCCGATTACAAAACCGACCTGGCTCTCATGGTCGCAGAGACCTACGCGCGGGAGAAAGACCTGTACGCTGCGCTGGACCGGCTGGCGCGCATTGAACCGGATGACCCTTACTCTCTGCTGGTGAACGCTGTCAATTACGCCCAGGGTGTTGGATATCAGGAAAGCGATGTAAACCTGATTAAAGCCCTGATTGACGCGATAGACCCCGCGGCGTACCGGGATTGGTCGGAAAGGCAGGGCAACCATGGACAACAATAACCAGTCCCATCTATACCTCATCACCGGCCTGATTTTTGGCATCGCGCTGGGCCTGCTCATTTCGTTGGTGATTGCCCCCGCGGTGCATCAGGTCGCCCTGCCGGAAGAGCTTAGCGCGCCGTCAAAGGCGGAATACCGGCTGAATATCGCGCGCGCTTTTCAAGCCTCTCAAAATCTGGAGCGTGCCCAGAGCCGCCTGGCACTGCTGAAAGACCCCGACTCAACAGCGGCGCTCATCGCCCAGGCGCAGGAACTGCTTGCCAGCGGAGGCTCGGAAGACGAAGCCCGCGCGCTGGTGTCCTTAGCCAGCCTGCTGGAAAGCGCGCCGCCCGCCCTCACGCCCCAACCCTGAGCAGCGCTGATAACAAAAAAGGCTGACATAACGTCAGCCTTTTTTTATTGAGAGGATGCTTTACGGCAGGCTGTTCGCAGCAGCCCAATCATCGCCCAGCTCCACCACGATATCCACGCTCGCGTTGGGGTCATAGGCGTAAATGATATTGCCCGGAGAAGTAATTTTCAGGAAATCTACCAGATAGCGCAGGGTGTAAGGTTTGCTGCCGTAGAGCGTCACGCGCGTGTACACCTGATAGCCGGAGTTGGCCTGCTCAACAATATTCAAGCCCTGGCCCTTCAGGTAGTCGCCGGTCTTTTCTGCCAGGCCCGCGCTGCTGGAAGAATTCAGGATGGATACCCGCGCCTGCTCATCCTGCAGAAGCGACTGCACATCCCTGCCCGCGGTACTTCCGCTGGCTTCCACCCCATAAAAGATTTCATCCCGCAGTTCGCGAATTTTGTCTGGAATTGGACGAAGAATTTCCAATCCGTCGGGTGAACGGCCAAAGTTCACGTATTTGCCGTCAATGACAGCCTGCTTGATGGATTCGCGCGGAATATCGAGTACTTTCAGGCCAAGTTTGATAACTTCATCCGGCGTGAGATTGGTGCGAATGCCCGCCGAAAGGTCGGCATAAATCTCGCCCGACTTGGCAATCAGCTTCGGCATCATATTGAAATCCAGCACGCGATCGCGGATAGCCAGGATAACCTGCTGCTGCCGCTGGGCGCGGTCAAAATCACCGCCAGGGGTGCCGCGGGCGCGCACATAGGCCAGTGCCCACTGCCCCGGCAGCGTTACCACGCCGGGGTCCAGCCACATGGAAAGCTTGGTGCCCACCACATCCAGCTGGATGCGCTCGGGAACATTGATTTTCACCCCGTCGATGTGGTCAACAAATTTGATGAACGCTTCAAAGTCCAGCTGGGCGTAATACTGAATCGGCACACCCAACAGGTCCTCAACGGTTTTTGCCGCCAGGGCCGGCCCGCCGCCCGGCAGCTTGTAAGCTTCACCGATGCTGTAAGCGGTGTTAATCTTGCCGTAATCCGCGCCGTGAATTTTGACCCACAGGTCGCGAGGAATGGAAATCATGCCTGCCGTCAGGTTCACCGGGTCCATGGTGAATAAAATCATAGAGTCCGTGCGCGGGGCAGTCTCTCCCAGGTCTCTGGAATCTAGCCCCATAATCAATACATTGACGCGGGATTTTCCATCCCAGGCCTCCTGCGTCTCCAGAATTGGCTGCATGGTCGCAGCAGCCGGCGTTTCTTCCGCGCCGGGGGTTTGTCCCGCGGCCGGGGCGTTCGTGGAGAGCACTGGAACGCCGGGCAGATTGAGGATGCTCATGCCTGCCACAAAATTATTGGTAAAGTTGCCCAGCACAACCGCGCCAATAATGCCAAGCGCCACAAGCACACCCAGTACAATCCGCGTTTTGCGGTTTTCGGGCAGCGCGCTCTTTAGTTTTGCGAGAAATTTTTTCATGTTAGCCTTCAAACAAAGCGCCTGGTTGCTAACCCCAGGCGTTCGAAATTGTTATGCCTAACTTTCCTGCGGCGGGGGGACGGGCAGGGCGTCTTTTTCGGTCTTTGCCCATTTATCGCCTTCGTCAATCAGCATCACAGGAATGTCGTCCCAGATGGGGTATTTTCGTCCGCAGTCGCCGCAAATCAGCCAGCTCTCGCGGTAAAGTTCCAGCATGCCTTTGTGCTCTTTCACGCAGACAGGGCAGCGCAGTAAGTCGAGTAAAGTTTGTTCAATCATCAGTCCTCCGTTTTACTTGTCCATGTCAGATGCCGGCGCGAGTCGGGACAAATCGGACGCAACTATTTTACCATAAGGCAGATTACGGCCTGCCGAGCGGGTTCAGGGCACGTCCGTGCCGGGTCCGTATTCATAGATGGCCTGCCATGGGATGTAATCCGTGCGGAAGCTGTCGCTGAAGTACAGCGCGCCGCCGCGGTAGACATTGCGGGTCACAAAGACCGAAGCGCCCTCCACCGCCCAGTCCACCTGCTTGATGGTTCCGGCTGGCAATTCCGGGTTCTCGCGGTACAGCGGCTCGGGAGGCGGCTGCACGTTGGTCACGCCGGTGGTATCCCATTCCACGCTGCGGCCGTCGCTGGTGGAGTAGAACTTCCAGGTCAGGGAGTACCCGCGCAGGTAGGTTTCCATCAAAAGCCAATAGGGCGTATCGTTGGTGAATTTGAAATCCACAAGGGGGACGTAAACCGTCGCGTCCAGGCCCGCCAGGTTGGTATCCCGGCTGCCGTTGGCGCGCTGCTCGTAATACCCCACGCGATAGGCGTGAGCGTGGCGTTCCACGATGGGAAAGCCGCCAAAGAAAGCTGTTCTAAAGAGCGTGGTGCTCACCTGGCAAACCCCGCCGCCCACACCCTTGACGGTCTCGCCGCCAACGATAATCAAGGCTTCGGCGTAGCCGTTTTCCAGGCTGATATCGGTCAGCTGGCTGGCCATGGAAAAGGTCGCCCCCGGCGGAACGAGCAGGCCGTGGAAACTGCTGGCCGCGGCGCCAATGTTTTGAATACGCGCGGCATCAGAACCGAAGAAGTACGAAGTTTCGGCAATTACCAACTCGGTGATGCCCAGGCTCTCCGCAGTCGCGTCGTCCTTCACCTGCGGGTCCACGCGTTCCATCACCAGCTGCGCGAAGTGCGCGCCGCTTTGCATGGCTTCAGCGAGTGCCCGCACGCTGGCATCCAGGCTGAGAGCCTGCCCGATGGTCGCGGGCTGGATGAGCTCCAGCTGGCGGGTATCGTCATTGAAAATAAAGCGGGCGTTCACCGGTTCCGTGCGCACCGCCGGCGCCAGCCGCGCCAGATAATTTGTGATTGCCTGCTGGTTGACCGAGATTTGATACTCCGCGGCTGCTTCCCCACTGCCGCGCTCAATGATTATCAACTTTGCCAGGTCGGCCGGCTCAATGGTCCAGGGACCAAGATTTGCGTAACCTTCCGGCATCGAGACGGTGAACGGCTGGGAAAGTATCTCGCGCGCCAGTTCAGCGGCCGCGCCGGCGTCCATGATTTGCGGCTGGTGTTCAATGACCACCAGGGGAATCATCCCGTCGCGTTCGTTCACCAGCAGCTCATCCAGCAAGGCCAGCGTGGCATTGATATCCACGCTGCGCCCGATTTGGCCGGCTGTTACCTGCACATCGGTGCCGTTTAGCGTGATTTGCGCTTCCACGACCGGTTTATCCACCTGGCTGGCAATCTGCTGCAAGACGGCATACGCGTGGCGCTGGTCATATGTCGCCACAGGCCCGATGCGCACTCCCTGGCGGGCCGAGTTGAGCTGGGCCGCCAGGCTGCGGACCAGGCTTGCGTCTCGCCCGACCGCGAAGGCTTTCTCCGCGCTGACGTAAGGGTTGAGCGAATACCCCAGCTGACCGGGCGTATAGAGCCAGCGCATCTCGCCGTAGGTAATTAGCAGCTTGCCCTGGCTGGAATAATCGCTTTGCTCTTTCAACTTAAGGACAGCCTGCCCGACCGTCATGTTCGAGACGTCTACGTTTCCAACGCTGACGCCGGGATAGATGGTGCTGGCATGTTTTGATTCGTATGCGAATAGAATCGCTGTGCCGGCCAGGGCTGCCAGCAAAACGCCCACCAAAAGGATGAACAACAGCTGGATACCAGCGTTGTAGTGTTTGCGGTTCTGTGTCGTTTCCATATGGTTGTGATTATACCGATTTCCCCGGAACCCGCCGCATTGGCTGCGCGCGGGTACAAGGTTGACATAGTTTTTTCTAATTGTAGACGGAAAAGGCGGACGAATGTTCCCAAAGCCCCCGTGCGGGCCGGCAGAGGGTATAATCCAGGTACTAAATTGCCCGGTAACGCATGAGAAAACAACCTGTCGCTCTAACGCTGCTGCTGATCGCGGGTCTGGTCGGAGGGGTTCTCTTAGCCGTACCCGCGGGCGGCTCCGCTTTGGCAGCCGGCTTTGGCGCGCGGGATTCCGCGTCCTTTCTTCAAGGCGGGCAAACAGCCGTACCCGGCGTTCCCGGCTTCATCACCGCCACTCCCGCCGCCGACGGCAGTATCACCCACGAAGTTAAATCGGGTGAGTTTCTCATCACTATCGCCCAGGCCTACGGCATCAGCCTGGATGAACTGCTCAGGCTGAACAACCTCACGGCGGAGAGCATCCTTCAGGTGGGTCAGAAGTTGATTATTCGCAAGGCCACCAACCCGCTGCCGGCTCTCACCAGCGGCACGGTCATCGCGCCGACTGCCACGCTGCGTCCTTCCCTCACCCCCAAACCCAGCCTGACGCCGGTGCGCACAGCCGCGCCCTCGCCAACCCCGACGCGGGGTCCCGGCATCATCACCCGCGTTTTTTCCGGCCGGGCTGCTTATGTTGGCATTGGCATCATCGCGCTGATTCTGTTGGGCGCGGCGCTGCTGATAATCAGTTCCAGACGCATTCACTAAACGCACGCCTGTCCAAAATCCATCACCCTGAGCGTAAGCGAAGGGTCTCTTATTTAATGTTCTTGCATGGTCTCCTGACCATGCAAGCAGACTGTGTGCCCCCGGGAAACTACAAAGTCCTGAAGTTCATCCCCTCCTCGGTCGGGAGACTTTCGGCAACAGCGCCTCGTTCGTCACCCTGAGCGTAAGCGAAGGGTCTCTTATTTAATGTTCTTGCATGGTCTCCTGACCATGCAAGCAGACTGTGTGCCCGCGCTCAAATCCGCGGCCTGTTCGGGAGACCTGCGCCTACAGCGCCTATGCACCCTCCAAGGTCATCAATCTGACAAAACAAACGCTTCCGCATGCGCGGGGTAAACTATGCGCGCCCCCTTCTGGCGCAGCAGCACCCAACTGGCTTTACTTATCAGGTCGTCTTCCACCAGCATGCTCTCCGGCACCAGGTCTCCTACGAAGGCCTCACCGCTGTCCAGCAGCAGCGAGACGCTGTCCGCGCTGTGCCCGTTGGTCTGCAGCACCTCCCCCCGGATGCCAATCCTCGCTAGCCACTCCCGCGAAGCCGTAATTTTTATCAGGCTGATTTTCGCCAGGTTAATCGCATGGTAGGGCATCGCTTTCCGCGCGATCAGGCTTTCCATCTCCGCAATCGCTCCAAGCTGCTCATGGAAGACGACAAACTCCAACCCATTTTCCAGCAGAACGCCTGCCAGCCCGGCATGGTCCGGATGAAAATGACTCACCATCAGCCAGCGGATATCCTTCACAGACCAGCCCTGCGCGCGCAGCTCGTCCTTATACGCGCGGTAGGTGCCCGGCCAGCCGGCATCAAACGCCAGCAGCCCCCCGTCGGCCGGGATGAAGTAACAGTTGGTGCTTTGATAACGGACTTTGATAATGGGATATTTCTCTTCCATGCGCGCGTCCCTGCCCAATTCCGCGAACGCTTTGTCCAGACAATCTGCTCAGGGCGTCTGGCTGCTTAGATGGCAGGCGTTTCAGGTGCTTCCCCGTCAGTTGTGCTCGGTGGTTCCGCTGCTGCCGCCCGCTCAGCCGCAAGAAACTGCGCCGCCAGGTTGACTTCCGACCTGTCAATCAGGCGCTGTTTGGCGGCGTGCTTCAGGCGCTTCAGTTCCAGTTCGCGCTTCAGGGCGGACACTCTATCCGGCACCAGCTCTACGTAAACTAACCTGACGGGACCGTTCAAGCGCGTATAGCGCGCGCCCCTGCCGGCGTTGTGCTGCCGCACGCGCCGCAGCGGGTCCAGCGTCCAGCCGGCGTAGTAAGCGCCGTTCGCGCATTCCACCAGATAACAGTAATAGGCCATCGCGGACCTGTTTACAAGCCCAACAAAAAGCGCGAAATCGCCAGCACCGGCGCGCGCACCACTGCCCCGAACACATCCACCCCCAGCATCGGCATCACAAACAGCAGCGCCAGCAGGATGAACATCCCGTACGGGCGCACGGCGTAGAGCACTTTGCGCGCGGGCTCGGGCAGCAGGTATTCCAGCACTTTTTCGCCGTCCAGGGGCGCCACCGGCAGCAGGTTAAAAATGCACAGGGTAACGTTAAGCACCACAAAGCTGATCAGGAATTGTTCGACAAAGCTAAACCCGCCAAGGGAAACGCCGGAGGACGCCCGCAGGAGATGATAGGGCAGGCTGCCCAGCCCCGCCAGCAGCAGGTTGGAAAACGGACCCGCCAGCGAGACCAGCATCACGCCAGCGCGGCTGCGCTGCCGCAGCGTCGCCGGATTGATCGGCACGGGCTTGGCCCAGCCGTAGCCCGCCACCACCAGCATCAGCGAGCCGAATGGGTCCAGATGCCGCAGGGGGTTGAGCGTGAGGCGGCCGGCCAGGCGCGGGGTGTCGTCACCGAACCAAGTTGCCACGCGGGCGTGGGCGTATTCGTGCAGCGTGAGCGCGATGACAAGGGTGAGCAGGCGGGAAATCAGTTCGGTCGGGTCCAGGTTGAGCATGCCGGGATTATATCATGCGGCTATAATAGGCTTATGCTGCCGGAAATATCGATTGGAGACCGCGTGAAATTGCGCAAAGCTCACCCCTGCGGGGGTTTTGAGTGGGAAGTGGTGCGTTTGGGCGCGGATATCGGGTTGGTGTGCCTCACCTGCGGGCACAGAGTGCTGCTCACCCGCCGGGAGCTGGCGCGCAGGATGAAGTCCCGCCTGCCCGCCCCGCGGGAGGATGGGGAGGGGGGAAAGTGACTGAGCGGTCATTGTTTAAATTGTGGATAAAAAACGGATAAGATGCACAATCAGATGAGAAATTCTGGCCTCAAACACCTTGAGTACCAGCGCAAACCGCGCGTCTGCCCGGTCTGCGGCTCCGCGCGCGTCGCGGAAATCCTGTGGGGCATGCCGGCTTTTTCCGAACGCCTGCAAAAAGACCTGGATGCTGGCAAAATTGTGCTGGGCGGCTGCTGCCTCATCGGGGATGAGCCCACCTGGCAGTGCGCGGACTGCGGCACGGATTTTTACCGCAAACCCGCGTAGAATGTCCAAAATTCGTCATCCTGATACACCACGGGGTACAGGTCGCCAGCGAAGGATCTTTGGATAGAGAAGGCAGACTGCCACAGTTGCTGCCGCTCCTTCGCAGTGACAAAGTAACTCGTCATCGCGAGCGCAGCGCGGCGATCTCCCTCTTTGTCCACCAGCCAACTGTCGCAGTCGCTAACGCTCCTTCGCAGTGACAAAGTAACTCGTCATCGCAGGCGCAGCGCGGCAATCTCCCTCTGAGCACACCGGCAGATGCCGCAGTCGCTTGCGGTCCTGCGCATTTTCGTTTACACGCAAAACTATTCATACTATAATTACATGATCCAAGGGCAGTACTTTTTTACATCAATAGCTCCTCTTTTTGACGATCCCAAAAGAAAAGGCGGTCAGGATGAGACATAGGCAAAAATTAAGCGCAGTACTTATTTCGCTATTATTAGCGCTCTCGATGCTCCTTAGCGCTTGTTCCGCACAACAAATCGCCGCCCCGGACATCCCGACAGAAGCGGTCACAACAAGTCTCCCTGAGGATACTCCTTATTCCATTGAATACACTTACACCAGCGAGCTCATCACAAGCTATTACCACCTCTACGGCAGCCTGTTGGACGACTTTGTTGAGATTTACATCACAAACAACAGTGACGTGACATCTTCGTTCCTGGTGGAAACAGAAATCGAAGGGTACACCACCATTTCGTCGGACACGGTCGATATCGCTCCAGGGGAACGCGTGGAAATTCGCCAAAACCCGCGTCTCATTCCTGAATCGATGGAAAAGTTAAACTCCCAGCGCTACGCGAATTTTTTCATCCGGGTGTCGCTGTTGACGGAAGGGGAAGGAGACCTGCTTTTATCGGAAAGCAAAGAGATTTTGCTCTATTCCCGGCGCGATTACACCTGGGTGAGCGGATTTGACGAGCAGGAAAACCACGACCTGCTGGCGGTATATGTTACCGCGAACGATCCCGCCGTGGAGGAGCTGCTGCGCCGTGCCGCCAATTACACCTCCTCCGGACAAATCTGGTCAGGCTACGGCGGTCATATTGAGGATGACAACGGCGGCGTATTGGACCGTCTGCAAGCAGTCTGGCAGGCTGAAAAAGAGTACAACCTGACCTATGTGAGCACCTGGGTTTCTTTTACTCCGGAACACTCCCAACGCATCCGTCTGCCATACGAAGTTTTGGAGCAGGAGGGAGGCAATTGCATTGAGTTAGTGTTCCTGTACGCCGCAGCGGTTGAAGCGATGGATATGGAAGCCGCTATCGTGCTTATTCCCGGGCATGCCTATTTGGCAGTGCGTACAGACCAGGAAAACGCTTCGTATTATTTCATTGAGACGACCTTGATCGGGCAGGCGGATTTTTACGAGGCCCTGGAATATGGCAATAACAGCTGGGAGAAGGACGGCCCTAAGGTAGATGCGGGGGAAGAGTATTATGGTTGGGTTTCCATCCCTGAAGCGCGGGAGAAGGGGATTTTACCGGTGCCCTGGCGCTAAAGCGGATTTGCTTAGGGAGTGCCTGAGGCTGGTTGCTGACAACAGCCTGTGACGCAGCGATACCTGTCCCCGCTTGTTTCGCTATGAGAGCGAATGCGATTAGGTTTCGCCCTCCATTCTGACTAATAATTAGTCATCACGAGCTTGCGAAGCGAGCTCCCTCTTTGTTCACCGGCAGACTGCCGCGGAGCTCCGCAGGCAAGCAGCCACAGTGAAAAATCCGCCTCACCCGCCCCCATTCCTGCGGTATAATCTGCTTAAATTAATCTATAAGAAACCTATGCCAATTCTGCGCCCTAACACCCTCGAATTCTTTTCGCACAGCCCCGAGCAAACCCGGCGCGTGGGCATCCGCCTGGGCAGCCTCCTGCGCCCCGGCCAGCTCATCTGCCTGGAAGGCGACCTCGGCTCCGGCAAGACCACCCTCGTGCAGGGCATCGCCCAGGGTTGGGGGTCCGCCGACCCCGTCTCCAGCCCCACCTACGTCATCATCAACGACTACCGCCACCCTGAAGGCACGCACCTCTACCACACCGACGCCTACCGCCTAACCGGCACCACGCTGGATATCGCCGTATTGGACCTGCCTGGCATGCTGGAGCGCGGCGCGGTGGTGTTGGAATGGGCGGACCTGATTAAGGCGCACCTGCCCGCCGAGCGCCTTTGGATTCAGATGCAGTACATGGCCCTCGAGCAGCGCCACCTGGTGTTCACCCCGCACGGCAAAGCCTACGAAGGCCTTTGTAAAGAGCTGGAAAAAATGATTTTTGGAGCTTCCTGATGCTTTTAGCCATCGATACTTCCACCGATTGGATTGGGCTGGCGCTCTTTGACGGTACGCGCGTCCTGTGCGAGCAGACCTGGCGCAGCCAGCACTACCACACCACCGAGCTGGTGCCTGCCATCTCAGAGCTCTTCGCCCGCACGCGCACCCGCACAGCCGACCTGACCGGCCTGGGCGTCGCACTGGGTCCCGGCTCTTTCACCGGCCTGCGCATCGGGATGAGCGTCTGCAAGGGCATGGCGCTGGCGCTCAAGCTGCCCGTGGTGGGGGTGCCCTCGCTGGAGATTTTGGCAGCCGGTCAGCCCATTTTGCGCCGCCCGATGATTGCTCTGCTGCAGGTGGGACGCGGGCGTTTTGCCTGGGCGCACTATACCGCCGCGAACAACCACTGGTCGCGCGAGGGCGAAGTGCGGGTTTCAGACGCGCGAGAAATCGCCACCGAGATAACCTCGCCGGTGTATGTGTGCGGGGAAATGGGCGAGGAAGAACGCCGTGTCCTCGGGCGCAAGTGGAAAACCGCGCGCCTGGCAAGCCCGGCCCAATCTTTACGCCGCCCGGCTGTACTGGCCGAGCTGGCCTGGCAGCGCCTGAAATCAGGCCAGGCGGACGACGCCGCCGCGCTTTCCCCCATCTACGTGCACACCCTCAGCAACGTCCCGGAAACATGACCCCCACGCCCATCCGCCTGCGCCGGATGACGCTCCCCGACCTGCCCCAGGTGGAAGCCCTGGACCGGCTTTGCTTCAGCGACCCCTGGCCGTCGGGCTCTTTTTTATACGAGCTGCGCCCGGACGCGTCGTCAGTCTGCCTGGTGGCAGAAAGCCTTGAGGAAGCCGGCCAGCCCAAAATAGTTGGCAGCGCGGTCATCTGGCTGGTGGTGGACGAGGCGCAGGTAGCCACGCTGGCTGTCGCCCCGCCGTACCGCGGCCGAGGAATCGCCCGCGCGCTGCTTGCCGCCGGTTTGCTGCAGGCCTGGCAGAAGGGCGCACGCAAATCCCTGCTGGAGGCGCGAGTGAGCAACCAGGCCGCGCTGCGTTTGTATTACGGTATGGGATTCGAGGCGGTAGGCCTGCGCCCTGGGTATTATCAGGATACGCACGAAGACGCGCTCCTGCTTACGCTGGAAGAAATGCAGCCCGATGCTTTGGAAAAGCTGTTAAAGACGGTGGATTGTGATTTTTGAACGGGTAATGGGGTAAAATTCATTTTCGGAGACCTATCATTTATGTCTGCAGAAGAAAGTCTACAAGCCATCCGCGCGCAGGTTCAGCAATGCCGCGCGTGCTCTTTGCACGCAGGCCGCACGCTGGCCGTCCCGGGGGAAGGTCCCGCTGAAAGTCAGATTATGTTCATTGGCGAAGGCCCCGGCTTCCACGAAGACCAGCAAGGCAAGCCTTTCGTCGGGCAGGCGGGTAAATTTCTGGACGAACTGCTGGGCTGCGCCGGCCTCAAGCGTTCTGAAGTCTTCATCACCAATGTCGTCAAGTGCCGGCCGCCCAACAACCGCGACCCACAGCCAGATGAACTGAGCGCGTGCGAACAATACCTGGACGCGCAGATTGAGGCCATCAACCCGCGCGTGATTGTGACGCTGGGGCGTTTTTCAATGGCCAAGTTTGTCAGCAACGGCAGAATCAGCCAGATTCACGGCCGCCCGCACCGCGCGGCCGGGCGCATGGTTGTCACGATGTACCATCCCGCCGCCGCTCTGCATCAGCCCGACCTGAAGAAAACGCTGATGGAGGACTTCAGCCGGCTCAAGCAGTTCTTGCAGGAGCCCGAAAAGCCCGCCATCCCCACTCCCACTGTTCCGCCGGCCCCCAAAAAGGAAGCGCCGCCGGAGCAATTAAGTCTCTTTTAAAAAATACCAACCCGGAATCAAGGTGAATCATGGTTAAAGACGAGTTACTGGAATTGATACACAAGCGCAGAGCCAACATCGCCATCATCGGCATGGGGTACGTCGGGCTGCCGCTGGCTATCACCTTTGCCAATGCCGGCTTCAACGTCACCGGCATCGACCCCATCCAGGAAAAGGTGGATATGCTCAACCGCGGCGAAAGCTATATTCTGGATATCTCCAACGCCCAGGTGCGCAAGCACACAGAAGCGGGTCGGTTGCGCGCCACCACGGATTACAGCATCCTGACCGAGATTGACGCGGTTTCCATCTGCGTGCCCACTCCTTTGCGCAAAACCGGCGACCCCGACCTGTCGTTCATCGCCAGCGCCAGCGAATCGCTCGCGCCGTACCTGCACCGCGGCATGGTCATCGTCCTGGAATCCAGCACTTACCCCGGCACCACGCGCGAGCTGGTGCTGCCCAAGCTGAGCGAATGCTGCGGGCTGAAGGTGGGTGAGGATTTCTTCCTGGCGTTCTCACCCGAGCGCGTGGACCCCGGGCGGACGGACTTTACCACTTACAACACCCCCAAGGTGGTTGGCGGCATCACCCCGGCCTGCACGGAAGTCAGCGCGGCCTGGTACGCCCAGGCGCTGGAAACGATTGTGCCCGTCTCCACCACCGAAGTGGCGGAGATGACCAAACTGCTGGAAAACACCTTCCGTATGGTGAACATTTCCATGGTCAACGAACTGGCGCAGATGTGCGACCGGCTGGGCATTGACGTTTGGGAAGTGATTGACGCAGCCGCCACCAAACCCTTCGGCTTCATGAAGTTCACACCGGGGCCGGGTATGGGCGGTCACTGCATTCCGGTGGACCCGCTGTATCTGTCCTGGAAGATGAAGTCCATCAACTACACCGCGCGTTTCATTGATCTGGCATCTGAAATCGATTCCAATATGCCGCGCTATGTCGTCTCCAAGATTCAAGACGCCCTCAACCGCTATAAAAAGCCCCTGAACGGCAGCAAAGTGCTGATTCTGGGTGTGGCATATAAACCCAATGTGAACGACCTGCGCGAATCACCGGCTTTTGACGTCATTCACCTGCTGCAAGAGAAAGGCGCGCTGGTTTCGTATTACGACCCCTACGTGCCGGAAGTGGATTACGAATTCGTGCGTATGACTTCCGAAAAAGACCTGGCCGCGGCGGTCGAAAAAGCCGACCTGGTCGCCATCATCACCAACCACACCAAAGTGGATTACAACCTGGTCTTCGAAAAAGCCCAGCTGATTTTTGATGCCCGCAACGCGCTCAAGAACATCGCGAAGAAGAGCCCGAAGGTGGTCAAACTCTGATGGCCAGTTACCTGCTCACCGGCGCTGCCGGATTCATTGGCTCCCGCCTGGCAGAATTTTTACTGAGGGAAGGCCACGCCGTGTACGGAGTGGACAACCTCAGCCAGACATACGACGTGCGCATGAAGCACTACCGCCTGCGCTTGCTGCAGGAACACGCCAACTTTCATTTTTTGCAGGATGACATTACCGATAAGGCCGTTTTGGAGCGCCTGGAAGCCTCTGTGCCGGCGGTGGATGCCCTCATTAATCTGGCGGCAGTGGCCGGTGTGCGCGCCAGCATGAAAGACCCCTGGAGCTACCTTTACACCAACACGCTCGGCGCGCTCAACATGCTGGAATATTGCGCGCGCAAAGGCGTGAAAAAGTTTGTGCTGGCTTCCACCAGCAGCCTGTACGGGAACGACGGCACGCCACCGCACGCGGAAGACGCCCCCACCGACCGTCCGCTGGCGCCGTATGCCGCCAGCAAGAAGGGCGCGGAGGCTTTCGCTTATGCCTACCACCACCTGTACGGGTTGGATGTATCGGTGCTGCGCTATTTCACCGTCTACGGACCCGCCGGCCGGCCGGATATGGTCATGTTCCGCTTCTGCCAGTGGATCGCGGAAGGTCGTCCGGTATATGTGACCGGCGACGGCGAACAGTCGCGCGGGTTCACCTACGTGGACGATATCGCGTGCGGAACGATGCTGGCGCTCGGTCCGGTTGGCTACGACATATTTAATCTGGGCGGGCACGAGGTCATCACCATCAACCGCCTGATTGCCATGCTGGAAGAGCGCCTGGGGAAGAAAGCGGATGTGCGCTACATCCCTACCCACCCCGCCGATGTGTTCAGCAACGTCGCGGACGTTTCCAAGGCGCGCGCGCGTCTCGGCTGGGAACCGCGGGTGAGCCTGGAAGAAGGCGTGAGCCGATTGGTTGAATGGTATCTGCGCGAGCGGTCCTGGGCCAAAGACGTGGAAACGCCTTAACATCACAGCAACACTAAAAAAAGCTGCCTGAGGGCAGCTTTTTTTTATTCCCGCTCGCGCTTTGGCCTGCCCAATTTCAAGGCTTGGCCTGGAGAAGCGCGCCGTCTGGGCGCGATTATGGCTTGTTTCGCTTCATCAGTTCAATTCCAGCCACTGGCGCACCTTCCGGTCAATTTGGTCGCGCACCTGGCGGAACTTTTCCAGCCGTTCAGCCTCTGTGCCCTCAAACGCGGCCGGGTCCTGAAAGGACCAATGCAAACGCTCAACCAGGCCCGGCCAGATGGTCGGGCAGTTCTTTTCCGCGTCGTCGCACACGGTAACAAGCGTATGGAAATGAGTTTTAGTGAGAAATTCGTCTACAGGCTTGGAGCGCTGGCCTTCCAGGGAAATCCCGATTTCCTCCATCACCCGATAGGTCAGGGGATTAATTGGTTTGGGTTCCAGGCCCGCGCTGTGAGCTTCAAATCTGTCTGAGGCGTACGCGCGGACAAAAGCCTCTGCCATCTGAGAACGGGCTGAATTACCGGTACACAGGAAAAGAACGCGTTTTTTTGGATTCATTGGCTCACCTCATTCCCAAATGTTACCTGTTTTCTGCGTTTATTTTCGACGCTGTAAAAGGCTGGGGTTTCACAAACCTCCCCGGGTAGTGCCAATGGCGTTACAGAAACAAAGGGCTGCGCTTAATGGCCCCCGCGATTTTCCACTTCTTTGGGCATGCGCTATAATGAAAAAATTCAAGGCCAATTCAAGATGAAAACGCTGAGCCAAAAAAACGCGGTCTGCCTGCTGCTGCCGGTATTTCTGCTGGGCATATTCCTGCTTCCGGGCAGCGCGGCGGCGCAATCCGAGACCGGCTACGACGTCATCGCCGAGGTGAACGCGCTGCGGGCTTCGCGTGGACTGGAGCCCTACACAATTGACGCCTGGATTATGGACTACGCCCAGCAGCATACCCAGTATCAGGCAGAAATTATGAACAGCACGCACGTGCACTCAGACGGCAGTTTTGCCTGGGATATTGGCTTGAGTGAGAACGTTGCCTCCGGTACCGCGGGCTATATCACCGCTTCCATTGTGGTGAACCAAATCTGGCAGGATTGGGGGCACCTCAAACCCATGATTGGCTACGAGAGCGGACAGGCTGGCGCAGGGGTCGCCCAGGGCGCGGACGGCAACACTTATTACACGCTGAACGTTCGCCCGGGCTCGCCTGTCGCGCAGAACACCCCTTTGCCGGGGCAAACGGCCCAACCCGTGCAGGCCACCGCGCCTTTCATTCCCCTGATTACCAATACCCCCAACCCGGAAGGCACCATTATTCACATCGTCGGCCCGGGCGAGAGCCTGTGGGGCATCGCGATTTCTTACGGGGTGACAATGGACTCCATCCGCGCTCTGAACGGTATGGCCGCCGCGGACACCACCATATACGAAGGCCAGCGTTTGGTTATCCGCACAGGCGTGCAGCCCCCGCTGGCGCCCACGCCTGTCGGGGCGGAACCAACCAGCCAGACGCCGCTTCCGCTTCCAAGCGCGACATTTACGCCTACACGCAGCCCCACGCCTACGCCGGCTCCTTCCGCCACCCCCACAGCCCCTCCGTCCGCTCCGCTGACCGCGCTTTGGAAAGAGAACCCGGGCGGCGCCCTGCTGACAGCCGCAGCCGGTGGATTCACGGGTGCCGGCCTGACGTTATTGGTTACGCGCCTGAGAAGACGCAGAGTAAGGAACTCCCCTTCCGCGGACCAAGCCAAGGAAGATAATCTCCCAACCAACGAGCGCCAATAAATGGAGAATCTGATGAATGCATCTCCTAATTCAGGCGGTCCAGGCCGCTCCGCGCTGCTTATCATTGACGTGCAGCAGGCAATGTTTACCAAAAGCACGCCGGTTTTTCAGGCAGACCAATTGCTTGAGAATATCCGTTCCCTTGCGCAGAAAGCCAGAAGCGCGGGCGCGCCAATCATCTGGATACAACATTCTGATGCGCGCGACCTGGCGCCAGGCACAGCCGGCTGGCAGCTGCATCCGGCGCTCGCGCCCGCAGCTGCGGACCTGATGATGACAAAACAAAAAGGGAATGCTTTTGAGGGTACAAATCTGAAGGAACTGCTTGCCGCCAGCGCCATTGGCAGCGTGGTGATTTGCGGCATGGTGACTCACGGCTGCGTGAAAAATACCTGCCTCGGCGCCCTGGCGGAAGGGTATCAGGTTACTCTGGCAGCAGACGTGCACAGCAGCTACAGCAAAGACGCAGCCGCGTTGATTGAAAAATGGAACGCGCTGCTGGCCGAAGCTGGCGTGCGCGTGGCGGAAAGCGCCGCAATAAGCTTTGCTGCCTGAAACAGTCGGACAACCGACCTTTGAGGAGACCAGGAACGATGACCTTACATTCCCCCCAGGACATGATGGCAGCCGTTTCCGCGAGCATCAATGAACGCACTGGCAGGTCTTTGGATGATTGGGTGCGGGCTGTGCTGGCAAGCGGGCTGGACCCGCTGGACCAGAACAGCGTGCGCAATTGGCTTAAGCGCGAGCACGGCATCCCACAAAACACCCAGTGGGCGATTGCCGACGCGGCAGCCAGAGCCGCGGGATGGCAGCGCCCGAGCGCGGAAGAATACGCCCTGAGCCAGTACGCAGGCGATAAAGCGCATCTTTGGCCCATCTTTGAGAAATTGCGCGCGCTGCTGCTGGGGCTGGGCGTGGACGTGGTGATGGAAGGGCGCGGCACCTACACGCCTTTTGTTCGCAAGCGCCAGTTCGCAGCGGTTGCCGCCGCAGCCCGCGAGCGGGTGGATGTGGGTCTGCGTTTCACGGCCGCTCCCGAAAGCCCCCTGCTTACCCTCGCCAAGGCGCCCGGCCAGGCAACGCACAAGCTGAGCCTGAGCTCGGTGGAAGACATCACCCCGGAAGTGGAAGCGCTGCTGCGCGCGGCATACGAGCAAAATGGCTGAACAACTGGAGATTGTGCTGGGATGAAAAAATTTATGATTAGAGTGCTGCTTGGATACGCGCTACTGGCGTTTCTGATGGTGGTGAGCTTCTTCATCATCGGATACCGGACCGCGGGCATGCAGGGCGGCTGGAACGCAGCCGGGACCGGACTGCTCTTCAGTGTGTTGGGGCTTCCGCTGGCCGGGTTTCTGATTGCCCTCAAATTTTGGGGCGGATATGCCAGCCGCTGGGGGGAATACAACTACAAAAAAGAGCTGGAAGGCGAACCAAAGGACCGCGAGCACAACCCGGAGAAATGGTAGCCGCGGTCTTGCTGCCGGGGGTATCTCAGCGCGTTTCAGCGCTTGTTTTCCGCCATTTCCGTCTATAATTGCCACATGCAGTGCCCTCAAAAACCCTCCGCGGTCAAGATTATCCTGGTTGTTTTGCTGGTATACGGCATCAGCGCGATTATCATCCTGCTGTTCAGCTCCATGATTGGCTTCTGGCTGAACGGCAGTGAAGGCGCGTCTTTCGCGGTGGGCATTGGCGTCATGATTAATCTGCTGGTGTTCCCCATGGTAGGGTATGTCCTGATTGCCAGGCTGCGAAGCCTCTCAGAGACGCCGCCGCCTCCGTCCGAGAATTCAACCGAACAGCAGGAAGGAAAAGAGACAGAATGAACAAAGCAGGAAGCCTATGGAAGTAAAAGCTGGCAGCGGTACCCGCTCGCGAAAAACCTGGCTGATATACGTACTGCTCTCGCTGTATGTTTTCATGCTCAACGTTCCCGGTCCGGTCACAAACTACCTGAAAGACGAATTCAGGATGAGTTACACGCTCAGCAGCGTGCACTTTTCCGCCTTCGCGGCAGGGGTATTGGTCACCGGTCTGCTCGGTGCGTATTTTATCCCGCGCTTTCCGCGCTGGAAGGTAATGGCTTTTGGAGCGCTCGGACTGGGCGTCGGAGGGATTATCCTCGCTTTTGGCGCGTCGCCTGCTGTGACCATATCAGGGATATTCTTGATGGGCTGTGTCGGAACGTTGATTCTTTCCATCTACCCGGCAATTCTGGATGAAGAAATGGGAGCGCGCAGCCCGGTCGGCATCTCCGAAGCGAACACCATCGCGTCACTTTTCGCCGGCATCGCTCCGCTTCTGGTCGGTTTTTTGGTGGAAAAAGCTGTTGGCTGGCGCCCAGCCGTGCTGCTTGTCGCAGCGGCGGCGCTTGCCCTGGGTATCTGGCTGTTCCTGCGGGTAAGCCGCGCTTCGTCCACCTCCTCCGCACGCCAGCTCAGCCCGGAACATTCCGGGAAGCTGCCGGGGTGTTATTGGCTCTTTTGGCTGGCGCTGATGCTTGGCATTGCCGTGGAGTACTGCATTATTTATTGGGGCGCGGATTTTGTCGAAAAAGTGCTTGGTTTCAGCAAGAATACAGCCACGCAGTCGGTCAGCCTGTTCATGGTGGGCATGATTGTCGGGCGTTTCTTCGGTTCCCGCCTTTTGGAGCGGATTTCGGCAATGAAATTGCTCTGGGCCTCCATCCTGCTTTCCGTTTTCGGTTTTATCTTATTCTGGAGCGGTGTCACGCCGCTCTTGGGCATCATCGGGCTGGCTCTGCTGGGGTTGGGCGGGGCGAACTTTTATCCAGTCATTGTTTCGCTTGCGATTGCTTCCGCCGGCGAGCTGAAAGCCAAAGCCGGCGCCAGGGCGACCCTGGCGACCGGCACCGCCATTCTGTTTTTGCCTTTGGTGCTGGGCATGCTTTCAGACAGGATGGGCATTCGTTCGGCTTACAGCATTGTCGCGCTATTATTCGGGCTGTTGGCGGCTACTCTCTGGTGGGCTGAACGCCGTAAAGTTCAACCCGCCGTTGAGGTGGAAGCTGTGGAGTGAAAGCCTCGGCCGCGATTTTTTTTAACTCACCTCTGCTCTCGCCGCAGATTTTAGAGAGGAGTCTGGCATGAAAGCGTTATTTATCGGAGGAACCGGCAATATCAGCAGCGCCTGCTCAAGCCTGGCACTTGAACGCGGTATAGAGCTTTACCTGCTGAACCGCGGGCAGTCGCTGCGTCCAATCCCGGAAGGCGCGCGGGTGATTAATGCCGACATCCGCGACCCAAATGCCGCCCGGGAAGCCCTGGGCAGCCTGCGCTTTGACGTGGTTGCGGAATTTATTGCCTTCACCCCGCAGCACATCGAGACGGACCTGGAACTTTTTCGCGGGCGCGTCGGGCAGTACATTTTCATCAGCTCCGCCTCAGCATACCAAACCCCGCCCGCGACTTTGCCCGTCACCGAAGCCGCCATCCTGGATAACCCCGTCTGGCAGTACTCGCGCGACAAAGCCGCCTGCGAGGAGCGCCTTGTGCGCGCCTACCGAGAGGAGAAATTCCCCTTCACGATTGTGCGCCCATCGCACACGTACAGTGAAATTTACGTGCCGGTGCACGGAAACTGGACAACCATTGACCGCATGCTGCGGGGTTTGCCCGTGATTGTGCACGGAGACGGCACTTCACTTTGGACGCTCACTCACAGCTCGGACTTCGCCAAGGGTTTTGTGGGATTAATGGGCAGCTCGCGCGCGATTGGCGAAGCGTACCACATCACTTCTGATGAATGGCTGACTTGGAACCAGATTCACGAAATTTTGGCAGCGGCGGCGGGTGTGCAGCCCAAACTGGTGCACATCCCCTCAGACCTGATTGCCGCCTATGACCCAATCTGGGGAGACAGCCTGCTGGGGGATAAAGCCCACAGTTTCATCCTGGACAACAGCAAAATCAAGCGCGTTGTCCCGGACTTTGTGTGCACCACGCCGTTCTCGCGCGGAGCGGAGCAAATCATCGCCTGGCACCGCGCCGACCCCGCGCGCCAGAAGGTAGATGAAAACTTCAATGCGATATGTGAGCGCATCCTGGCCGCTTACGCCAAAGCCTGGCCGGAGAAGTAATAAAGCAACACGACGGACAGCCCGCTCCATTGTGCACCTTCCCTTGCGATTCTCTGCCAGAGCAAAATGACGATGCTGTTTGCGGCGCTTAGAGAATCGGGCAGAATATTTCGCCTCAGACGTTATCACTCCACACATGAATCTTTAATTGGCTTCCGTCCAAAGCTTGATGGCACAAATTCATCCGGGAGATGCCAGTGTGAAGCGTAGTATGCGCCTGAAGAGAATGCCTTTCATCCGGCAAGTTATTAACGTTTCGTAATAATCTGTGGACAGTCCAAAAAGCGGGGAGTTAATTTGGTAAAATGACAGTATCAAGAGTTACTTACTGAAATTTTCGACCGCGAGTTATCGCAGGTCTTACCCGCAAGATTTCTTCCTGCCGAAATCCAGACAACGGGGAGGGGCGGCAGGGGTTCGTTATCGGAACCACTAATCACTTGGAGGTATGCCTTGGCTGGCATTAATCGTTTTACGCAAAAAGCCAAGCGGGTCCTCGCCCACGCTCAGACAGAAGCTGAGCGCATGCGCAAGCAAACGATTGGGACTGAGCACCTTTTACTTGGTCTGATGATAGAAGAAGGCACGATCGCGAATCGTGTTTTACGCGACGTTGGGATGGAACTGGAAGCCGTCCGCAGCGCTGTGGAAGAAAGAACCGGAATTGGAAAGCATTCCGGTGAGATGGTGCTGGGCGGCGACACGCAGCGCGTGTTGGAACTCGCCCTGGAAGAAGCCAAAGACAGCGGCCAACCCACGGTTGGCACAGAGCACCTGCTGCTTGCCATTGCCCGCTATCCGGTGTGTGAGGGGATGCGCGTGCTCGAGAGCCTGGGCGTCACCCCCGAACAAATTCGCCGGCAGACACGCAGGGTGATTTCAGAAACCCGTCAGGGCAGCGAGGATGATACCACCCAGGCGCCCCCGCCCACCTTTGAGCAGAGCCCGGCCAGTTCAGGCCGCCCGACTCCCCGCAGAAGAGAAAAGGAAAGCGGCAAAACACCTTTGGTAGACCAGCTGGCGACCGACCTGACCGCCCTGGCCGAAGAAGGCAAGCTGGACCCAGTCATCGGACGCAAGAAGGAAATCGAACGCGTCATCCAGATTTTGGCGCGGCGCACAAAAAACAACCCAGCTCTCATCGGCGAGCCCGGCGTCGGCAAGACCGCCATCGTGGAAGGCCTGGCGCAGCGCATCATCGAAGGCGATGTGCCCGGGCTGCTGCTGAATAAACGCGTCCTGCAGCTGGATGTTGGCTCGCTGGTGGCAGGCACCATGTACCGCGGGCAGTTCGAAGAACGGCTCAAGCGCGTCATTGATGAATTGAAAAGCTCCGGCGCGATTGTGTTCATCGATGAACTGCACATGTTGGTAGGGGCTGGTTCCTCCGGCTCATCGGTAGATGCGGCCAACATCCTCAAACCCGCCTTATCCCGCGGGGAACTTCAGGTAATTGGAGCGACCACCCTGAATGAATACCGCAAGCACATTGAAAGCGACGCGGCGCTGGAACGCCGCTTCCAGCCCATCGTTGTCGACCAACCTTCGCTGGAGGAAACCATTGAAATCTTGAAGGGACTGCGGCCAAACTACGAGGAACATCACCGCCTGCACATTTCCGACGAAGCCCTGGAGGCAGCGGCCAAGCTTTCCTCCCGCTACGTGACCGACCGCTTTTTGCCGGATAAAGCTATCGACCTGGTGGATGAAGCCGCTTCGCGCGTGCGCATGTACAAGAGCGAATCCGCCCTGGACAGCAAAGACCTGATGAACGCTTTGCGGGAAATCCGCAAAAATCTGAAAACCGCGCGCTCATCCGGCGACAACGATACTCTGCAGGCACTGTTGGCCAAACAGGCAGAGTTGGAAGAAAAGCTGCAGCAGATGCAGGAAAGCTGGGATAGGGAAGCCGCCCCAACGGTCAGCGCTGAAGATATCAGCGAGGTCATCTCCATGTGGACTGGCATCCCACTGACGCAAATCGCGACCGAAGAATCCGCCCGACTGCTTAACATGGAGGAGGAAATCTCCAGGCGCATTATCGGCCAGCAGGAAGCGATTGAAACGGTTGCGAAAGCGGTGCGCCGGGCGCGGGCGGGGCTCAAAAATCCGCACAGACCGGTGGGTTCATTCATGTTCCTTGGCCCAACGGGCGTCGGAAAGACCGAACTGACCAAAGCCTTGGCCGAAATCCTGTTTGGCAGCGAAGAAGCCTTGATTCAGATTGACATGTCCGAATTCATGGAACGCCACACCATCAGCAGGCTGGTCGGTGCGCCCCCCGGCTACGTCGGCTACGAAGAAGCCGGTCAGCTGACCGAAGCGCTGCGCCGCAAGCCATACAGCATCGTGGTGTTCGACGAGGTGGAAAAAGCCCATCCCGAAGCGCTGCAGCTGCTGCTGCAAATCATGGAAGAAGGCCACCTTTCGGACGCGAAGGGGCGCAAGGTCGATTTCCGCAACGCGATTATCATCATGACCTCCAACATCGGTGCAGACTTGATTAAACGCCAATCCACGCTCGGCTTTTCGCTGTATGTCGATACCGCGTTGGAAGAACAATCCAGCTACGCGGACATGAAAAAGAAATTGATGGAAGCGCTCAAACGCAACTTCCGGCCTGAATTCGTCAACCGACTGGATTCCGTGGTCGTCTTCCGCGCGCTCAACCGGGCGGACATCCGCGAGATTGTCAGGCTCGAGCTGCGCAAAGTCTCGGAGCGTCTGAAGGAATACAGCCTGACTCTGCAGGCCAGCGAAGCCGCGCTGGACTTCTTGGCGGACGAAGGTTTTGACCCCGAAATGGGCGCCCGCCCTGTGCGGCGCGTGATTGAGCAGCTGGTCGAAGAACCTCTCTCAGACGCCCTGCTGGCGCGGGCCTTTACCAACGGCGACAGCATTCTGGTGGACCTGGAAGAAACTCTGGACGCCGATGGGGACAAAATCAAAAAAATCGTCCTCAAACGGCGCGAACACCAGGACCAGCCAGAAAACCCAGAGCTGGTAGGAGCTTAACACCATGGCAAAAGCTTACTCCCGCTATGTCTGTCAGGTCTGCGGAAAGATCAGTTCTCAGGCGTTTGGCCGCTGCCCCGCCTGCGACAGCTGGGACAGCATGGTCGAGGAGGTTGTTGAGCCGGAAAGCAATCATTCAGCCCGCGCGGTGCGCGGGCTGAACGCCACTTCCCAACCGCGCCGCCTGGCTGATATTGAAGGTGAGCGCGAAGAACGCGTGCCGGTACGCATGCAGGAATTCGCGCGGGTGTTGGGCGGGGGCATTGTGCCCGGCTCGGTTGTCCTGATTGGCGGCGACCCGGGCATCGGCAAATCCACTCTCACGCTGCAAATGGCGATGGAACTGGCGGAACGCAGCACCGTCCTGTATGTTTCCGGTGAGGAATCAGAACGCCAGGTAAAGATGCGCGCCAACCGCCTGGCAAAACCAAACGCTGCCGGGAAACCCGCGCTGCCCGAAAATTTGTTTTTGGTGACCGAGACGAATCTGGCCTTAATATTCCAACATATCCAAAGCGTTAGACCGGCGCTGGTTGTGATTGATTCCATTCAGACTATGACCCTGCCGGATATGGAATCCACGGCAGGTTCCATCTCGCAGGTGCGCGAATGCGCCGCGCGCCTGCGCGAGCTGGCCAAAGCCAGCGGCATCTCCATATTCCTGATTGGGCACGTCACCAAGGAAGGCACCATCGCCGGCCCGCGCGTGCTGGAGCACATCGTGGATACAGTGCTCTATCTGGAAGGCGAACAATTTCAGTCTTACCGCCTGCTGCGTTCGGTGAAAAATCGTTTTGGAGCAACCTCAGAGGTGGGGGTCTTTGAAATGCAGGAAAAGGGCATGGTGGAAGTCAGCAATCCGTCCGAGATTTTTTTGGCAGAAAGGCTGATTAACGCCCCTGGCTCGGCGGTTGCCGTCACCATGGAAGGGACGCGCCCGCTGCTGGTGGAAATTCAAGGCCTGACGACGCACACCAGCTTCGGCAATCCGCGCCGGAACGCGAACGGGGTGGATATGAACCGACTGCTGCTCATTACCGCAGTGCTCACCCGCCGGCTTGGCCTGCGCCTGAGCGAGCAGGATGTGTTCGCGAACGTGGTCAGCGGGCTGCGCGTCTCAGAACCCGCAGCCGACCTGGCCACTGCCGCCGCGATTGCTTCTTCCATCAAAGATATACCCTTGCGCGCCGATACCGTGCTCATCGGGGAAATCGGCCTTTCCGGAGAGCTGCGCATGGTCAGTCAGATGCCCGCGCGACTGCGCGAAGCTGCCCGACTGGGCTTTAAGCGCGCCGTGATTCCCCGCCGGCTGCGTTCAAACGAGCCGTGGCCTGCCGGGATTGAAGTGATTGAGTGCCGCTCACTGCGCGAAGCGCTCGCTTCCGCGTTGTTTGAAGAAAGCAAAGATGGATGAAAGGCAAACTGCAATGACAGCTTCATTTTTGGACCGAATACCGTTGATTGGCGCTGTCCGGCGGAATCACGCTCTGGAGCATGCCACCATGCAGGTGCTTTCGGAAAAGTACCAGGGCGTGCGCATGGCGGGCTTCTCCAACGCGCAGGGCTTCTTGCTGGCCGCCGACCTGCCAACCGAAATTGTCGCGGAAGCCGCCCTGGAAGCTGAAAGGCGCCTCAAAGCCGGCGAAAGCCAGCTTGCCGTCCATCCGCACTGCGGAACAAACCTTGCGGCTCCCGCCCTTGCGGCTGGCGCGGCTGCCTGGCTTGCGCTGTGGGCCAGCGGCGGCACCAAGAAGCCGCGTCTGCCACACTTCATCTTCGCCCTGCTCACCGCGGTGCCGGTATTCCTTCTGGCACGTCCGCTGGGTCCGCTGCTGCAAAAAACGCTCACAACCAGCGCAGAGCAAGGCAGCCAGCGCATCACGCGGGTGGCCAGCACCCGCCTGCGGGAAAGCTACCTGCACAAAATCAATACAGGGGAGTAGCATTCGGAAATGGCAGACCTGCCCAGGCTCACGATTCTGCGCGGCGATGACCTTGCGCGCGTTCAGGCGCTTCTGACGGAATTCAAAGCCGGCATAGGCGACGCGCTGACAGCGGAGATGAACACCACCCTGCTGGACGCGGACACCCTGAACCTGGACGCGCTGCGCGCGGACTGCCTGACGATGCCGTTTCTGGCGGAACGCAGGTTGGTAATTGTCGACAAAGCCCGCCCTATTCTCACAAAATTGAACGCTGCTGAACGAACAAAGCTGCTGGATATTCTGGAAAATCTACCGGACAGCGCCGCCTTGGTGCTCGTGGTGGAAGATGCGCAGACCTACCGGCGGGGCGAAAGATTCTGGGAGAATGCCCGCGCGTACACCTGGCTGCTTGAGTGGCTTGGCGGGCATGCCGAAATTGGGCAGGTTATCGACTGCGCGCTGCCTGAAGACGCGGAGATGCCCGCCTGGATTGCGAGGCAGGCCCGCGAAGCAGGAGGTGAATTCCGCACGGACGCCGCGCATCTGCTGGCAAGTTATGTTGGCAACAACACCCTGCGCGCCAATCAGGAGATTGCCAAATTGCTGACGTACGTGAATGGCGAACGGGCAGTCACCACCCAGGATGTGGTATTGCTGACCTCACAGGAACAGGAAGGCAATATTTTTAATTTGGTCGACGCGTTAGGAGAACGAAACGGCGCCAAAGCCATGGCGCAGTTCCGCGTCTTAAGCGAAAAGAACGAAATTATTGAGCTTGCGGGCATGATTTATCGCCAGTTTCGCCTGCTCATCCAGGCGCGGGAAATATTGGACGAGGGCGGCGGCAGCCGGCTGGTGGAAAAAGAACTGCGGGTTCTGCCGTTTGTCGCGGACAAATTGAGCGCGCAGGCGCGGCGCTTCAGCATGGCCCAGCTGCTGGATGTGTTCGAAAAACTCGTCCAGATAGATGAGGATATGAAAACCAGCGGCACGCCCGGCGAAGTGGCGTTTGAGGTGCTCATCGCGGAACTGACCGCCTGAACCACCCGGGCTGTCCCAACCGCGAGCCGCGCTAAAGACATACGCGCTGTACTCTTCCCAAGTTCAGTAGGGAAGATGATGCGCATAATCTGAGCCTTTACCCGAATACGGTGTAGAATTTCCAATATCCAACGGATTTAAAGCTTCATAGGCGGATGGAGGTTATGATGCGAAGCAGTAAACTGGCATTAATCACGCTGTTTGTAATCCTCTCATTGACCGCGGTTGGCTGCGGCACAAAAGCGAAAACCACTCCCGGGACGGAAGAAAGCCAGCAGATGGTCATCCCGACTGCCGAACAAGCTGCGCAGTCCGCGGCGGTTATTCAACCCCTGACAGCAGTCAATTACCGCGGGGGCGCGGCACGCGCCGGCGCCTTTATAGACAGCGGTCCAGTGGAAAACGCGGCATTGCTCTGGCAATTTGAGGGCGCAGCCGCGAGTGCATCGCCAATTCTGGTTGGAACAACGGTGATTTTTGGGACCGGAGAAGGTATCACCGCGGTAGACAGCCGTACCGGCAGCGAAGTCTGGCGTTTTGCGGGCAGTCCGGTCAGCGCGGCGCCTGCCTATTGGGATGGAACACTATATGCCGCTTCTGAGAACGGCGCGATTTACGCGCTGAATCCTCTGACCGGGCAGCAATTGTGGGCCTACGCGAGCGGCGGTCCGGTATTCTCCGCCCCGGCGGTGGACGAGAGCGGGGTGTATTTCGGCAGTATGGACGGCTTCTTTTACGCGCTCAACCCCAAAACCGGACAGGAGCTGTGGAAGTTCGCGGTCGGCGGAACCTCCGACCCGGCCGCTGGCATAATCAGGGGATTCCGCTCAGCGCCGGCCCTTAGCGGCAGCACGCTGGTATTTGCCAGCTCGCAAAGCGGCGGCGCCAGCGCGGAGCTCAGCCTCTACGCTGTGGATAAAGCCAGCGGCACTCTGCTCTGGGAGTATTCCGACTGGAATCAACTGACCGCGCCTGCTGTCGCGGACGGAGTGGTATATTTCGGGGGATTCGGGTCGTTTATCGGTCTGAACCTCCAGGACGGCAGCCCGGTTTTGCGCGTTGAGACAGATATTGTCCTGACCGCACCGGCAGTGGCAGGCGGCCTGGCCTTTTTTGGCTGCGATGACGGCTTCCTTTACGCGGTGGACCTGCGCAGCGGGGAGATAAAATGGCGTTTTAATAGCGGCAGTCCGGTGGTCTCAGCGCCTGCTGTTTCCGGCAATATGGTTTATTTCGGCTCTGGCAGCGGCACTTTTTACGGTCTCGACATCCCCTCCGGGCAGGCGATGTGGATTTTTGAAACCGGGGCGCGCATTGCCTCATCTCCGCTTATCGCGGAAAACGCTGTCTTTTTCAGCAGCGACGCTGGTACTGTGTACGCGTTGAAATAACCGGAGAAAACTCTTACAAACCGCGTTCAGAATTCAGAACTGTTTTTAGAGCCTGGAACACGCGCGTGTTGGCAGCTAGAATATCCACTTTGCCATCAAGCAAACTGCCGTCACCATAAAGCGTATCCACCGTACCACCCGCTTCGCGCACCAGCAGCACGCCGGCGGCCACGTCCCAAGGGCTCAGCTGGATATCCCAAAACCCCTCCAGCCGGCCGCAGGCCACGTAAGCCAGGTCCATTGCCGCGGAACCCAACCTCCGCACTCCCTGGGAAATCCGGGAGAGGCGCAGAAAGTTATTGTAGTTTGAGCGCGGTGTGTCAATCAGCGTGGCCCGGAAACCGGTGGCAAGCAAAGAATCCTCCAGGCTTTCAGCGCGGGAAACCTGGACGGCTTTGCCGTTCAAAAAAGCGCCTTTGCCGAGCTCGGCAGTAAAGCATTCTTCCTCCCGCGGCGAGTAAATGACGCCCATCTGCAGCTGCCCGGCGCGCGCGTACGCGATGGTGGTGCAGTAGTAGCGCAGTCCGTGCGCGTAATTTAAAGTGCCGTCCAGCGGGTCAATAAACCATTGGTGTTCCGGGTCTCCGGCATGGCTGCCGCTCTCCTCAGAGATAATTGCATGCGTCGGGAAGCGGCTCAGCACCTGGTCTATCAAGAACGTTTCCACGCTCTTATCTGCGCGGGTGACAAGGTCAGCGCGCCCCTTCAATTGAATATCCAGGTCCCCGTCCTGCATGCGGGCCAACATAGCCCCGGCTTGCAAGGCAATGTCGGTCAGAAAGTTTAGTTCAGGCTGCATCAGATTCACCTTTGGCTTGGTTTTGTGCAGGAATTGTAGCATCATTTCAGTTCGGGTCGGATTTTTTACTGCGGGCTGCCAGGAATATTCCCTAGTTGTCTCCCCTAAGTTCCAGTGATAAAGGTAAAATTTACTGTGGATAGTTTGTGGATAAGTCCTGTTTTTTTGTTGATAAACACCTCGATTTTGTGGAAAAGGAGCCGTTGATGGAAAGTGATTTGAAAAAACTTCCCAAGTTCGCGGTGCTTCAGCTTTCAGGCTGCGCTGGCTGTGAGGTCTCCCTCCTGAACGCCTCGGAGTGGTACGACAAGTACGACCTGGTCTACATGCCTTTGGTGGTTTCCACGCACCGCATCCCGGATGACATTGAAGTGCTGCTCATTTCCGGCGGGGTGCGCAACGATGAGGACGCCTATAATCTCCAGCGCGCGGTAAAGCTGGTGGACCGCGTGATTGCCGTGGGCACCTGCGCCATCTCCGGCGGCGTCACCAACCTGGGCGACCGCGACGATGTGCGTGAGATTTTCCTCTCGCAAGCCCGGCGTGCGCACCTGCCGCGGCTCCTCAATAAAACCCACCCTGTGGACGCTTACGTGGATATTGACCTTTACCTGCCGGGCTGTCCGCCTACTCCTGAATTGTTCATGGGCGCCCTGTTGGACCCCCAAGGGTTTAAGGCGGCCTCCATCGTGTGCGCGGAGTGCGGGCGGCGCAAATTGAATGATATGAAACCAGAACACATCACCGGGTTCCAAATCGCGGACCAGGACCCCACAATCTGCCTGGTGAACCAGGGCTTTTTGTGCGTGGGCACATCCACGCGCGGAGGCTGCCGCGCTCCGTGCACCCGCGCTGGTCATCCTTGCGTAGGATGCCGCGGGCCGTCCAACGCCTTCATTGAAAAAGAATCTACAGTCTGGATGGAAAATATCCAGCGCGTGTTTGAACGCATGACCAACATTCCGCCTGCGGAGCTGAACGAAGCACTGCGCTCGCCCCAGCTTTCCATGTTCCTGTTTCAATTCTCTGACTACGCGGGCGGCCACCGCCGCATTCGCAGTAAGGATAAGGTGCTCTGATGACCACGCTCACTTTCCCTCTCAGCCGGATTGAAGGACACGCCCGCGTGGTGATGGAGGAGGAAAACGGCAAACTGCTCACCGCGCAATTTCAGGCGGTGGAACTGCGCGGCTTCCGCAATTTTGTCGTGGGCACGCCGGCGGAGCAAATGCCTGTAATTGTTCCCCGCATCTGCGGTGTATGCTCCACCGCGCACCATGTGGCTTCCGTGAAAGCCGTCGAAAAAGTCTTTGAGGTCACTCCGCCCCCGCTGGCCTGCCAGATACGCGAGATACTGCTGTTGGGGCAGCTTATTCAGAACCAGGCGACTTCTCTTTTCATCTTCACCATGCCGGATAGGGTAGGGGTCGAAAGCCTGTTCGACATGGATGAAAGCGAGGCTGCCCGCAAGGCGCAGTTCTCCATTGCCCAACAGGCGCTCAGGGTGCGCAAACTCGGTACGGACATCATTTCGCTGGCAGGCGGGCAATTTATCCACCCTGTCAAGGCGCACATCGGCGGCGTCACCGGCGGCATCAGCCGGGAAGCCGCGGATAAAATGCTGGAGGATTTGCGCAGGATGCTGCCGGTAGCCTGCGAGCTCTTCAATGCCTACTGGGATATGTCGGTGGCAATGAAGGAACGCATTGGCACCTGGGGCGATGACGAACCCACCTACTACATTTCGTCCACCATGTCTCTCAAGCCCAAATTAAACAGCGGGCACATGCGCGTGCTCAGCCCGGATGGCGAGGAAAAAGAGCACTTCACTCCTGAAGAATTTGAGAAGCGCCTTGAATTCACGCAGACCGAATATTCTTACGCCGGTCAGACCAGCTACCAGGGTCACATCCTGCGCGCGAACAGCCTGGCGCGCATCAACATCACCAGCGCTTTCCAGACCCCGCTGGCGGACAGCTACCTGGAGCGCTTCCGCGCCAGTTTTGGCAGCCCCGCCCACGCGATTCTGTGCTTTGACCTGTGCCGCGGCATTGAACTGGTTTACGCGATTGAGCGCGTGATGGAACTGCTGGCAGACAACCTGGAACACGGTGAAACCGAAGTGGGCTACACTCCCAGGGACGGCATCGGGTACGGATTGGTAGAAGCCCCGCGCGGCCCGCTGATTCACCGCTACGTGGTGGAAAACGGCCTGATCACGGACGCGCAGTTCATCATTCCCACGGTGCACAACATGAAGGCGATTGAACGGGCGCTGATGGTGGCGGGCAACCGCTACATCCACCCAGGCACGATTAACCTGGAGCTGGAAAAGGCGGTTGGGCGGGTGGTGCGCGCCTTTGACCCGTGTATCTCCTGCGCGACGCAGTAGGGGGGATGGGTTCCGTCATCGCGAGCGAAGCGAAGCGATCTCCCTGGACTAACATATCACGTCATCGCGAGCGCAGCGAAGCGATCTCCCTGGACTAACATATCACGTCATCGCGAGCGCAGCGAAGCGACCTCCCTGTTGGCAAATCGGGGGATTGCTTCAGTCGCTGGCGTTCCTTCGCAATGACCGATGGTTCGTCATCGCGAGCACAGCGAAGCGACCTCCCTGTTGGCAAATCGGGGGATTGCTTCAGTCGCTGACGCTCCTTCGCAATGACCGATACTTCGTCATCGCGAGCGCAGCGAAGCGACCTCCCTGTTGGCAAATCGGGGGATTGCTTCAGTCGCTGACGCTCCTTCGCAATGACCGATACTTCGTCATCGCGAGCACAGCGAAGCGATCTCCCTGTTGGCAAATCGGGGGATTGCTTCAGTCGCTGACGCTCCTTCGCAACGACAGATGGTACGTCATCGCGAGCACAGCGAAGCAGTTCATCTGGCGTCCTGAGTCAAATTTAAAACCAGCAGGCTATTCCTCCTATCCCTTAAATAATTCTTACTGCAAACAAGTACCGTTTCATATCAAAATCAGACCCCCCGGAGCTGCGGAGGGTCTGTCTTTTGTCGTAAGAGAAAGAAGGCTACTTACTCATCAGCGCCGAGCCCGGATACCACTCCGCCGGCACAGGTCCTTCTTCCATCATCGTTGAGGAATTGGACATGGAGATATCGTCCAGGAACAGGTTGCTGTTCAGACTTCCGTCCGTGGTCACTTCAAACATGACTGTTTTATTGGTGCCCACATAACCAGCAAGATTCAACACCTGCTTAACCCACCCCCCTGAATCATTGGACGAACATAATGTGAGTTCATAGATTTGCGTCCCATTTACCTTTACCCTGAAGTAGTCATAATAGCACACATCTTCCGAAGCGGCGTAATACCAGAAGTGCAGGTAGGGCGCCGTGCTGGATATGGTAATCGTTTGCGAAAGCTGACCGGTTTCGTCATCCGCGCCGCCCAGCCAGGCCAGCCAGGTGCCCCCATGCGCTGCCACCGGTACTGAAGTCGCCGAAGTATTGTAGATCAGGTCCCAACCGCCCGATGAGTACTCCGTCCACGAAACCTGTCCCAGCTCAAAGCCAGGATTGAGGAAGGGATTGCTTGGAGGAGGAGTCGCGGCTTTGAACAGAGCAGGCATATACTGCTTATAAGTAACCCCTTGCGTCAGATGCACCACGCTGACCGAAAGCAAAGTCATCCCGCTGTAACTGCCGCCCCAGGGCATCGTGTAGGTGTGGCCCGGGTCGTTATCCCAGGTATCTCGAATGTAGATGGTGGAGCCGTTGTAGCCGTACCCAACGATGGAATGCCCGGCCAGGTTCAGCAGCACTGGGTGCCCCGCGTCAATTTCCGCCTGGAAATTCGCCAGGGTGAAACCGCCGCTGTTATTGTCGGTTTTCTGATTGAAGCAGTCTGTGACAGTGTAGCCCCGGGCTTCGTAGAACAACTTGCGGCCGTAGGTGCCGTCCCTATCCTCAATATCATAGGATTCCATATTAGCGCAGGTCAGCTTGTCTGGCGAAGAGGTGTAAGTGTAAAAACTTGTGGAACCATCTGTATTGCTGTACGCGGACTGACTGGTCTTCATGTAATCGCCGATGGCGGTTCCCCAGGTGTGCTGCGTCCAGCCGCCGGTGATGTAGGGGTCGTTGGCGGTGCTGCCGTATTTCACCCAGTAATCATCAATAGAGCCCTTGATGGTTCTTCCGTCAATGCCGTTATGAGACGCAATCAACGGATTATTGGGATAGGTTTCGTAGCCGTCCGACCAGGTGGGCCAGGCGGTGTCCGTCAGCGGCATTACGCCCCCGTTGGCAGGTCCGGTATACATATTGGGGTAGAGCGTGCGGTCGTAATAACCGGCTATCATCGCGCCGGAAACAGCGGAGCAGCCGAATACCCAGTTGAACGAAGGGAAGTTCCCAATCGTGCCCTCAGGTTCAAGAGCTGTTATCGAAGCTTCGCGCTCAGCCTGATATTCCGGCAGCGGCTGGGAAGGTCCGTTGATGATGCTGCGGGTAATCTCCGTTCCATCCGCGGCAGTCAAATATTCCTCGGAATAAAAAGGGGAAACAATTTCAATTTGCGGGCTGCCATTTTCTGGCAGCTCTGCTTGCGTCAAAGCGGCTGCTCCGGCGCTGCCAACCAGCGCGATACACACAAGAACAGCCATGATGGACGAAACGAACACATTTCGTACACGTGAAATTTTCATAACTCTCCTTTGGCCTGAAAAAATAGGTTGTAAAGAATCGCAGTCGCGAAAAAAGGGGGAAATCTATTGATAATTATAGCACTGGCAGCCTATATACAATGATTTAGGAACAAATTGCTCCGGATTTGCGTCAATACCACAGAACCTCTGTTCGGAAAGGATCCGAAATGAAAAAGATACTGATTACCGTCACGGTGTTCCTGCTCTTATCGCTTCCGCTGAGCGCCTGCGCTGGCGCAGAGCAAATTCCTGAAGGCGCGCTCGTCGTCGTCACCCCCTCTCCCAGGCCGGTATCCGCGAACCTGAAAGTGGGAGACATTCTGGAAGTTCGCCTGCCTACCATCCCAAATAAAGGCTTTAGCTGGCAGGCTCAGAACCTGGACAGCAATATTCTGAAGCAGGACGGCGAGGCAGTTTATGTGGAAGATGACGGGGTGAATTCCGCCGGGGGAACCAGCACGCTGCGCTTTAAGGCAGTGGGGGCAGGCAGCACCGAGCTTATCCTGATTTTTGCCAGCTCACCGGATGCGAGCCCGGCGATGAGCGCCCAAAGTTTCAGCGTCAGCGTGGAAGTAGTGAAGGGGAACTAAAATCGCGGGCGGGGTTATCCCCAGGGACAAACAAAAAAGCCGGACAAAAGTTCTTGTCCGGCATTATTGATTCCATCAGAGTTCCGCAAACTTAAAACGGCCAGAGAACCGGCACCAGCAGCATAGAAATCCCAAATATCAGGATGGTCAGCAGCGACCCGACCTTCACAAAGTCCATAAACCGGTAGTTGCCCGGGCCGTAAACCATCATACAGGCCGGCTCCAGCGGGGTGATGTACGATGTCGCCGCGCCAACCGCGATCATCATGGCGAATGTGCGCGGATTCAACCCCAACTGCAGCGCGGTCTCAATGGCAATAGGCAGCACAACCACAGCAGCGGCCTGATTGGACATCGGCTGCGTCAGAATCATCGCCAACAGGAAGAATCCCGCCAGAAGGGCGTACGCGTGCCCTGTGCCAATCCAATTTACCAGCTGGCCAGCCAGATAAGAAGCCAAACCGGAGGTATCCATGGCCTTACCCAGCGCCAGCATGCAGCCAATAAGAATCAGCGCGCTCCAGTTCATGCTCTTATACGCCTCGGCAGGCGTGATGCAGCGGGTCACAAATATCAGCAGGGCGCCTATCATCGTGGAGACCGCCAAAGGCAGCACGTTGGCCGCTGCCAGCCCAACGCTCAACACAAATATTATCAGCGCGTAGGGCGCCTTTTTGGTATTTTTGGGTTCCTCAATTGTGTCGCTGATAATTCTGAAGTTATCGCCGTTTTCAAGACTGGCAATGGTTTCGGGGTCGCCGTGGATGAGCATCTGGTCGCCCACCTGCAGGCGTTCGTTCAGCAAACGTTCGCGCAGCACCTTGCCGCGGCGCTGAATGCCAAGCACCTGGATGCCAAAGCGTTTTCGCAAGCTCAGGCCGCGCAGCGTCTGGCCTACCAGGCTGGAGCTGGGCAGCAGCACGACTTCCGCCATGCTGTATTTCTTCTTGATAGATTCAGGCAGTTCTTCATCCGGCGTGCTGGTAAAACGCACCACTTTGTGGTCGTTCAGCGCGAATATCCCTTCACGGCCGCCGTTCAGCACCAGTTGGTCGCCGACACGCAATTTGGTTTTTGGGGTCGGCTTAATTTCGCCTTCTCCGGGGCGTTCAATATTGATAATGGAGATATCATACTCATCGCGCAGGCCCAGCTGCCGGATTTCTTTATCAACCCATGGGGATTTTTTGGGAATTTCCACCTCGGCGTAATAATGCGTATCCCGCGGGAGCGTTTTGTCGTGATTTTCCAATTCGCGCTCGGGGATAATTTTCCGACCGATAAAAAACATGTACAACAGACCCACTGCCAGGATTGGAATTCCAACCGGGGTCAGCTCAAAAATCCCCATAGGTTCCAGACCGTAAGATGTGAGCAGCCCGCTGACCACCAGGTTGGTTGAGGTCGCGATAGCTGTCATCGAGCTGGAGAGGATGGCGGCAAAAGCCATGGACATCAGCATCTTGGAGGGATGCTGTTTCAGTTTTTTGGAGACGCTCAGGGTAACCGGCAGAAAGAAAGCGGTGGAAGCAGTGTTGCTGGTAAAGGACCCCATGCCGGCCGTCGCCAGGGAAACAATCCAGAACAGGCGGTTTTTATCCTCGCCCACCCGCTCCACAATCCGGCGGGTGACCATCTGCACAAAACCGGTCTTAATCAGCGCGGTGGTGAGCAGCAGCAAGCCAAGCGTTTTTATGGCGGTTTCGGAACCAAAGCCCAGAATGCCTTCCTCGGGGGTAAGGATGCCGGTCACCACCAGCGAGACCATAATGCCAATGCCAATGACATCCGCTGGCAGGGCATCCAGCGCGAAGAGGATAATCGCGATGAAGATAATCACGAGCAGCAAAATCATCGGTAAAGTCATTACGGCACCTGTGTTGTTTTTGAGTTTCGCCGGGTTTTAAGCCCTGAAAGACTGTCACACGGAAGCGACTCAGTGATTTTACCGCAAAAGAGCTGTTTTTAGGTCAGCACAGGAGCCGCGGCTGGGAAGCGGGCCTGAAAACGATTGAGAATGTCCACAAACTCCGATGATATCCGCTCGCGGGCTTCCCGCTCAATCCAGGCCGGGATGCTGCCAAAGAAAGCCTGCGCCATGCCGCCGGCAATGCAAGCGATGGTGTCGGTATCCCCGCCAATGGAGACGGCCAGGCGGATGGTGTGCTCGTAATCTTCACCTTCCAGGAACACACTGATGGCTTCCGGGATGGAACCCTGACAGGTCTCGTCGAATTGATTGATTTGGCGAATGCTTTCGACAGGGCGCGAAAGGTCATAGCCATAGCGGCCGGTAATTTCGCGCTTTATCTCTGGTTTTGAGGCCCCACTGCGCGCCATATAGATGACCTGGGCAGCGGCGAGCGCGCCTTTAATGCCCTCCGGGTGGTTGTGAGTTACCTCCGCGCTGCGGCGCGCTTCCGCCAGGGTCTCTTCCAGACTGTCGAAGGCGAAACCCACCGGGCTGACGCGCATTGCCGAGCCATTCCCATAGCTGTTGTAGGGTTTGGGGTCGTCGGCATAAATCCAATGCCAGAAATTTCCGCCGTAACCGCGCCCCTCATACCTGCGGGCGAAGTCCTGGTATGTCGCGGTGTAATCCCCTTTACCCAGCAGGACCTTGGCAGTGGCAAAAGTCAGCACGCTGTCGTCTGTGAAGGTGGAACCGGCCGAAAAAAGCGGAAAAGCGACGGTGCGTTGGTTGTCAAACTCGAAGACCGAGCCGACAATATCGCCAATGACTGCTCCTATCATCTTTACCCCCTTTGTGCTAACGTTCCCCGCGGCATTCGGCCTGAAGTTCCGCGTAAAACGCCGTCAGGAAGGCGTGGCGGTGTTCCGCGATGGCTTTGCCGGTCGGGGTGAAGAGCTGGTCTTTTACCTTGCGCAGCTTAAATAGATATTCATGATAAGAGCTGTGCGGCTCATCCGCTTCTTTTTTTCCTTCGCGCAAAAAGCGTTCAGAGGGTTCGTAGTAAGAAGGCTGACCCGCCAGCGCGGCAAAGGCTATCGTGCGAGCGGCGCCAATCGCGCCCAGCACGTCCAGCTTATCCGCGTCGTAAAGGCATTTGGCTTCCAAAGTCTGCGGGCGCTCGCCCTGATGGCGGTAGCGGTGCGCGCGAATGCAGTGCTGTACAGCCGCGATGCGTTCCGGCTGCCAGCCTTCGGCCGCGAGCACCTCCCCGGCAAACCGGGCGGAGGTCAGGTGGTGCCCAAGGCGTTCCTGGCCGTCTCCGCCGGGCGCCGAGCCGACCGAATCATGCAGCAGCGCCGCCGCCCGCACAATTTCCAGGTCCGCTCCTTCAGCGCGAGCGATTTTCTCCGCGAGGTGGTAGACCCGCAGAACGTGGTCAAAGTCGTGCACAGGGTCGGCAGAAGCATACCATGCGCGTGCCTGTTCAATTGTTATAGCCATGTCGGGATTATACCGCCTCAGGCGAAGATAATGCGGATATAGCCAAAAAGCCAGCCAAACAGAAGCAGCACCCCCAGGACAACGAAAATGACTTTGATAACCTTCCAGGCAACCTTGAAGACTCCCCGCAGGACAAAGATGATAGCCAGCGCGCCCAGAGCAATAATCAGCAGATTATTGAACTGCCTGATAAATTCGAGGTCAAAGAGTGATTCCATGCATCAATCCACCGGATAAACGACACCTTTCTTGATAACAGTGGATACAAGATTCGTGCCGTACCGATAACTGAGCATACGGTAGTCCGGGATGCGCAGGATGAGCAGGTCAGCCTGTTTTCCCGGGGTAATGGAGCCGATTTGGTCGTCCAGCCCCAGCGCTGCAGCAGCATTGATGGTCGCGGCAGCCAGTGCTTCCGCGGGGGTGAGTTTGAGATAGCGGCAGGCCAGCGCTTGAATGAACTGCATGGATTCGTTCCAGCTTGTGCCCGGGTTCAGGTCCGTGGCCAGCGCCAGGATGCCGCCAGCGGAAATAATCCCGCGGGCGGGGGTGTATTCCTTTTGCGCCAGGCCAAAAGGCGTGCCCGGCAGGGAGACTGCCGCGGTCTGCGAGCTGCCCAGCCGGCGAATATCTTCCGCGGAGGTTTTTACCAGGTGGTCCGCCGATACCGCGCCCAATTCCACCGCCAGGCTGGCGCCGCCCAGATTGGCGAACTCGTCAGCATGCAGCTTGAGCGGGAAACCCAAATCCCGCGCCGCTGTCAGAATTTCGCGGGTCTGCCCCAGGTCGAACACGCCTTGTTCGCAAAACACATCCACAAAGGGCAGAGGACGTTCGGGTGCCCGCCCTTGCCACCAGCTTTTCAGTTCCGGCAGGGCCTGGGAGGTCAGAAAGCGCACATAACCGGCGGTATCGCCGTTGAATTCAGGCGGCACCGCGTGCGCGCCCATATAGGTGGGGATAATTTGCAGCGGACCTTCCTCATCCAGCCGCAGCAAGACCTCCATCTGCTTGCACTCAGTTTCCAGGTCCAGGCCGTAGCCGGTCTTGGCTTCCAGCGTGGTGGTGCCGTGCCGGAACGCGGCTTGGGCGCGCGGGCGGGTTTCCTCCAGCAGCTGTTCCAGGCTGGCAGCGCGGGTGGCTTTCAGCGTCGCGGCGATGCCCCCGCCAGCAGCCATGATTTCCATATAAGTTTTGCCCTGCAGGCGCATTTCAAACTCGTCGGCGCGGTCTCCCGCCCAGACCAGATGGGTGTGCGGGTCCACAAAGCCGGGCAGGACGGCGCCGCCGCCGGCATCCAGCAGGTTCGCTTCCGGATGCTGCAGCAGCAGTTCCGCGGGCGCGCCGACCGAAATTATTCGTTCGCCGTCCAGCAGCACCGCGCCGTGGGGAATGGGATTGAGCGTTCCCAGGGCGCTGCCGCGCTGAGCCGAGGGGGTCAATTGGTATACAAAGGAGGTGTTATGGATGAGCAGCATACTGCTATTGTACCGGATGTTGCATCTGGCAGATTAGTCTTCACAAGACTTAGCGCAAGCAATGCTCACGATAATCGTGGTACCCTGGTCTTTTCCTGAAGAACGGGCTTCGATGCGGCAGCCCTGCGCCTCGGTGAGCGCTTTGGAGATTGCCAGCCCCAGCCCCATTTTGCCGCGGTTCGCCGAGCGGGCTTTATCCACCTGGTAAAATCGCTCGAAGATGTAAGGCAAATCTTCCGGTTCAATCCCAGCACCAGTGTCTTCCACCACCAGGCGAACCATTTCGTCTTGTTCTGCGCGCAGAAGGATGCGCCCGCCTGGAGGGGTGTATCGCAGAGCATTTTCCACTAGATTTTTTAGCACTTGCAGCATGCGCCCTTCATCTACCTCAACCTGGCATAGCGCCAGCGGTATTTCCAATACCAGCGCAATACCCTGCCGCAAAGCGATAGGCTGATAAGTTGCAAACATTTTTCTAAGCAGCTGTGCCGGGTCGAGCCTGGTTTTCTGAAAATCCAACCCACCGGCTTCGACCTGTGAGAGTGTGGTCAGGTCTCCAACCATGCGGCGCAGATGCTCAATCTCCGTTTTAATGATGCCAATGCGTTCGGGAGTCATTTGAATGTCACCGTCTTCGAGCATCTCGATATATCCCGAGATAATCTGCAGCGGGGTGCTCAGGTCGTGGGTGATATCAGCGACCAGGCGTTTGCGTTCGGCGTCACCGCGTGCAAGATCCGCGCTCATCTGGTTAAAGCTGCGCGTAAGCTGCCCTAATTCATCCTGGGAGGTTACAGGGAGCTGTTTTCCAAGCTCTCCTTGCGCCACCCGCACAGAAGCCTCGGTAAGTCTTTGAACCGGTTGATTGATGCGGCCTGCCAGGAGCATTCCCAGCAGGATGGCAGTACCCATGCCGACCACAGCAGCCAGCCCAATCGCCAGGCGTGTACTCTGGATATATCGTCGCTCTTCTGGTTTCAGGTCAAACTTTGAGACCGGGTCCCGTATGATGTATGCGACCACCTGCCCATCGACCTTGACCGCTTCTGCGTCCTTCAGGCGCTCAGATGGAATGATGTCTCCCACGTCATAACCCGGATTAGGTAAAAGGGCGCGCCCGTTAGCATCCACAAGTCCGGCAATTCCGCGAGGAACGCCATATTCTGGCGCCTGAGGAAAACCTATGGAATTCTGCGGAGGTGCGGTAAATTGGGTGTCCAGATAGTATTCAAAGAAACCGTTCAAGCTTCGATTATTGCTGTAATAGGCGCTTACGGATTCAGAAAGCTGCGCCACCTGCTGGTCAGTAAACATATTCAGCAGTGACTGATTCGAAGTAAATTGGGTAACCATAACCATGATGGCGATAGTGACCAGCGCTACCGCAAGGTAGGACAGGATGAGTTTACTTTTCAAAGAGTGTTTCATGATTCGTTCTCAAGAAAACGATACCCAATGCCAAATACCGTCTCAATGTACTTTGGCTGCACCAGATCATCCTCCAGCTTAAGCCGCAGATTGTGTATATGTATCTTTATTGTCGATTCAGAGCCGGCAAAACCGTGGTCCATCAGGCGCAGACAAAGGTCTTCCCGTCTGACCACTTTTCCGCTCGATGTCATCAAAATATCCATAAGCAGAAACTCTAATGGGGTGAGTTCCACAATTTCACCCTGTTTGCGCAGTTCATGGCGGTCACGGTTCAAAGTCAGATCACCAATGGTAACTGACGGCTTTTCGCTTTCCGCGGGCACTGAGCGCCGCATCACTGCGCGGATTCTCATTAAAAGTTCACGCAGTTTGAAAGGTTTGGTGATGTAGTCATCCGCCCCAAGCTCAAAACCGCGGATAATATCCGCTTCCTGCTGTTTCGCGGTAATCATAATAACAGGCAGCTCGGATTCCGTGCGCAGACGGCTGAGAAATTGAAAACCATCCATACCTGGCATCATCACATCCAACAGGATAAGGTCCGGCCGCTCTTCCCGCACTTTTTCCATTGCTTCTTTGCCGTCGCTAGCCAGCGAAACAGAAAAGTTTTGGTTCAGTAAAAACTCCTGCAGCATCAGCTGCACATTGCGGGTGTCATCAACAACCAGTATTTTGCGTGTCATAAGCAGATTATAGCGTCCTTTAATGCAGGTCTCAGGTCATCATCATCGGACTTTAACGCGCAGGCTCCGAATTTGACATAGATGGCATGTCTGACGTGGAAATAGCGCCGAATTGGGTTCGCCATCTTCAATAAAGGCATTCGCGCTGCCGGACTGAGCAGGTGGAGGGTTTCAGCCCGGCAAACGAGGCTGTTGTATCCCCGGCCAGGCGCCACGATACTGCAAGGTGCCAGCACCAGGTTCGTAAAGGTTTTGTTTTGCAGTCGCGTTTTTTCCTGCCCTTTCATAAATCAGATAGATGCAGTGTATCTAAAGAGATGACAATTTTCGTTTATCTATGGTATAGAAGCACTTACAAACGTCGAAAGAGTAAAGGCAGCGGTGCCTGATGCCAAACAGGCGCGGCTGGTGCCGCGCCTGCAGAAAACAGTAAGGAACGCCGCGGGGTTACTTCAACAAAAGTGGTATATAGAGCTGCGCCCCGCGAATATCGAAGTTGATACTGTACACCCTATTGCCGGAAGAAATCACCACCGGGTCGGGCATACCGTCCTGATTGGGGTCGTAGAAGCTAATGATGTCGACCGGGTCAGGCCGGCCGCCGGAACCGTTGAAATCTATGACCGCGATGATGTAATAGGTCCCATCCGCCAACCCGCGCAGGGAGTAGGGGTCTCCGCCAAACTGGTAATCAACCGTTTCGGGCGGTCCATCCAGGACCAAATGCGCGGCAATCTCAATCAGGGGGCTGCTGCCAGGGCCTGTGTAGGTGACCGTGCCGTTAATCACGCCGGCGTTGGTGTAATATGCCCAAATCTTACCGGCGCGATAAAGCGGATTTGTCGAGTCTTCGTAGTACAGGTGCGCGGAGGTGACAAGGTCATCCACGCCGTCCCCATTCAGGTCTCCCGCGCTGCCTGCCTGGCGGGCAAACCAGGCGGCATATAACCCCGGGATGACCGGCTGGTCTGCGTGCCAATCCCAATTGCCCAGGTTTCCATTGACTCCCAGATTGGGACCCTGGTCCGAACCGTAGTAAACAAAGATGCCCGGAGCGCCTAACGAACAGCCGACAATCACATCATCATACCCGTCATGATTGATATCGCCAGGTATTCCGGTGACGGTGCCAAAGGCGTAACCAGGGGCGTTGCTTTCGGCCAGCCATCCGGCGTTATCTGGATTGCCCGCCACGCCTTGATTGATACCCTGTTCTGACCCATACCAAAGGAAGACGACCCCCTCATCCGCCGTGGGATGGTCATGTTCCCATGATGAAACAAGCACGTCGTCGTATCCGTCTCCATTCACATCGCCGGCGCTGCCGAGCATCAGGGCAAAATAGCGCACAGTCTGATTGCTTTCGGTCATCCAATCTGCGTTGGCTGGACGCCCCGGTTCGCCCAACCCCGTTTCAGAACCGTACCAGGCAAAGGCCGCGCCCTCGTCAGTGGTGCCGTTGTCATACAGGTCCGCGCCGACCAATAAATCCGCGTAGCCGTCGCCATTCACATCCCCGGCAGCGCCAATGGCCCGGCCAAAATTGCTGAGATGTTGGTCGGATTCCGCGGACCAATCCGGCGTCAGCGCCGGTCCGGAGGCTGAACCAAAGAAGACATACACGCTTCCTTCATCCGTAGTTTCGTTATCCCAGCCAGTCGCGCCCACGGCGATGTCGTCATAGCCGTCGCCGTTGATATCCCCTACTCCGGCCAGCCCAATCCCAACAGACTGGTTTTCCTGACTGCCGGTGAAGACCCAATCCGGCGTAAGCGCCAGACCGGAGGCCGAGCCAAAGAACAGGAGAGCCCTGCCGGCATTACTGACAGCCGGGGCGCTGAGGTCGTAGGCATGACTGCCCACCAAGACATCATCATATCCATCGCCATTCACATCGCCCGCGCCGGCCACGACGTAACCCAAGTAGTTGTTTTCCTGTTCTCCCTCCAGTGTCCAGGCAGGCGCGGCGGGATCCAGGCCGTTTTCTGAGCCCGGGAATAAATACGCTTTACCCGCGTTGGTGTAGGTCGCTGTATCATAGCCGTAAGCCCCAATGATCAGGTCGTCATAGCTGTCGCCGTTCACATCGCCAGCCGGCATCCAGCTGTACCCCAGCAAAGAACCAGCCTGCGTTCCGGTAAACGTCCAGCCGGGGGTCGTTGCCGGAACCAGTTGAATACCGGCATCCAGTCCTCCTGCGGCCGAGCTGACATTAAGCGGCAAGAAGAGTAAACCTGCCGCCAATAAAATAACCAGGAATTTGTACTTTCGCATAAGTCTCCTCCTTTGGAATAAAATTGATGTCTTTGGTCGAAATTACAGGCGGCACTGCAGATGCAAACCCGGATATGCTCAGCCAGCCCAAGGCAATAATTGCTTATAGCTGGAGGCGTGTTCTTAAGTTGCTCGATGCGGGTTTGGACAAAGCGAGGTGGGCTGGTTTTCGGAAAGACCATACCCTGATAGCTATAATATAGGCGATTTTTAAAGCAAAATCAATATGCAGATAGTTATTTGGATGAAAAAAACCGCCGCTTGCTTCGCAAGTTGGCAAACATGATACACTTTTCAGGTCATGAACCCAAAATCCTTAATCCTGCTGGAATACCCGAAAATCCTGGCAAAGCTTAAATCCTATGCCTCTTTCAGCGCGTCGGCGGCGCTGGCGGACTCTCTGCGCCCAACCAGCAGCCTGGAAAAAGCGCTGGCAATGCAGCAGCTCACCCGCGAAGCCCGCTATCTGCTCTCGATGAACAACGAACTGAACTTTAGCGGCGCGGTAGACATGCGCCCATTGGTCGACCTGACCCTGCGCAGCGTCACGCTGGAAGCGCTCGACCTGCTGGCCATTCGAAGTACCCTGATTATTTCGCGCACCGCCCGGCGCGTTCTGGAAAACCACCGCGAGGACGCCCCGCGCATGGCCGAACTGGCGGAAGGCCTGACGGACGGACTGGGCTTGATAGACCTGATTTCGCGCACGATTTCCGACCGCGGCGAAGTGATGGACAGCGCTTCAGAAGCACTGGGGCGCATCCGTTCAGAAATTAAGGTAAGCCACGCGCGCCTGATGGAACGGCTTTCCCGCTACATCAACGACCCTGAAAGCGCCCGCATGCTGCAGGAGCCCATCATCACCCAGCGCGGGGGCAGGTACGTGCTACCGCTGCGCGCGGAGTTCAAAGGGCGCATTAAGGCCATCGTCCACGACCAATCCGCTTCCGGCGCGACGCTTTTTATCGAGCCTATCGCGGTGGTGGAATGGAATAACAAGGTACGCGAGTTGGAGCTGCAAGAGCGCGACGAAGTTCTGCGCGTTTTGCACGCGCTCAGCCTGCGCATCGCCGAGCAGGCCGAAAGCCTGAAGCTCAGCGTGGAAGCCATGGCCGCGCTCGACCTGGCGCTGATGAAAGCGCGTTATGCCGAAGACTTGCGCGCCGTAGAACCGGAATTGGTGCCGTTCGCGGAAAAAGCCCCCGAATTCCACCCCGGCAGCGTCATCGCCCTGCGCCGCGCGCGCCATCCGCTGCTGGACCCTGCCAAAGTGGTCCCGATTGACGTTGTTCTGGATGAACAGACATTTTCAGTGGTGCTCACCGGACCCAACACCGGCGGAAAAACTGTTTCGCTGAAGACCGTCGGCCTGCTGGTGCTGATGGCGCAGTCCGGCATGCAGATTCCCGCGCAGTCCGGCTCGCGATTGAGTCTTTTCCGCGATGTATTTGCCGATATCGGCGATGAGCAGTCCATCGAACAGTCGCTCTCCACCTTTTCCGGGCACATCAGCCAGCTTGTGCGCATTATCAAGCGCGCGGATTACCGCTCGCTGGTGCTGCTGGACGAACTGGGCGCGGGCACCGACCCCCAGGAAGGCTCTGCGCTGGCCCGCGCGGTGCTGACCTATCTGCTGAGCCGCAGGATTACCAACATTGTCGCCACCCATTACCCCGAGCTGAAAACCTTCGCGCATGCCACCAAAGGCGTCATAAATGCCAGCCTGGAATTCGACCTGGACACGCTCAAGCCTACCTATCATCTGATTCTCGGACTGCCGGGGCGCTCCAACGCGCTGGCAATTGCTGAAAGGCTGGGGCTCCCCAAAGCGATTGTGGACGACGCGCGCGCGGAATTAAATCCGTTGGATTTGCGGGCGGAAGATTTATTGGATGAGATTCATCGGCAGCGCGACCTGACCCGCCTGAATTACGAAGAGTCCGAAAAGCTGCGGCGCGAATTGGAAGAACAGCGGGCAAAATTGAACGCGCGCCTCAGCCAGCTTGAGGAACAGAAAGCGGACATCCTGGAAAAAACCCAGAGGAAAGCTGAAGAAGAACTGGCAGCCCTGCGGGCGGAACTTAATGAACTGCGCCGTAACATGGTGAAGAAGAATGAACCGCTGGCAGAAATGGAAGCGCTGCAAGAAAAATTGGAACAGGTGGAAATTCGCCAGGAAAAAGCTGCCCGAAAAAAACGTCAGCCCAAACCCAAGCTTGAACAGGGGCCGCTAAAGCCCGGAGAACGCGTGATGGTGCGCAAACTCAAAACGGAAGGCCTGGTGACTTCTGCGGACGCTGAAGAAATTGAAGTTCAGGTCGGGATGCTGCGCATGCGTCTGAAGCCGCAAGAGGTGGAACGCAAAGCTGCTCCCGAGTTGAGCGAGCCATCCGAAGCGCCCAAACCCGCGGTCGGGAAAACGCAGCTGCCCAGCGTGGCATCACCCGGATTAGAGCTGGATTTGCGCGGAATGCGGGTGGAAGACGCGCTGGACAAACTCGACGCTTACCTGGAGCAGGGGTATCTTTCCGGCCTGCCTTTTGGGCGCATCATTCACGGCAAAGGAACCGGAGCGCTGCGCCAGGCGGTTCGGGATGTCTTGCAGCATTCCCCGCAGGTCAGGCGCTGGGAATCCGGCGGGGAAAAAGAAGGCGGGGACGGGGTTTCGGTAGTATTTTTTGAATCACAATAAAAAAAGATCGCCACTAATCTGCGACATTAGTTACTGGCGATCTTTTTGCGCCGGTTCCCTATATCCGGCGCCCATATATCATAATAATTTTAAATATTTTATACCAGAGGTGTAAATAACGC